>Ga0118677_10006237_pt1 | contig 20302 bp, 13 predicted proteins | sample AliMusrvi5mmetaG_FD_86154 | JGI IMG/M metagenome (GOLD analysis project Ga0118677, IMG submission 86154)
GACAGGAATATGGGAAATTGTAGAAACTATTGCGTCATTATGGCCGGCGGAATTGGAAGTCGGTTCTGGCCATTGAGTACAGCCGACCGTCCAAAGCAGTTTATTGACATCCTGGGTATTGGGAAAACCCTGCTACAGCTTACCTTCGAACGATTCAACCGCATTATGCCCGCGGAGAATATCTTCGTTGTAACCAGCGAAAAATACAAGGATTTGGTGATAAGTCAACTGCCACAGCTGACCGAATCACAGGTTTTGCTGGAACCATTGCGAAGAAATACCGCTCCCTGCATTGCCTATGCCACCTATAAAATACACAGCATCTGTCCGATAGCCAAAATTGTCGTTTCCCCTTCAGATCACCTGATCCTGAAAGAAGATCTTTTTCTCAATGAAATAGAGAAAGGGCTGCAATTTGCAGAAGAAAAAGAGGTTCTGCTTACACTGGGAATACAGCCTTCCAGACCTGAAACGGGCTATGGCTATATCCAGGTAAACGACAAAATCGATTTCAACCGCTTTGACAATCTATATAAGGTGAAAACATTTACCGAAAAACCTGACAGGGCAATGGCTCAGGTATTTGTTGATACCGGTGAGTTTTATTGGAACTCTGGAATTTTTGTGTGGTCCGTACAGGCGATTATGAACGCATTGGAAAAATATCTTCCAGATGTCAATTCACTGTTCGACAACGGTAAAAAACTAATCAACAGCCCCGATGAATGCTTTTTTATCAACAAGACTTACTCTGAATGTCCAAACATTTCGATTGACTACGGGATCATGGAAAAAGCAGATAATGTTTTTGTTTTGACAGCCGATTTCGGCTGGTCTGACCTTGGAACATGGGGATCTCTCTACGAAAATCACACACTCGACAAGAATGGCAACGCGGTTTCAGGCAACAAAATCTTTCTATATGAAACCGAAGGCTGTATTGTAAACCTTCCTGAGGAGAAAATTGCAGTAATTCAGGGGTTAAAGGATTATATCGTCGTGGAGTCTCAAAAAACCCTGTTGATTTGCAGGAAGTCGGATGAGCAGCAGATTCGCCAGTTTGTTGCGGATGTTATGTTGTCGGAAGAGAAAAAAACCTGATTGGTCAGTTTGCTGGTTTCATTTTTATACCCGCTAACCTCGCACTCTTCAACTCTTTCATGAGTTTGTCTTTTACCGCCAAAAAAACAGTTCTGTTTTTATCCGTAATAGGATTAGCCGGTGGCGATTTTACATTCAAAGGATCAACAGGAGAACCATTCATAAAGACGCGAAAATCCAGATGTGGTCCGGAGGCAAGGCCTGTTGCACCGACATAACCTATTACCTGCCCTTGCCTGACTCTTGTCCCGGCCTGAATCCCTTTTTCAAATTTTGAAAGGTGCATGTAGGTGGTTGTATAAACTGAATTGTGCCTGATTTTGATAAAATTACCTCCTCCTGCAGGCTGATATGCCTTGGTTTGAACTACACCATCACCTATTGTATAAACCGGAGTACCTGTTGGAGCAGCGTAATCTACACCAAAGTGAGGGCGCACAATACGTAAAACCGGGTGCATCCTGGCTGCAGAAAAGCGGGAACTTATTCTCGAAAACTTCAATGGAGCCTTAAGGAATTCTTTTCGGATGCTTCTTCCCTGCTCATCAAAATAGTTCTGTCCATCCTCCTGTTCAAAGTGAATGGCATAAAAGTCCTGCCCAGAAGAATTAAAAACGGCTGCATGAATTTTACTTGTTCCGATTGGTTCTCCCTTGACAAAATCCTGATCATAAATCACAGTAAAATGATCCCCTTTCTGAATGGCAAAGAAGTCGATGGTCCAGGCAAAGAGTTCTGACAACTGAATCGCCAGCATCGGATCCAAATTATTCTCCTTCATCGAATTCCAAAGGGAGGAATTAATTACCCCAGATGCAATTTTTCGCTCCGTCGTTACCTCATTTTTCCCGGCACACACTTTACAGGAATCAAAGGAAAGACGGTACAAATAATAGTTGACAGGATTTTCGGAATATGCAAAATAGAGCGGAATCCGGAGTGAATCCTTTGAATAAAAAATTGCAAAATCGTTTCCCACCTTCATTCTCCGGAGATCAAAAACAGACGAAGGAAGATGGGCAATGCGGTCTATCACCCTGGGCGAGACGCCCCTGTCAGTTAAAATGTCCGACAGGCTTTCATTCATCTTCAGATTGTTCTCTTCCACATGGTAAGAATCCACGGGCAATCCATAGAGAAGTTTTGGCTCAGCCAGAATGATATCATCCTTCTGATCTACAGTTGGGATCATGTAGTTGTACCACATGATTCGTGAAAAGGTAAAGATAAGCAGTAAAAACAGGGAAATGCCAAGGATCCACTCGGGCAGGTACCTCCTTCGCGCTGAGTGTTCTCCTGCCTTTTTAAGACGGCTGAAAAATTTGAACCTATTGTCTGATTTCATCGAACCCCTTTCCATACACACCCATCACTGAACCTTGCGAGATAAAGGCTTCTGGGTCAATCTGCTTAATTTTCTGAAAAATCTGGGGTGATTCCCGCTTTCGCACCACGGTCATGATCATTTTCACTCGTTTCTTGGTATACCAGCCAGTACCTTCGATAATGGTCAGACCCCTTCGCGATTCCGTGTTGATAAAGTCAGCGATCTCCTCATATTTATCGGAAAAGATGAAAAGTTGAACCGATTGCTGCGCTCCGGTGAGAAAAGCATCGATTGAATAGGCTACAATCCACATGGTAACATAGCCATAGACCAGGATTTCAACCGATTTGAGTACGAAGAAGGAGGAACTGATGATGATGACATCACAGTACATTATTATCCTGCCGGGACTGATATTACGGTACTTGTTGATGATCATGGCAATGATGTCTGTACCTCCTGTGCTCCCCCCCTGATTAAAAGTAATGCCCAATCCAACTCCGCACAGGATACCACCCAATACCGAAGAGAGGAACAAATCTTTCACAAGAGGCTCTTTAATGAAAAGCGGCATTATATTGAGGAACAATGATATGACTACCATACTGAAAAGCGTTTTCAATCCAAAGCTTGTACCAAGAATTCGAATTGCAAGGATGATCAGGAAACTATTGATGAGGAAATAGGGGTATCCTGCAGGAATTCCAGTGCCATAAAATATCAGCATGGAAATCCCCGTTACACCACCGGCAGTAATTTTAACGGGAAGGAGAAAAGCGGTCACCCCAAAAGCGTACAGCGCCAATCCAATGATGATAACCGTGTACATTTTAAAGGCAGAAAATATTTTCTTGCTCATTGGGATGAATTAGGAGCGCTAATTTAAATCTTTTTTAAAAATTTATTTAATTTCACGTCGAATTAACAAACTTAACTTTTCAAGCAAACTATTCGAATTGGCTAAAAATCAAATTTTTTAACATACGCGCTTATTTTAATCAAATTAGATAGATATGAAGATTCACGAATATCAAGCAAAGGAGATTTTTGCACGCTACCGGATCCCTGTAACCAATGAGGTGGTGTGTTATACCGTTGAAGAGGCAGTAGCCGCCGCCGGCAAGTTAGGTCTTCCGGTTGTTGTAAAGGCTCAGGTTCTTGCAGGAGGAAGAGGGAAAGCCGGTGGAGTTAAACTTGCACGTACTGTGCAGGACGTTCCGGAGATTGCTGCTAAGATCCTTGGAATGGATATCAAAGGATACACCGTTGAAAAAGTGTTAGTAGCCCAGGGGGTTAAATTTTCTTCTGAATTCTACGTCGGATTAACCATCGACCGTAACTCCAAGTCGGTTATCTTCATGGCAAGCAGTGAAGGTGGAGTGGAAATTGAGGAGGTAGCCAAAGAAAATCCCGATGCTATTCACAAATTCGTGATCGATCCGGATTTGGGATTGACCCCTTTTTTAGCAAGGAGAATTGCATTTGCCCTGTTTACTGATTTTACCCTGGTGAAACAGGGTGCCGATCTTTTTCAGAAGCTTTATCGCATCTTCATGGATACGGATGCTTCCCTCGTGGAGATCAATCCGCTGGTTATCACTGAAGATGGTAAACTCCTTGCTTTAGATGGAAAAATGAATTTCGATGACAATGCACTCTTTCGCCAGCCTGAGATTGAGGCTTTGAATGAACCTACCGAAGATGAACTGAAAGAGCTGGACGCCAAGGGAAAGGGTTTGACCTACATTCGTCTGGACGGCTCTATAGGTTGCATGGTCAATGGAGCAGGACTGGCCATGGCCACCCTTGACCTGATCAAATATTTCGGGGGTGAACCTGCCAACTTTCTCGATATCGGAGGAAGCTCCAATCCTCAGAAAGTCATTGATGCCATGAACCTGATTCTCTCGGATAAAAACGTAAAAGTTGTCATGATCAATATTTTTGGCGGCATTACCCGTTGCGACGATGTAGCCAGAGGATTGATCATTGCCCTCGAAAAAATCAAGGTAGAGGTCCCTATTGTCGTTCGACTCTCCGGAACAAACTCAAAAGAGGGGCTTGAAATTTTGAAACAGGCCAACCTTCCCATCGTTGAAACCATGAGTCAGGCTGCTCAAAAGGCCATTGAATTGTGCGCAAAGTGTTAAGAACCATCTTATTTATTTATATATGAGCATTTTAGTCAATCAGAATACAAAATTACTGGTACAAGGGATTACTGGCAGGGACGGAAGTTTTCATGCCGGAAAGATGAAGAGTTATGGGACAAACGTCGTGGCTGGTGTTTCTCCGGGCAAAGGGGGATCTTCGGTAGACGGAATTCCGGTATACAATACTGTTGAACAGGCAGTCAATGCAACCGGGGCCAATACTTCCATCATTTTCGTGCCGGCACATCTGGCAGCCGACGCCATCCTGGAAGCATCGGAAGCTGGTATTGAACTCGTCATTGCCATTTCTGAGGGTGTACCAACTCTGGATATGGTGAAAGTGATACCCTATCTGACGAAAAAAGGGACCAAACTGATAGGGCCCAATTGTCCGGGACTTATTTCTCCCGGTGAATCATTGGTTGGAATCCTGCCAGGAAATATTTTCCTCAAAGGGAATGTTGGTTTAATGAGCCGAAGTGGAACATTGACCTACGAAATGGTTTATCAGCTTACAAGCAATGGGATCGGTCAAAGTACCTGTGTTGGAATCGGTGGCGATCCGGTAGCCGGACTCTATTATCTTGAATTGTTGCAAATGTTTCAGGATGATCCGGCGACCGAAGCAATTGTATTGATTGGCGAAATTGGCGGAGACGCTGAAGAAAGGGCTGCACAATTCATTAAGGACCATGTAACCAAACCTGTGGTTGCCTTTATTGCAGGTCAATCAGCCCCACCTGGAAAGAGAATGGGTCATGCTGGAGCCATTATTTCAAGCGGAACTGGAACTGCCGAAGAAAAAATCAAAGCTTTTGAAAAAGTTGGCGTAAAAGTTGCCAAAATACCAAGTGAGATTCCTGATTTGATCAGACAAGTTTTGAAATGAAGATAAAAAGGGAAGAGTGGACGCTTCCCTTTTTTATTTCTCATTTTTTGCGGCATTCAATACCTCATTGACAGAGCCATGGAGCAACAGCAGTCGCTTTGCCTTGTCTTCACTGTAACCAAGTTCGCTCACGATCATTCGGGTACCACGGTTGACAAGCTTTTGATTGGTAAGTTGCATGTTGACCATTTTATTTCCCTTGACTCGACCCAGTTTAATCATGACTGAGGTAGTAAGCATGTTCAATATCATCTTTTGTGAAGTTCCGGATTTCATGCGGGTACTTCCTGTAACAAACTCGGGACCTACAATCGCTTCTATGGCGATATCCACATTCCTTGCAAGAATACTCGAGGGATTGTTGACAATGCAGGCAGTAAGAATATGGTTTTCCCTCGCTTTTTTTACTGCTCCGACTACATAGGGTGTCCTCCCTGAGGCTGCAATCCCAACGACAGTATCCAATTCATTAATTTTCAATTTTTCAAGCTCCTTCCATCCTATCTCTTCATCATCTTCAGCCGCTTCGACAGCCTTTCGAATTGCTTTATCTCCGCCGGCTATCAATCCTATTACCAATCCATAACCTACACCAAAAGTTGGAGGGATCTCTGATGCATCCAGAATACCCAAACGACCACTGGTCCCGGCACCCAGGTAGAAAAGTCTCCCACCCTTTTTCATCCGTAGAAAGACCTGCTCCGCCAGTTTTTCTATTTGAGGTATTACCGCACTGACAGCTGGTAATATTTTCTTATCCTCCTCATGTATGTTCTGAAGTAACTCTTTTACCGACATCTTTTCTAAATCGTGATACAACGAATCTTTTTCGGTAATGCTCTCAGTAGTCATTTTTGTTCTGCTTATTTGTTATAGTTAAGGTGATATTTCACGAGTCCTTGCAATGGCTCCTGTAAAATGGAAATACAATTGAGTTGGTAATTTTCACATACTTCTGTGACAATTTCCTTAAAATGATAGGCTATCGATCCTACAAATCCAATCGGGAAAGATTTGTAGTCCTGAATTTTTACCACATTCCTATCAAAAAATTCAATAATGCTATATTTTACAAGCTGTTGTGAATAGGAATCTGAAATTTCATCAGACAGGAAGGGTGCAAATGAAGCCAGAAAACGGTTTGGCTTCTCCTGCTTATATACTCTTTGCAAGACCTCGTCCCTCGTAAGGTGATATTTGTCGTCAAATTTCTTTCTCAATTGTTCCGGCATCACCTCTTTAAAGTAGTCACCCAGCAATTTTCTACCGAGTACTGCTCCCGAACCCTCATCTCCTAAGATAAATCCAAGTGGTGAGATCCCAGAAACTATATTTTCTCCATCATACAAACATACATTGGATCCCGTTCCAAGGATGCAGGCAATACCTCTCCTCGTCCCAAAAAGAGCCCTCGAAGCTGCTACCACATCACTGTAAAGTACAATTCGAGATGCTGGATAAAGGGACTGAAGCGCAAGCCGAATTACCAAAGCCTTCTCTTCATTGATAATTCCTGCTCCATAAAAAAAAATCATTTCAACAGATGTACCTGTAAATGGACACAGTTCCCGTAATAACTCTTCGCGTATGGATTGTGTTGTTCGAAAAAAAGGATTAATTCCGGCAGTATATATGGTTGGAGTTTCTCTGTCATGGGAGATTAACTTCCAGGAACATTTGGTTGATCCACTGTCGGCTATTAATATCACTCTTTCAATTATTAAAGTAGCTAAAAAAATAATGGTCAAGAATCATATTATCTTTAGAATATCAGATTCTTAATTTTTTCGGATGGCAAAAGAGGAATAGAAAAGTATCTGCTTCCAAATATGCACAATTTAAAATGAATAAATCAGGACACTCTTTTCCCAGTCGTAAAGATAAATAATTTTGTATTAAATTAAAGGTATTATATAACATGTATTACCAATATTGCAATTTTCATTATTTTGGCTATTTTTGGCGTTTTGAAGCACCGTATCAAATTGTTTGAAATCTCTCTCCAATGCTTAGAATCTATGCTCTAATGTTATGGATGACTTGTGTCCTGTCCCCTGTTAGCGGTAGAGATGTAATTCGTATCAATCAGATGGGATATCTGCCGAAAGGGGTAAAAATAGCCGTATTTTTAAGCGACCAGACCTTAGAACTTAATAAATTCAAGATGATCAACAACCTTACCGGGGAGGTTGTTTTTGAAGGCATTCCACTTCGTTCCGATGGAAGCATCTGGGGACAAAAATCTGCTTACAGACTTGATTTTTCATCTGTCGTACAACCAGGAAGCTATCATTTATTAGCTGCCAATGGCCTCTCGCCTTCATTTCCGATCTCATCGGATATCTACAAAGGGACAGCTGATTATATTCTACAGTATCTTCGTCAGCAACGATGTGGTTTTAACCCATTCCTAAAAGATTCTTGTCATACCGCCGACGGAATCGTTGTTGATCATCCAACCAAAAGTGGAAAATGGTTGGATGTTGTTGGTGGTTGGCATGATGCATCAGACTACTTACAATATTCGCTCACTTCGGCCAATGCAGTCTACCAAATGCTATTTGCCTACCAGAGAAATCCTTCAGTTTATCAGGATCACTTCAATTCGTCAGGATTACAAGAGGCGAATGGAATCCCTGATATTCTTGATGAAGCCAAATGGGGTTTGGAATGGTTGTTGAAAATGAACCCCGCGAAAGATGAAATGTATTACCAGGTTGCTGATGATAGGGATCACCGAGGCTACAGGCTTCCTACCCTTGATACTGTTTCCTACGGATTTGGGAAAAAATTCAGACCCGTCTATTTCGTGACCGGAAGACCACAGGGCATCGGAAAACATCAAAACAGAACAACCGGTTCTGCCTCCATAGCTGCCAAGTTCAGCTCATCTTTTGCTCTTGGAGCTCAAATTTTCGATAGGATTGATGCCAGTTTTTCGTCAAAACTGAGGAAGAAATCAAGGGAAGCATGGGAATTTGCCCTGGCGAATCCAGGTGTTTGCCAGACCGCCTGCGTTGTCTCACCCTATTTCTACGAAGAGGAAAATTATGCAGATGACATGGAGCTTGCCGCCGCTACCCTTTTCCAAACTTCACACGCTGAAGAAGATCAGTTGGTGGCAGGCAAATGGGGAGAACTTGAACAGGTAACACCCTGGATGGAGCTTCACCGGGCAAGGCATTATCAGTATTATCCCTTTGTGAATCTGGGACATGCCATTTTGGCTCAATCCATGGATAGTGTCGTCGCAAAGAAATTCAGAATGTACATGAAACAAGGACTGATCTCCTTGCAAAAATTTTCAGACAATGACCCATTCCCTATTGGAGTTCCATTTATCTGGTGTTCCAATAACCTGGTAGTTGCTGCTGCCACACAGGCACTACTGTACCGGCAGATGACCGGTGACCGACAATTCGAACAGCTTGAAGCAGCATTGATTGATTGGATATTCGGCTGCAATCCATGGGGCACATCGATGATATGCGGACTACCCTCAACCGGTGACTTTCCTTCAGATCCGCATTCAGCGATTACTTACTGGCTGAAACAACCCACCTATGGAGGTCTGGTTGACGGACCTGTCTACAGGCACATATTCGATTCATTGCTAGGGATCAGCCTGCACCACACCGACATTTACGCCCCCTTTCAAGGTGGAATCGCCGTGTATCATGATGACAACGGGGATTATTCAACCAACGAACCCACCATGGATGGAACCGCTAGTTTGAGTTACTTACTTTCTTCGCTGGAGCAGACATCTCCAGCTGACAATTCTAATTTTCAACATACAAAAGACAGACGAAATGCTGTCGTTAGAATGAATGACAAAGAGAAAAATATATACCTCATCTTTTCAGCGCATGATTTTGGAGAGGGCGGAGTGGAAATTGAGAAATCACTAAAGAAATTCGGATCCAAAGGCTCTTTTTTCTTTACCGGAGATTTCTACAGAAACAGGCAGAACCACAAATTGATCCATAGATTGAAATCAGACGGACATTATCTGGGCGCACATTCTGATCACCATCTATTATACGCCGCCTGGAACAAACCTGATTCCCTCCTGGTAAAAAGGAGTGATTTTGAAAAAGATTTGCAGTCAAACTATGCCGAGATGAAAACCTTTCACATCGAACCCCGGAATGCCCCCTTTTTTCTACCTCCTTTCGAACTGTACAACAAAGAAGTGGAAACCTGGACCAACCAGATGGGTCTGATTCTTCTTAATTACACACCTGGAATACATACCAGCGCAGATTACAGCACTCCTGATATGGTAGGTTATCGTTCGTCTGAACAGATTTTTAATGACTTGAAAAGATTCGAAACCAATGATCCAAATGGGTTAAATGGAGCAATAATCCTAATCCATTTGGGAACTTCTCCATTGAGGACTGACAAATTTTACAAGCGATTGGATGAATTACAGGATTTCTTTGGTAAGAAAGGTTATCATTTTTGTAGCCTGAACGCTTTACCCATAGACTTGCACAATGAAACTCAATACAATCCCAGCAAATTTTGATTAATTTTAGCCTATGACCCGACTGCATACCTTTGTTGCATTAACCTTACTGCTCTTGACAATGTTGTCTGGATGCAACACGCATCCCGCTCATCAAAATATATCCTATGCAGAAGCCTTGCTTCAAAATGGAGACTTAACGGATGCGACCAAATTGGCTCAGGAAATGGTCAAATCGTACGATCTATCCCAGTCAGAGCGAAGCAGAATGGATTCGGTCCTTGAAATTTGCTCTCGCATCAGGAAGGATTTTACCATGTCGGATACCGATATGCTTCAGATTTTAAAAAAGTACAATCCTCAAATAGACAAGCCTGAATTACTGCGCCTTGAAGAAGAGCACAAACTCGATGTACGAACGCTTGACGATGAGAAAAGGTATTTCAAAAACAGTGTAGGGAATCTTTTTAGATTGGACTCAGTTTATGACCGATTGAAATCAGAGAAAGATGGGTCATCGATTGATTCCTTTCCCAATTTTAAGCTCAGGCAGACTTCCCGAATTCTAAATGAGTCAGTCATATCAGGAGTTCCGGTTCACCCTATCCGGATGAAACTCTCCTATACCATTCGGGTCGCAGCCGATGCAATTCCAGCCGGTGATACGCTTCACTGTTGGATGCCCTATCCCCGCGAGCAAAATGTACGACAGCAGGACATTCACCTGTTAAACACAATCCCCTCCAGGAATCAACTCTCACCTCCATCAGATTTACAGCGCTCAATTTATCTGGAGCAAGTTTCGGTGGCTAAAACTCCAACCCTTTTCCATTCTGAATTTGAGTTTACCTGTTATGCGCAAACCTTTCAACTTACGCCTGAACAGGTAAAACCCTATCAAAAGCAAAACACCTTTTACAAACAATATACTGCGGAAAGAGCTCCACAAATAATTTTTAAACATTCTTTCAAAGCATTAAACAACAGAATTTTACACGGTGAAACAAATCCATTGCTTCAGGTTAGGAAAATATACAAATGGATCAACGATTCAGTGACCTGGGCCAGTGCATTGGAGTACAGCATCATGGGTGATATTCCAGGATTTGTTCTGGAAAACCGTCACGGAGATTGCGGTATGCAGACCTTGCTCTTTATGACACTTGCCCGTTCAGCTGGTATTCCGGTAAAATGGCAAAGCGGATGGATGCTTCATCCGGGAGAAGTAAACCTGCATGATTGGTGTGAGGTTTGGTTTGAGGGAATCGGATGGGTTCCATTGGATCAGTCGTTTGGATTACAAAATAGTCCGAATGAGAAAATTCGCGACTTCTATGTGACTGGAATTGATTCCTACCGTTTGATTGTCAACGATGATATCAGTCAGCCTCTTACCCCACCAAAGAAATTTTACAGAAGTGAACCTTACGATTTCCAACGTGGAGAAGTCGAATGGAAAGGTGGAAACCTGTATTTTGACAAGTGGTCATGGCATATGGATGTGACTTACGAATGAGGGATGGACTGTTGGACTAAGGGACTTGGAGACTTTGGACTATGAGAGGTAGAGATCTGGGGAGTTAGTGATCTGCAAGATGTGAGAATATAAAGAATATTTAGGATATCAATTTTTAGTATGAAGCAAAATATCATATTACTAAAGCAATTTACATCGTGAAAATGATGAAATATATTTTTGGTTTACTATTCTTGATGGTACAATTCATTCCTTTAAATGCCAAAGAGTATCCCAAACGGGAAATGAGGGCCGTTTGGATTGCGACTGTTGAGAACATTGACTGGCCATCCGCCACCCAACTTACCACAGAGGAGCAGAAGGCAGAGATGATTACCTTGCTGGATTCAGCAAAGGCATACAATATGAATACCATCGTTTTTCAGATCAGACCGGATGCCGATGCTTTGTATGCATCTGAACTCGAACCATGGTCGGAATGGATTTCCGGCAAGCAGGGCGTAGCTCCGGATCCTTTTTACGATCCGCTTCAGTTCACCATTGGCGAATGCCGAAAACGCGGGTTAGACATCCATGTCTGGTTGAATCCGTACCGAGCCATTCAAAACACAGACAAAACAAAGGCAGCGCCCAACCATGTTTCCATCACTCATCCGGAGTGGATGTTGACTTACGGAAAGAAAAAATTTTTTGATCCGGGAATTCCGGCAGTCCGAAACCATGTAGCCCGCGTTGTGAGTGACATTGTCAGAAGATATGACATCGACGCGATTCATTTTGACGATTATTTTTATCCCTACAAGATTTCCGGCGTTGAATTTCCAGACGACAAGTCATTCAAAAAATATGCTGGAAATTATGGCCCCTTAAACAAGGAGGACTGGAGACGTAACAACGTGGATCAGATCATCAAACAACTTCACGACAGCATCAAATCAATCAAACCCTATGTAGAATTTGGAATCTCCCCTTTTGGTGTCTGGCGCAACAAGAAAAATGATTCCAATGGATCGGAAACCAGGGCGGGTGTCTCCAATTACGACGATTTATATGCCGACATCCTGAAATGGCAGCGAGAGAAATGGATTGATTATGTGACCCCACAGTTGTATTGGTACATTGGAAAAGAGGTGGCAGATTATGCTGTACTGGCCAAATGGTGGGCTGAACATAGTTATGGATGTAACATCTACACCGGCCAGGCTCTCTACTTGCTTGATCCTGAATCCAAAGACGCTGCATGGAGAAGTTCCGACGAAATTACCAGGCAGCTTTCTCTGAACCGCACTATCCCGGAAATAAAGGGAAGCATGTATTTCAGTGCCAAATTCCTGAAAAAAAATCCGCTGTTGGTACGTGAAAACCTCCTTAAGGAGCATTACCGCTATCCGGCCCTTACACCCGTCAATCGGATGGTGAATCCCATAGTCCCCGCACCTCCTGCTGAAGCAATCTTACAGAAAGAGGGTAAAAATGTAATATTGTACTGGCAAAAAAGGGAAAACAATTCTCTGTTTGTGGTATACCGCTTCAAAATGTTCCAACGAAAAAGGATAGACCGTCCGGATAAGATCATTTCGGTGACCTCATATCAAAAACTACTTCTGAATGCGGAAAAAGGCTACAATCCTGGCAAGTATCGGTATGCAGTAACCGCATTAAGTCCAACACATGAAGAGAGCATTCCTGTGAAATTCAAAAAAATTAAAGAATGAACAATCCGGTTAAAACCAATCAACGCTATCTTGCCCTTGATGTATTGCGTGGAATGACCGTTGCCATGATGATTTTAGTCAACAATCCAGGCAGCTGGTCACACATTTATGCACCGTTGGAACATGCAGCCTGGCAGGGGTGCACCCCAACAGACCTGGTTTTTCCATTTTTTCTGTTTGTTGTTGGAGCCTCCATGTTCTTTTCCTTTTCAAAATATGGAAATACGCTTAACAGGGAGTCGTTGCTCAAAATCGGTAAGCGCACCCTGCTGATTTTTGCCATCGGCCTCTTCCTGAATTCTTTTCCACAATGGGACCAGGATTTCTCCAAACTAAGGATCATGGGAGTTTTGCAGCGCATTGCCCTTGCCTATGGATTTTCAGCATTGCTTGTACTCTCACTCAAAAGGAAATACCTGCCTTATCTCGGCGGAATCCTCCTGTTAGCCTACTGGGGATTGGTAATTCTTTGCGGAGGCAGTGACCCCTATTCGTTGGCAGAAAACCCCGCATCTCCGTTTGACAGTGCCTTGCTTGGAGTCAATCACCTGTACAGGGGATTCGGTATTCCCTTCGATCCGGAAGGAGTTTTCAGCACTCTGCCGGCCATAGTAACCGTTCTGATCGGTTACCTGATTGGCTCAGTCATCAAGGAGGTGCCAAAAGTCAAAGTTCCAGGCATGCTGGTTCTTTTCGGCGTACTTTCAGTTATAGCAGGATGGCTTTGGGGATTGTACTTTCCCATTTGCAAGCCCATCTGGTCAGCTTCCTATGTCTTGTACACAGCTGGTTGGGCATCTTTGCTGCTGGCATTGCTCATTTGGCTAATTGATCTGAAGGGATATTCCAAATGGTGCTCTTTTTTTGTTGTCTTTGGCGTCAATCCCCTCTTTATTTTTGCAGCTTCCGGGTTGTGGGGCCGGATGTTGGGCAGAATGATTCATATTCCTGTGGATGGAAAAACTATCAGCGGATCAGCCTACCTCTACAATTCCATCTTTTTACCAGTGGCTGGTGCATTAAACGGATCTCTGCTTTTTGCCATCACTCATGTGCTTCTTTTCTGGCTATTGGGATATTTCCTTTACAAGAAGAAAATTTTCATCAAGGTTTAGTAACTTTTTATGAAGAACATCATTTGGAATACCGGTACAGCGACAAGGTTCGTCTTGAAAAGTACCATCCTGATACTGCTTTTCTATTTCACAGCTCACAAGACCTATGCTGACAGGTCAGGCCGCCTCTACAAAAAAGCAAAGGTAGCTTCCAGACAATTTGCCATCAAGGCCTCAGCCGGCAGACCCTACAAATTTATGGTTGATACACTGAAGATGGATTCCAGGGCTAACAGTCTCCAACTGGTGATGGCAGCCACTTTTGCTGAGATGCCTTTCCGGTCGGAAAATGTCAAGGAATATTACAGTATTTACAAAAATATGTTGGGGCGAAAATTCAGGAAAAGCCACCTCAGTATCAGCTCGATGGGCAAGGAGATTAGCGAACTGATACCCAACTCCCTTAGGGAAAAATCAGCTAAGATTGATTCCTCCCGGCTTTCTTTCCAGAATTTAAGCAAGGGGACCATCGTAAAAAATCTATCCACAAATAGGATTTCACCCAAAGGATTGGATAACAGAAATATAGCGCTTTGGCACAGTCATGGCTGGTACTATGAAAATACACTTGATCGCTGGGAATGGCAAAGGGCCCGAGATTTTTTAACGGTAGAAGATATCTGGACCCTCAGTTTCGTGGTTCCCTACCTCACTCCGATGCTTGAAAATGCCGGTGCAACTGTTTGGCTGCCAAGAGAACGGGATTTGGGATCCAAAGAGGTCATCGTAGATGCTGAAAGGTCTTCTTTGGGGTCAGAGTATCTTGAAACAGGCATCAATTGGCAGACCTCTTTCAACCCTGGTTATGAACTGAAATATCCATTCTTGTTTGATGGTGAAAATCCTTTCCAGTTTGGACATTCGCGGAGTACCATTGCCAAATCCGAACCGGATGCATTTGTCACCTATTTGCCAGATTTCCCCGAGACGGGCGATTATGCCGTTTATGTCTCCTATGGGATGAACGAAGCAAATATTTCTGATGCACACTACACAGTTTACCATGCCGGTGGAACCACCCGTCTGAATGTCAACCAAACTATGGGTGGCGGCACCTGGGTCTATCTGGGTACATTTAAGTTTGAGAAAGGTAAGCATCCCGGACAGGGAAAGGTAGAGCTCAGCAATGGCTCTTCCGAACCGGGCAAACTCGTCTCAACTGATGCTGTCAAGTTTGGCGGCGGAATGGGCAACATTGTTCGTGGCAAGGCAGAACAAATGAAAGAACTTTTTGAGTTGCGGGAAAAGGAAGGATGGAAAGCCGATTCATCACGCTGGATTCCCTTTTCCAGCCAGCGACCACGGTACCAGGAAGCAGCAAGATATTATCTTCAGTCGGCCGGATTTCCTGATTCGCTTGTGTACAGTCTCAACCGCACCAAGGTAGATTATTCCAACAGGGGCAAGGATGCTGCCCAGTTTGCCAGTCGTGAAAGTGGTATGGAAGATTACAAGGACGACTATATGTGCCGCGGTGAATGGGTCAATTATCTCATGGGCGATCCCAATGGCCCTACCAAGGCTCCCCATGTCAAGGGGATGGGCGTTCCGATGGACCTTTCAATGGCCTTCCATACAGATGCCGGTACTACAGCAGACAGCTCAATCATAGGCTCTTTGGTGATTTATGACACAACTTTTGATAAGGAGACCTTCCCTAATGGCCAGTCCAAATGGGCCAGCCGCGATCTGGCCGATCTGGTTCAAACACAAGTGGTCAATGATCTACGTCAGTTGCACAAAGCCGACTGGACCCGAAGAGGAATGTGGAACAAACGCTATTTTGAAGCAGCCCGTCCAAAAATTCCTGCCATTTTATCGGAACTTCTCTCCCATCAAAATTTTGCAGACATGTACCTGGCTCAGGATCCCCGTTTTAAATTTGATGTCTGCAGGGCATTTTACAAAGGAATCCTGAAATTTCTCGCTTATCAGAATGGGTACAATTTTGTGGTTCAACCCCTTCCTGTCAACAATTTTGGAATGCATTTGGATGGAACCTCACTTCAACTTTCCTGGAAACCGGTTTTGGATCCTTTGGAACCATCCGCAAAACCTTCGGGCTACCGGGTTTATACCAGGCTGGAAGATGGCGGATTTGACAATGGGATTCAGGTTAATGAACCCACTTTAACCTTGAAAGAACTAAAACCCGGTGCAATCTACAGTTTCAAGGTAACTGCCGTCAACGAAGGCGGAGAGAGTTTTCCTTCAGAAATCCTGGCATGCTCACTACCCACGAACGATACAAAACCTGTTTTGATTGTCAATGCATTTGACAGGATCTGTGCCCCGGATGCCTTCGACAATGGGAATGAAGCAGGATTCAGAATGTCTGAAGATGAGGGCGTTGCTTACATCAGCAACATGGCGTACATCGGAGAACAATATGATTTCGACAAGAATTCGCCTTGGATCGATGATGACGCCTCCGGATATGGCTCCAGTTTTGCCGATCAGGAGACGAGGATCGTACCCGGAAACAGTTTTGATTATCCCTATATTCATGGCAAATCATTCAGAAACAATAAACTGGGATTTATTTCTGAAAGTGACGAAGTTTTTGAAAGAAACGACTTTGATCCAGATGCCTTTTCTCTCTTTGATCTGATTTTCGGTGAGGAAAAAACCACATCACGAATGATTGGCCTTCCCGGCAGGGACTTTACAGTATTTACTCCCGAGATGAGGGAGGTACTAACAAAAATTTCCCAAACAGCAGGTTCAAAAATATTGGTTTCGGGTGCCTATATTGGCTCTGACCTGAAACTGTGCGGTGATACACTGGCTCGGAAATTTGCAACTGACATCCTGCATTATTCCCTGCGCACCAACCACGCAAGCAAGTCTGGTCTGATCTATACCGTTAATAGCCTGAAAAAAGATGCTTCAGAAAGATACCATTATGTCAATGACTGGCATCCCTCCATCTACAAAGTAGAATCGCCGGATGCCATTGAACCTGCAGGGAAAGAGGCATCTGTTCTTTACCGCTATTTTGGAGACAACAAAAGTGCCGGTGTTTGGTACAAGGGGAAATATCAGACCATTTCGATGTGTATTCCCATCGAAACCATCGCTTCAGATATAGAGAGAGATGCAATAATGAAACAATTGTTGCAGTTATTTGAAATCAAAAAAAAGGATTAGCATGAAAATAACCTGTTTTATCCCTTTTGGGAGTGAAAAAGAAACCAATGCAACAGTTCGGGAACTCAAAAATTCAGATCTCGTTGCTAAAATATATCTGGTTGGGTCAGAAAAAGAGCTTTTTATAGTGGAAGGAGCGGAATGGATCAATTCAGGGAATCTGAACTCGGGTACTACGATCAAAACAATCGCCTCGAAAAGTCAAACTGAATTTATTCTGCTTTATACGAGGCAAAGTCCATTGAAAATTAGCCAATTTGGGTTGGAACGCTTTGCCCAGGTAGCCGGAGATACAGTCAGTGGAATGGTTTATTCCAATTATTACACCGTAAAAAACGGCGTTACTGAACCCCATCCGGTTATTGATTACCAGGAAGGCAGTCTTCGGGATGATTTCAATTTCGGATCCCTGCTGCTTTTCAACAGTAATAAATTTAAAGATGCTGCCTCTTTTGTGGAGGAATCATTGGACCATTCCGCACTCTATGATCTTCGGTTGAACCTTTCCCTCATTGCATCATTCTTGCGGATTCCGGAATATCTCTATACCGAGGAAGAGTCCGATCTGCGGCTCTCCGGAGAAAAGATCTTCGATTATGTGGATCCTAAAAACAGAGGTGTTCAGCTGGAAATGGAGGCAGTCTGCACCAGGTTCCTGAAAAGGGCCGGCGCCTACCTGAAACCGGATTTCAAGCCGGTCAATTTTGATGAGAATGATTTTCCCGTCGAAGCATCCGTCATCATCCCCGTTAGGAACAGGGTTCGAACCATCGAGGATGCCATTCAGTCGGTTCTGTCTCAAAAGACCAGTTTCCCTTTCAACTTAATCATTGCCGACAATTACTCTACCGATGGCACGACTGAAATCATCGAAAAATACGCTGAAAAAGATGTGAGGCTAATTCACCTGATTCCCGATCGCAAGGATTTGGGTATTGGCGGATGCTGGAATGCAGCTGCGGCAAATCCTTCCTGTGGTAAATTTGCCGTTCAACTGGACAGTGATGACATCTACCTGGATGAAACCACGCTTCAGCAGGTGGTAGATACTTTTTATCGCGAAAAATGCGCCATGGTGGTGGGTTCTTACCGGATGGTGAACTTTGCCTTGCAGGAGATTCCTCCGGGAGTCATCGATCACAAGGAGTGGACGCCCGACAATGGCAGAAACAACGCATTAAGAATCAATGGGCTCGGTGCACCCCGTGCATTTTATACACCCGTGCTGCGGTGCATCAAGGTGCCCAATGTCAACTACGGGGAGGATTATGCACTTGGACTCGCCATTTCAAGATATTACCAGATCGGCCGAATCTACAACCCTATCTATCTTTGCCGTCGCTGGGATGACAATTCCGATGCCTCCCTCAGCGTGGAAGTGATGAACGGACACAACCTCTACAAAGATCGGATCAGGACAATCGAATTCCTGGCAAGGAAGGCGATAAATGCAAAACTGAGAGGGTGAGGGGACGATGGGGGGAGGACCTTGCCATGAAGGGCGAACCCGCCGGTGTGGGAATGATGGCGGTGGGTGTGTGGCCCGAAGCCCCTCTCTGGCGATTTCTAAGGCTTAGCAAGGGCTAAGCCCAAGAAATCGCTTTCTCTCCCGCAAGGGGAGAGAGGATGGAGCCGCACGGCCGTGCCGCAGGACCTCTCCCCCCATGCGGGGGAGAATGCCGGCTCCGGGACTTAGCCCTTCGCTAAGTCCCTGGAACGGCAAGAGAGGGGCTACCTCAGTTTCCGCTCCCACATCTGGGAGCACACCGACAACGCGCGCACCGGCATGCTGCCCTTCGCCTTCGAAGCCGGCATGGGTTTTGAGCGCTATGTCGATTACGCGCTCGATGTGCCGATGTACTTCGTCATCCGCGATCACAAGTACATCAATACGGCGGGCGAGAGTTTTCGCGCCTTCCTCGAGGGCAGGCTGCCGCAGCTGCCGGGCGAAAAGCCGAGCATCGAGGACTGGGAGCACCACCTCTCGACGCTGTTCCCGGAAGTGCGGCTGAAGCAGTTTCTCGAGATGCGCGGCGCCGACATGGGCTCGGCCGCCTCCATTTCGGCGCTGCCGGCCTTCTGGGTCGGGCTGCTCTATGACGATGCGGCGCTCGACGCAGCCTGGGCGATGGTCAAGGGCTGGACGGCCGAGGAGCGCCAGACGCTGCGCCACGAGGTGCCGCGCACGGCGCTCGCCACCCCCTCCCGCCACGGCACCGTTTTCGACCAGGCGCGCGAAGCCGGCGACATCGTCAAGTCCCAGGAAGTCACGGCCTTCATTCTTCTGGGCGGCGGCACGCTCGCGCTGGCCATGTTCGGCAAATACACCATGCTGGGTATTGCGCGCACCCTGCGCATCTTCATCGAGCAGCCCGAGACCATGAATGTCGACGGCACCGGCATCGCCGCGATTCTGCGCGCGATGCTGATGCAGCTGGGCACGGCCTGTGCGCCCATCTTCGGCGTGCTGGCGCTGGCCGCACTGGCGGGCCACATCATCCAGGGCCGCCCCAGTTTCAATGTCGACCGCCTGGCGCCCGACCTGTCCAAGCTGTCGCCGCTGGCCGGCTTCAAGCGCATGTTCGGGCTGGAAGGCTGGGTCAACCTGCTCAAGGGCCTGATCAAGATTGTCATCGTGGGCGCCGCCATCTGGACCCAGCTGTGGCCGGAGCGCGGCCATCTGGAAGCAATCCTGAGCCAGTCCACCGCGCAGGTGGTGGGCGACATGGCGCACCTGCTGTTCAAGGTGCTGATCACCGCGCTGTCGGCGCTGGGCGTGATCGCCGGCGCCGACTATTTCTTCCAGCGCATGCAGTGGCTGAAGCGCAACCGCATGTCCAAGCAGGAGATCAAGGAGGAATACCGCCAGAATGAAGGCGATCCCACCATCAAGGCCAAGAT
>Ga0118677_10006238_pt1 | contig 20300 bp, 20 predicted proteins | sample AliMusrvi5mmetaG_FD_86154 | JGI IMG/M metagenome (GOLD analysis project Ga0118677, IMG submission 86154)
CCGCGCTGGCCGGGAGGGCCAGCGAGTTCGCGGAACTCGCGCGCCCCGCCGGCAGGGGTGCGGGCTTGACACTGAGCGCCTTATCCGCCCGCGGAGGGCTGGCCGCCGCCGGGGCGGTGGTCGCGACCATGGGTGCCGCGCCACTCAAGGCGGCGTCGTTCCGGACCGGCGAATTGACCATCGGCCGCTCGGCCGGCGTCGGCGCCGCCATCGGCGTCGCCGGGGGCGCGGCTGCGACAGGTTGCGGGGCGGGTTGACGGCCGGGCACGCCGCGGTTCACGGACCCGAATCGATCGTTCAGGCCCTCCTTCTTGGAACCTGCCTCGGGCGCGAACTGACGCGCGAAAACCGCGGCCGGGGGCTCGCTAACGGCCCCCTTCGCCGCAGGATCCGGCGCCGCGGAGACCACGGCGGAGGCCACGGTCGGCACCGGTGTCGGCGCCGGCGCCGACGGAACCACGGAGCCCCCGGATCGCGCCGAGGGGAGCGGTTCAATCACGTCGAGTGCCGGGGATGGGACCGGGGCCTGGTTCAACGCCAGCGCCCCGGGGATTGCCGCCGGCTGCACCCCGCGCCAGACCACTACCGCCAGGATGGACAAGGCCGCGACGGCGGCCACCCCCCAAGCGGCGCGGAGCCACGTCAGGCCCCAGCGACCGAAACTCGTCCGTTCCGGGCGCGGCGGGCCGAACCGCTCGGCCACCTCAGCCTGCAACCGCCGCCGGTTCGCCGGGTGCAGCGCAAACCGCGCCCCCGCCTCTCCGCCCCGTTTCCGGGCGTAGGCGCGCAGGACTTTTTCGATTGGCCGTTCAGGGTCCATGACGATGCCAGTGTTAGATTAGACGGGATCCCTCCGGGTTTCCTCCCCCGGCAGCACTGGCCGCAGTATCCCCTCCAACCGATCCAGGCACTTGCTGAGGCGCGAACTGACGGTCTTGGGATTGAGCCCCGCCGCCAGGCCGATTTCCTCGTAGCTTAAATCGGCGAAATACCGCAGCTCGATGACCTCCCGACAGGGTTCGCCCAATTGGTCGAGGGCCCGGCGAAGGATCGTGCCCTCTTCCGCCGCCATCATGTCACTTACGACCTGGCTGTAACCGACCCACGCTGGCTGGAGCGTCTCGACTTGATGCCCAACGGTATATATCCCCATACCACCTTCGCCAAACAATCCGCCGAGACCTGGCTTACCGTCAGCCTTAGCGAGGCCTTCCACGGCTGGCACTACAAGCTGGTCGCCGCAGTCATCGAACTGGCGAAGTGAATGCTGGAAAGGTCGTGGGACTATCGTGCCTTGATGTGTTGGGCGACTAGGGCGAAGGCATGCTGCATGGTCTCTTCGTCGCTGCCGAAGCCAGTGAGCCAGTGAAGAGTGGGGTCTTTGCGGAACCAGGTGAGCTGGCGCTTGGCGTAGTTGCGATGGCCCTGCTGGGCCGCTGCAACGGCCTGGTCGTGGGTGATCTCGCCGCGTAGCAGGGCAACGGCCTGTGCGTAGCCGAGCGAGGTAAGTGGGCGGCAGTCGTCTCCATAGCGCGTCAGAAGCTCGGCGGTCTCTTCGACCAGACCGCCACCTTGATGAGGTGGTTTGAACATTTGGGCGGCGCGGCGGTTGATGCGGTCATAGAGTTCAGCGCGCGGAGGGTTGAGGCCGAGGCTAAGTATGTGGAAGCCGATGAGCGGATCGCGAGGCTGCTCCCATTGCTGCGTGATGGGCTCGCGGGCGGCGAGCGTGACCTCGATGGCGCGGATGATCTTGGGCGTATCGTTGGCGTGGATGAGGACAGCGGCCGCGGGATCGAGGCGAGTGAGGATGCGGTGCAGGCGCTGCGAGCCGTGGAGCAGAGCGCGCTGGCGGAGTTTCTCCCGCAGCGCTTCGCGGCGAGGCGGTGCAGGAAAGAGGCCGTCGAGCAGAGCACGCAGGTAGAGGCCGGTTCCACCACAGACGATGGGCAAGCGATTGCGTTGCGCGATTCCTCGGATGGCATCGCGAGCCAGACGGCTATAGTCTCCTGCGGTGCAGGGAGCATCCGGCAGAAAAACGTCGATGAGATGGTGCGGCACGCGGGCGCGTTCGGCCAGCGTGGGCTTGGCCGTGCCGATCTCCATGCCGCGATAGACGGCGACTGAGTCGCAACTGACGATCTCGCCGGAGAACTGCTCGGCTAGCTCGAGCGCGAGCGCGGTCTTGCCGCTGGCAGTGGGGCCTGCGATAACCAGAAGTGGTGTGAGAGCTTGTTCGGGGTCTACCAAAGTCGCCACCAGCCTGTGGTGAAGACGCGATGCAGCCCAGCGCGAAGGATTGCGAAGACGATTGCAGCGAGGGCAAGCAAGAGCAGGCCACGCACCTGGCGACGACGCTCAAGCTGCTCCGGTGTAGCGGCGGGCGAGACGGACTTGGAAGCTTTTGGACGCCGTGGCATCGAGGACTACTCCGGGAGTGGGATGTTGTAGAAGAATCCTACTCGCAGCTCGAGTTGCGGGCCGTGGAACTGCTTGGGCAGAGGCAGAAACTGGCCTTCGCTGGTGATGCCGTTCCATGCGGCGCGATCGAGAGCGACGTCGCCGGATCGGGTTTCCAGCGTCATGGAACCGATCTTGCCGTCGGGCAGAATGCTGAAGCGGATGCCTGTGATGCCTCGCTTGGAGATGGGAGGCTGAACTTCTTCAGGAATCAACGGGTCCCAGTTGCGCTGGATGTCATCGTGCAGACGGCGCATGTAGGCGCTGAAGTCGACGCCCATGGTGTCGGAGAGGATGGTTGCGCCTGCCTGCAAGGGGCCATGCGATCCGGAGGATGGACCATAGTTGCCTCCGCCGCGGTTACTGATTGCTCCTTTCATAGCATCCTGAATTGCGCTGTGAGCGCTCTGGTTGTTCTGGGCGAAGTTGGGGCGCGGGACCTCGGGCAGCGGCGATTCGACCGCCGGCTGCGTAGGCTTTGGCTCGCTGGGCAGCGGCGGCTGCGGGACGGGCGGCGCTGAGACGTGAGCTTGCTCCTGCGGCGGTGCCTGCTCTGGAGGTTGCGGCGTAGGTGCGGCCAGACGGGCCTGCTGCTGTAGCGCTTCCATGGTTTTGCGGTCGATCTTGGGCGCGATCCTGGGCGCTGGCCGCACGCGCGGCACATTCAAGGAAAGCTGCTGCAGGTCGTGCTGCTTCATCAGGGCGATCGGGTCCTGGTAACGAGGTTGGTGAAAGAGGACGCGCGGGCCGTAAAAGAGGAACCACGCGATGGCGAGCCAGATGATGATGGAGATATAGACGGATTCGCGGAAGCGTGCTCTGGAACGCTCGTCGTCGAACGAATCGATCAGATGGAGGATCTCATGCTCTTCCAGTTCGCCGTATCGCTGGGTACGAACCTTGAGGGGCTGCGTACTCTGTTCGGCTGCCTGATCCGAAGCCAGGTCTCCCTTCCTCTTAGGGGTGTTGTCTGGGGATCGAGTCGGTTTGGGAAACAGCTCTACGATGGGCATTGGATAGGCTTGGTGTGAACGTGGATCGCTTTAAGTTAGACGGTGCGAATAGGATTCAGGGCTGCCATCAAACTAGACCCCACAAAACGCCATGAGCTACGCTCGTCCCCTATTTTCTCACCTTTGATGGCCCCCTTGGAGCAAGGCGCCAAACGCAGAGCTTGTTGCTGAGTTGGAGAACCGATGGGCGTGCGCGTGGTTGAAGCTGGACGTAAACTAATTGAGGATGAAGGACAGCCAAGCATTGTCGAAGACAGAACACGATGCGTTGAACGACGTACCGAACGCTCCCTCGCAGTTGCCGAAGAACGCGCAGGTTGTAGTACTTACCATCAGCGACGGGTGTTCGCAGGGCTTGCAGCAGGACCGTTCGGGGCCTGCCGTGGCGGCTCTGCTGGAGTCTGCGGGAGCGACGGCGGTGGTGCGAGGGACGCTGCCCGATGAACTGGAACAGATTGCCGCAGCGCTGCGCCGCCATGCGGAAGCAGGGGCGAACCTGATCGTGACCACCGGCGGGACTGGACTGGCCGCCCGCGATGTGACACCGGAGGCAACGCGACTGGTGTGCGAGCGGTTGGTGGACGGCCTGGCAGAACGGATGCGCGCCGAAGGATTGCGGCAGACTCCGCTGGCAGCGCTGAGCCGGGGCGTCTGCGGCACTATTTCGACCGCAAGCGGAGGCGTTCTGGTTGTGAATCTGCCGGGTTCTCCGGCCGGCGCCGCGACCTCGTTGCAGGCGGTGCTGCCGCTGCTGGGGCACGCGCTGGATCTGCTGGCTGGACGGACGGCACATCGATGATTTGCCGCGTAGAATCGAGTTGGCCGTGAAGATTGGACCCATCGTACTCCTCCATAAGATTGGCGCTATGCTGAGTGCGGCCCTTCTGCCGCTGGGCATCTGGGGCCTGGGCGGGTTGGCGTTGATCGATGCCGGATTCTTTCCGATTCCGACTACGATGGACGGCGCGGTGATCGGTTATGTAGCCAGCGACCACAGGAAGTTTGTGCTGTACTGCCTGATGGCTGCGTTTGCCTCTGCGCTGGGGAGTTTGGTGCCTTATTATGTGGGCCGCGCGGGCGGCGAACTGTTCCTGCTGAAGCGCATCAACCGTGCACGCTACGAGCGGATGCGCGACCGCTTTGCGAACCAGGAATTTCTGGCCATCATGATTCCGTCGATGATGCCTCCGCCGATGCCGATCAAGCTGTTCGAGTTTGGCGCGGGTGTCTTCGAGATGAAACCATTGTTGTTTGCCACCGCGGTGTTCAGCGGCAAGCTGATCCAGTTTCTGGTGTGCGCACTGATTACGGTGTTTTACGGGCCGGAGATCGCACGCGCGTTTCGAGTAGCTGTTCACGAGCATTCCGACGTTGTGCTGGCGATCTCACTGGCGATTGGCCTGGTCTTTATCGTTTATCTGCTACGCAAACTATTTGACCGGCGACGCGGCACACGGTTTCCGATCGAAGAGATAGTAGAGACGGACGAAGTGGCGTGCGAGGACGATTCGACTCTGATCACTTAGGCACACGGGAACAGGCAACGGCAAAGGGTTAACACCGATCCACCCCGATGGGTTCGATCAAAAGCGAGGTAGGGCGTCATGCCCACTCAGCGTCGGAGACAAAGGCGCGTTGAAGGTGCACTTGGTTGTGTTGTAATGTGGACGCGACCGGGGCGTGGATTTCTCCGCTCCCAAGGCATCGCAGAATGGGGCCATGAATGAACGGAAAAGTTAAGGTTGGTTTCTACGCACTGGTGTACTCGATTGCAACGGTTGGGTTGGCGCAGGCGCCGGCGACAGCACCAGCTACACCGCGACCGCCGGCCAAGCCCGGATTGACGCTGACGACGACGGCGTTTGAAGACGGCGGGATTATTCCCAACAAGTACACCGGCGCGGCCAGTCCGGCGGCGGCTGTGTCGCCGGAGTTGACGTGGACGCATGTGCCGGATGGCACGGTGAGCTTTGCGCTGATCCTGCACGACCCGGACACGTCGCTGACGAAGACGACGGACGAGGTCATCCATTGGGTGATCTTCAATATTCCGGGGACGGCGACCGGGCTGCCAGAGGGCGTGCCGAATGTGGCGCAGTTGCCGGATGGGTCCGTCCAGGCGATGAACCGGGGCAGGAAGCCGGGATATATGGGCATGGGGATGGGCGCGGCGGGGCCGTACCACCACTACACCTGGGAGCTGTTTGCGCTGGACACCAAGCTGACGCTGGGAGCGGATGCGACACGCGCCGACGTGATGGCGGCGATAAATGGCCACATTCTGGACAAGGGCGTGCTGGTGGGGCGGTATCACCATCCGTAGCGTGGCAGGGTCGAGAATCCCACATCTCAAAAGCGAGACGCTCACCCCAGCGAGCAAGCTCTCCGGGGACCCCGATTGTGGGGCACCCGCCCCCCCCATACCAAGTAAAGTATCCCGAATCAATGCATTACACCATTTTGCCGGCAAAGTATTCATTCCTTTGCGGTTACAGCTATCAATTAGTAAAATAAGGAGTTACTGTGACGCCGGATCGCGGTGATGGCTGCGACCGCGAGACACGTTCCCTCCCGATCCACTACTTCTATTCTAGCAGTTTGGGGCGGCGAGTTTCCGAGTTTATCTCGTTTAGATGGAGTAGTTTGAGAGATTTTTCTTGACAGAGGGTAAAGCAGGGTCAGGAGTGAGAAGGGGAGCGCGTGGGTGGCGAATCGTGTCGTTCCGGCTGCGCCTCCACGACGGCCTTCGCGCGCTCACCCCAGCGAGCAAGCTCGCCGGGGACCCCATTCAGAGCGGGGTGGGTCTTCGACCCGGGCTTTTATGGCACGCGTGAACGCGTGCCCTTCCGGACTGGTTGGCGTGAGAGGTGGCGAGTCGAGCGGCTACGTTCCCACCCTTTGCGGTAAGACTGCAAAGGATGGGGCACCCGAGCCTTTGGGGTGGGTTGGAGGAGAGCGGTTCGCGCAGAGCGCGAATGCCCACTCATCGCATGAAACAAAGACGCGATGAATGGGGCACCCGGCGGAAGCGTCCTTCGGACGCGGCGTTTGTGGCACCCGTAAACGGGTGCCCTTCCGGACTCGGTGGCGGGGAGATGGGCGGCGGGTAGAACGGCTACACTCCCACCCTTTGCGGTGAGACTGCAAAGGATGGGGCACCCGATCCTTTGGGGTGGGTTGGAGGAGAGCGGTTCGCGCGGGGCGCGAGTACCCACTCATCGCATGAAACCAAGGCGCGATGAATGGGGCACCCGGCAAGAGGTGCTCTCATTTGGATGGCCCAAGATACGACAGCCATGCTAGCACTGGGGATGCTAACTCGTCATGGGTAGATGCGGTTGAGGGTTCTGGCGAAGGGGATGGTTTCGCGGACGTGGTCGAGGCCGCAGATCCATGCGACGGCGCGCTCGATGCCCATGCCGAAGCCCGAATGCGGCACCGATCCGTAGCGGCGGAGGTCGAGGTACCACTCGAACGCCGACAGGGGTAAGCCGTGTTCGAGGATGCGGGCCTTGAGGAGGTCGTAGCTGTCGACGCGCTGCGAGCCGCCGATGATTTCGCCGTATCCCTCGGGGGCGAGGACGTCGACGCAGAGGGCCTTGGTGGGGTCCAGCGGGTCGGGCTGCATGTAGAAGGCCTTGGAGGCGGCGGGGTAGCGGTGGATCATGACGGGCTTATCGAATTGCGAGCTGAGGTAGGTTTCGTCGGGTGAGCCGAGGTCGTCTCCATAGATGTGGGGTGCTTCGAGCTTGCCGTCTTTGAATGCGGATTCGAGCATGGCGTGGGCTTCGTCGTAGCTTAATCTTGGGAAAGCACTGCGTGCGGCAGACGCGCCTTCGGCGCCCTCAACTTTTGCGGCTGAAAGGCTCTGTGCAGTATCGGAGGGTTTGGATGCGTCGGGGTCCTTCGACTCGCTCCCTGCGGTCGCTTCGCTCAGGATGACAGAATTTGTTGATGGCGCGATGACGGCTTCGAGCTTGGCGATGTCGCGGCCGATGACGTTGAGGTCGGCGCGGTGGAGTTCCAGCACGCGGGAGACGATGTGGATGAGGAAGGCTTCGGCGAGGTCCATATCACCTTCGAGGTCCATGAAGGCGACCTCGGGTTCGATCATCCAGAACTCGGTGAGGTGGCGGCGCGTCTTCGACTTCTCCGCGCGGAAGGTGGGGCCGAAGCTGTAGACCTTGCCCAGGGCTAGCGCGGTGGCTTCCATATAGAGTTGGCCGGACTGGGTGAGGAATGCAGGGTCGCCGAAGTAGTCGAGTTCAAAGAGGGTACTGGTGCCTTCGCAGGCGGCAGGCGTTAGGATGGGCGGGTCGGTGCGAACGAAGCCGTTGGTGTCGAAGTACTCCTGTGCGGCGCGCATGATGGTGGCGCGGATGCGCAGGATGGAGGACTGGCGCGGGGTGCGCACCCAGAGGTGGCGATGCTCCATGAGGAAGTCGGTGCCGTGCTCCTTGGGCGTGATGGGGTAGGGCGCGGACTCGGGGACAAGCTGAACGATTTCGAGGTTTTCGACATCGAGTTCGAAGCCGGAGGGTGCGCGCGCGTCGGCGCGGACGCGTCCGGTGACGATGACGGAGGACTCCTGGGTGAGGGATTTGACGCGCTCGAAGACCTCTTCGGAGACGGCGGCCTTGGGTACGATGCCCTGGATGGTTCCGGTGCCGTCGCGGAAGGAGGGGAAGAGCAATTTGCCTGAGGAGCGAATGTTGTAGAGCCATCCGCGGAGGGTTACGGTGTCTCCGACGTGTGCGGCGAGGGAGGCGATGGTGGCGACGGGCGGACTAGTAACTAATTTTGGTTCTAATTCGGGCAGATTGCTCATGGGGGCACTCATATCGATCATTTCTTGTTACATATTCTGCGAAAGGAGCGTGGATTGGGGATTTTCAAGAGCACGAAAGGCGGACTCGGCCTTGCGTGCGATGGATTCTACGGGTTCGTCGCGGTCGCCTGTGACTTGCAGAACTGCGGGCGTGGCGGCGGGCAGCGTGGCGAGCGAGGCGTAGACGGCGGGCCAGTCGATGCTGCCCGAGCCGGGCCAGAGATGCTCGTCCTTCATCTCGGTGTTATGGGGGAAGGCGCCGTGGTTGTCGTGCAGATGCACCTGCACGATGCGCGATCCGAGCAGGGCGACGGCAGAGGAGAGGCCAAAGCCGGCCGGGGCGGCGGCGGAGTCTGCACCCACGCGCGTCGATGAAACTGCTGTGGATGGGGCAGCCGATTTTGAACCAGATGCGGGGAGCGAAGTGTCTTGCACGAGGTGGAGATGGCCGACGTCGAGGCAGACACCGACCGAGTCGAAGTGGCCAATCTTGAGGATGGTGAGTAGATTCTCCGGGGTGGCGACGTCGTTCTGCAGGTTCTCCAGCAGCAGGCGCATGCCGAGCGGCGCGGCGAAGGCCTTGAGGTGCTCGATGGCGGAGAGCGAGTGTTCGAGGGCGAGTTCGTCCCAGAACGCGTCCTTGTGACCGAGGTGGAGAACCATGGCTGTAAACGGCACCTGCTCGGCTGACTCGATGGCGCGCTTCACCTCGTCCATGGCGGCGATGCGGTTGGTTTTTTCCTGTGCGAGCAAATTGAGGTTGGGCGCTACGTGACGCGACCATTGGGTGTCGGCGCGGTCTGTTATATAGATGGGTTGATGCAGCACGGCGCGCACATCGTTGGAGCGGAACCAGGTGGCGAGTTCACGGAGTGCGGGGGTGTCTGTGTAGTCGAAGTGGTGGCGCGCGGCGTAGACCTCGATGGTTCGCGCGCCGGCGGCGGCGAGGGCGTCCAGCATGCTGGGCTGCAGGCGATGCTGGAAGAAGACGTAGGTGGAGATTCCGGGTTGCATTGCTATTAAGCGTACAGCCAAAGGCGCCGGATGCAAGCATGCAGGATGGATTTGGGGATGCGAGTTATAGATCGTGCGCGTCCAGCTGGGGAGCTGGAGACGCTTTATGCCTTGCGATGCTGATCTCGAGCACGCCGGATCGGCCTGCCTCCTCGGCTTTTTCAAGGTCGGAAATCAGTTCGAGGAGCTCGGCTTCACCGCGCCGGGTGAGTTTGACGAAAGATATGCCGATTCTCCAGTGGTTGAGGTTAATGTGGCGCACGGAGCCGAGCGCGCGGAAACTAACCCAGCCAGTGTTCACGGACATATCGACGAGGGTATCGATGGCGAAGTCGGAGAGGCTTGGCATCTGGAGCAGGCAGCCGCGCTCGCTGAGGTCGAGGATGCGGCCCGTGAGCGCGAGCTCAGTTTCGAGCTGCCGCACCTTTGCATCGCCCCGGAAACGATAGCGTTTGGTCTGACGTTTTTCCGGTGTTCTCTGCTTGGCGGTGATCGGGATCTCAATACCCATGCGTTAGCGCCTAACTTACTGGTGGTAAGTATATCTGGCGGCAGAGGGTTATTCCCATGGAACGACCTTCTAACCGCGGTGGTCCGAAGTAGAGTGGCCCCGAGCGCAAATCTGGTTGGAGGATGTAGTACTGACCCACGTCAACCCGCAGCTTTGCAAGGTACTATATCGGCCATTTTGAGTTCGGGTTGCACTAATAACCGGCGGCCTGGCCGAAATTGTGGCGCTGGTCGTGTCCGCCCAACAACATGCGGGTATTGGGGTCGAGGTAGATCATCTCGCAATCGCCCCAGACTCCGGGGTCCTTCTTATCGGCTTCATTGATGCGGCGAACCGTGTATCCGCATGCTTTGAGAACTTCGACGCCGGCGTCGGATGCGTCGTGGTGGATACTGACGACCATTTCGCGTTGGGCCAGCGTGGGCGGCGGGGCTACCGTCTGGGCTGCTGCGGTCGCGCTGGTAATGGCCAGAGCCATGCAACAGGCGGAGACGCGGAGAGCGAGACTCATGGACGGCAACACCAGACGATGGGAAGCTGCTGAGAGGATAGCGTGAGCGCGAAGCAGTGGGGAGAGCGGGATGAAGGTGCCGCTGGGGTTATCTCACTATAGATAGATAGCCTTAGAATGGGTCGATGGCTACGTGTGTCTGTTCTTATTCGAAGATCAACCTGGGACTGGCGATTGGGCCGGTGCGCGCGGACGGGTTTCATGGGCTGGCGACGCTGTATCAGACGCTGGCGCTGCATGATGTGGTGACGGTGGAAGTGAATAGACCCACATCTCAAAATCGAGATGTGGGGCACCCGGGTTCTGAGCCGTCGAAGATTACGCTGACGACGAACCATCCGCAGGTGCCGACGGATGCGCGCAATACGGCGTGGAAGATGGTGGAGCTGGCGCTGGCGCGGATGGGTGTGGTTGCCGAAGTGACGATTCATATTGAAAAGAACCTGCCGGTGCAGGGCGGGCTGGGGGCTGGATCGGCGAACGCGGCGGCGGCACTGATTGGGCTGGAGCGGGAGTTGGGAGTAGCGCTGACCGAGGCGGAGAGGCTGGAGATTGCTGCCGAGGTTGGCTCGGATGTGCCGTTGTTTCTGGTGGGCGGCGCGGTGCTGGGGACGGGGCGTGGGGAGATTGTGTCGGCAATGCCGGACCTGCCGGCGACATGGTGTGTAGTGGCGGTGCCGGAGGTTGGGGTATCGACACCGAAGGCGTTTCGGGATTGGGATGAGAGGAAAGAACAGGGAACAGGGAACAGGGGTTTGACTTCCCCTGCGCGACCCGATAGGCTAGAAGAGTTGAGTCACGTTTACGCTTCTGTACTTGGGGTTATCCCCGCAACAGAGCCAACGCCTGACACATCCGGTATCGTTCGTGGCCCGTCTTCTGGTCAACAGATAAAGGGCAGTACACGGAATGATCTGGCCGAGAACACCCTTCTCGCGCTTGTCCGCACCGGGATCGAAAACGACTTTGAATCGGTCGTCTTTCCTCAGTATCCCCTCCTGCGAGAAATCAAGCGACTATTGATGGGACTTTCGGCTGGCGTGTCTTCGGGAGCTTTTTCCGAAGTTCGTCCGGGAGATTCGAGCGGCACTGCGTTGGTTGCGGCGCTCTCGGGATCAGGCTCCGCTTTGTTCGGGTTATACCGGACGGAGGCAGAAGCAAGGGCGGCTCAACAACGCGTTCAGGCTACCGGCTGCAAGGCCATCCTCACGGAGACCTTGCCCCGACAAGAGTACTGGCGCAGAATGTTCGCAGAGTGATGATTGCCGGGTGGGAACACCGGCGACCGTACTGGGCGATCGACTAACGGTAGGTCAAGTGCCTTTGACGCACTCAGTCCAGGTTCGAATCCTGGTCGCCCAGCCAACAAGTCGACGCACAGGTACGAGGAGAGCGAACGGAGTCGGCACGAGTCAATTGCGTGTGCAGGCGATCGGCTGATTCAGGTCAGCCGGGCAACTTAGGGTTCTTTGGCGGCAGCAACCTGCCGCGGAAGTTGGACGGTTTTTGAGAGTTTGCATAGCGCGCCGAACTGGGCGCGAAGGTAAAGGTTCAGAAGCAGAAGTTTGAAGGGGCTACAGGTCTTAGAAACTTGATTTTGCCGGTTTCTTTAATTTCGCAGGGCGAAGTAGCGGCGCAGAAAAAATGGCGCTGTAAGACGTAAAGCAGCAGGAGCACCCAAGGTCAACCAACCTGGAGGGTTTCGACGTGAACAACCAGAACACGACTGCGGTCCTTTCCCCTATTTCAGGACAGGCTGAGGAACAAGAAAAAAATTCTCAGCCTGTGCCAAAGCCATCCCCGGACGGGACACTGCCGGACGCGACGAAGACCGCGGCGGATGGAGCCAAGGCAGCCACGGAGCGTAAGCGCACTCCGAGGCAGAGTGAAGACAAGCGCTTCAAGATTTTTTGCGGATCGGCCAATCGGTCACTGACCGAGGATATCTGCAAGTTTGTCGGTGTGCCGCTTGGCGAGTCCAAGCTGCAGCGGTTCGCCGACGGCGAGGTCTACTTCCAACTGCTGGAGAATGTTCGCGGTGTGGATGTGTTTCTGGTGCAGCCCACGTGCCACCCCGTGGACGAACACCTGATGGAGTTGCTGATCATGATCGACGCACTGAAGCGCGCATCGGCCGGGCGGATTACGGTTGTAATCCCGTACTACGGCTATGCGCGACAGGACCGCAAAGACCGGCCACGCGTGGCGATTACGGCGAAGCTGGTGGCGGACCTGCTGAGTACTGCGGGAGCAAACCGCGCTTTGCTGGTGGATCTGCATGCAGCGCAGATTCAGGGGTTCTTCGATATTCCGGTGGACCATCTGTTCGCCAGCCCGGTGCTGGTGAGCTACTTTCGGGACCTGGGACTGCCCGATCTGACGGTGGTTTCGCCGGATGCGGGAGGCGTGGAACGGGCACGCTTTTTTGCGAAGAAGCTGGAAGTTCCGCTGGCCATCGTCGACAAGCGGCGGACGGACATGAATGTGACCGAGGTGATGAACGTGATCGGCGATGTACGCGACCGCACCTGTCTGATCCTCGACGATATTATCGACACCGCCGGAACGCTGGTTGGCACGGTGGAGGCTCTGCTGGCCCAGGGCGCGAAGAAGGTTTATGCATGCGCTTCACATCCGGTGCTGTCGGGCCCGGCGGTGGAACGCATTGCGAACTCACAGCTGGAGCAACTGGTTGTGACCAACACGATTCCGCTGCGCGAAGATGCGCTGCGGGTAGCGAAGATCAAGGTGCTATCGATTGCCGGGCTGCTTGGACGGGCGATCGAAAGCATCCACATGGAGACCAGTGTGAGCACGCTGTTCAACTAAGTACAGTTATGAGTTATGAGTTGTGAGTCAGAAAGAGCGAAAGCGCAGTTAGATTTAGCGGCAGAGCCGCAAAGGGAGCGAAGGAAGCAGCGATTGGGGGCTTTTCTAATCACTAGCCACTTATCACTATTTCTCGTGCCCGAAAGGAAAAATAACATGGCAACAACTACTATTTCATCCGTCGTCGCCACGCCCCGCGAGGGCCGGTTCAACAAGAATGCCGCGCGCCGCGTGCGCGTGGAAGGCAAGATTCCCGCGGTGGTCTACGGGGCCGGACAGGATTCGGTCGCGGTCACGGTGGACCCGCGCGTCATCATTAAGATCCTGCACTCCGATACGGGCCACAACACGATCTTCGACCTGGATGTGACCGGGGCGGGAACGGTGAAGGCGATGATCGTGGACTGGCAGAATGAGCCGATCAAGGGCGCGTTGCTGCACATCGACCTGAAGCGGATCGCGATGGACAAGGCGATACGTGTCTCGGTTCCGGTGCAGTTGATTGGCGTTCCGGTCGGGGTCAAGACGCAGGGCGGCATTCTGGAGCATGTACTGCGCGAGTTCGAGATCGAGTGCATGCCGGCGGATATTCCAAGCCATCTGGACGCTGATGTTTCGGGGCTTGAGATCAATCAGGCCATCCATGTCTCCGACTTGCCGCACTCCGGCTCGATCAAGTTCCTCGAGGACGAGGGATTGACGGTAGCCCATGTGTCGATGATCAAGGAAGAGGTAGTTGCGGTGGAAGAAGTAGTAGAGGCTGCTACCGAACCGGAAGTTGCGAAGAAGGGCAAGGGCGAGACGGATGCCGCGCCGGATGCCAAGGCGGACGCCAAGACGGATGCCAAGGCGGACGCGAAGAAGAAGTAGGGAAAGACAGTTGCTAGTTACTAGGTACTAGTTGCTAGTTGAAGACGAGGAAATCGCGGCGTGAAACTGATAGTAGGTCTCGGCAACCCCGGTATCGAGTATCAGTTCACCCCGCACAACGCCGGCTTTCTTGCTGTGGACCGGATTGCGGAGTATTGCAATACCACCGTGGTGAATCGCCGGGGCAGGGCGCTAACGGGGAAGGCGAGACTGGCAGGGCACGAAGTGCTGCTGGCCAAGCCCGAGACGTACATGAACCTGAGCGGGCTATCTGTGGCTGCTCTGGTACGTGAGTTGGAGATCGCAGTCCCGTCGCAGGACTTGATTGTGATCTATGACGAGCTGGACCTTCCGCTGGGCACGCTGCGCATACGCGAGCGCGGCTCGGCGAACGGGCACAATGGAGCCGATTCAGTCTCCGGCGCGCTTGGCACGCAGGAATGGCTGAGGATCCGCATCGGGGTTGGCAAGGCCCCGCTGGCGGATGGTACGGAGATAAAGGCAGGCGGCACGGATTATCTGCTGTCGCCGATGCGCAAGCAGGAGCTTGCGGAGCTGGATGCAGTACTCGACCGCACGCGAAGCGCGGTTGAGGCGATACTCTCCCAGGGGGTGAGTGCCGCAATGAACGAGTTCAACAGAAGCAGTAGTGAGTTGTGAGTTGGTAGTTGTGAGTAGAAGAAAGTGAAAGAGCAAGGCTGATGAATTTCCAGACCGGGTTGGCAGAGTAGACGCTCACCCGGTGCGAAGCAGAACTTCGCAGAAAGAAGTAACCGAATGAATCGCACTTACGAAATCATGTTTATCGTTCGTCCCGATGTGGAAGAGGCGGATCTGGACAAGTTGATCGAAGGATTTTCGGCCAACATCACCAGCGGCGGCGGCGAAGTGAAGAGCGTGGAGAAGATGGGACGCCGGCGGCTTGCCTATACGGTCCGTAAGTTTAACGACGGCTTTTACGTTCTGCTCAACGTGGGCGCTCCGGGCAGTCTGATCGGCGAGATCGAGCGGCGCCTGCGCGTCTCTGAGCCTGTGATCAAGTTCATCACCGTGCGGATGGACGAGGAAGAGAAGCGTCTGGCGAAGGTGAAGGCGCTACGCGACACGAAGGTGAAGCGCAGTTCGCAGCCTATTGTGCCACAGGCCGCTCCCGCCCCGGCCGCAGTCACAGCCGCAGCGGAAGCACCCGAGCCGAGCGCATTGGCCGAGGCACCGGTGGTGGCCGAGCCGGATGTGCCTGCCATCGCCACAGAGCCCATTGCCGCAGCGGTTTAGCCGCAACGGCACGATCCAGGATTTCGCACGGCGGCGATTGCCGCACGAGCGCCAAACGAAGAGATGAGAGGAATACGAAATGGCTGACGAAACAAACACAACTCAATCCGCACCGGAAGCACGACCCTACACACCTCGGCCTGCCTATGCCGGCCCTGGCGGAGCACGCCCACCGCGTCCTGCTGGCGGTCCGGGTGGTCCTGGAGGCCCTGGTGGTCCCGGAGGCCCTGGCGGGCGGAAGTTTTTCCGGCGCAAGAAGGTCTGCAAGTTCTGCACCGAGAAGATTGACGCCATCAGCTACCGTGACGTGCGCCTATTGCAGGGCTTTGTGGCGGAGCGGGGCAAGATTGTACCTCGCCGTTTGACGGGAGTATGCACGCGCCACCAGCGTCGCGTGTCGCTGGCCATCAAGCAGTCGCGCAACATCGCCCTGCTCGCATTTGCCGCACGCTTTTAGCGGCAGCCTCTAGCTATCAGCTCTTAGCCTTTAGCCAGGAGCTGACAGCTAACAGCTTTTCCGCAATCGGCGGAACGGAAACTCGGAGAAATTCAATGGAAGTGATACTGAAGGAAGACGTCAACAAACTGGGCAATCGCGGCGATGTAGTGAAGGTTGCCGACGGCTACGGGCGCAACTACCTGCTACCCGGCAAACTCGCCATTGAGGCGACGGTCGCGAACAAGGCTGTGATCGAGCAGATGAAGGGCTCGGCCATTCGCAAGCTGGCCAAGGAGAAGGTCCTTGCCGAGGATCTATCCAAGAAGCTGGAGTCCGTGGAGCTGGTGTTCGAGCGCAAGGTGGGCGAGAACGACCACCTGTTCGGCTCCGTCACTTCGGGCGATATTGCGCACCAGTTGGAGGAGCAGGGCTATACCATAGACCGGCGCAAGATCTCGCTGGAAGAGCCTCTCAAGTCGCTGGGCGAGTTCCATGTGCCGATCAAGCTGCACCGCGAGGTGACCAGTCACCTGAAGGTCACTATCAAGGGCGAGGACCAGCCGGAAAGCACGACCGAAGTCGCGGCATAGACTTTCCCTGGTTACTCGATTCAGCGATCTGGGCGTCTGCGTTCAGCGGTTATCCGCGAGAGCAGACGCCATTTCGCTGGATTCTTGCGTGCAGGCACCATTCTTATCTCCAGTTATTGTTCGACTTAGAGCCGGGAGTTTTTCTGCTGCTCCAATGGCCAGCAAGTATTGATCCTGTAAAGGTTACTTAAGAGTTGATCAATACCTGAGAACGGCTCGGTCGCCTATGGTATACATGTTTATCTGCTTGCAGAGCGATGGTCGTAGGGCCACTACAAGGACCGTTTGTGATGATAAAAAAATTGTTGCACTTCTTCCTTCTGTGCTGCACCGGTCTTCTGATATGTAGCACGGCTGTGGCGCGCGCCGATGACATTATCACCAGCACATCGGGTAATGGGGAGTGCTGCTTCACGGTCGATCTGAGCCAACTGAATGCCAACGAGATTCAGGTGACAGTTACGACGATCGGTGGAGCTACCTACTTTGCCAATACCGGCAACGGGACAAACCACCCCGGCTTCGCGTTCAGTCTAACTGGTGACCCGACCGGCGCTGGGCTTATTACCAACGTGAGCGGAGGATGGGGAACGGACCTAACCTATAACTCAGATACTTCCCCTGCCTTAGGTGTATTCAACTACCAGATGATCACACCGGGTAACGGCACGAGTTCGCATATTTCGTCGCTGACCTTCGATGTGAACCTAATAGGCATAACCTATAGCTCTTTTATCCCGAGTTCGGGCAGTGACGGTGGGAATCTGTTTGTTGCGGACATACTGGGCAACAATGGCATGACGGGCTTGTCCTATACCCCAGGCAGCATATCCGCAGTCACTCCTGAGCCGTCCAGTCTTCTGCTGCTTGGAACAGGGATGACCTGTCTTGCTGGCATAGTGAGGAAAAAGATTTCGGCGTAACGCCGGGCGAACCAATCAAGGAGCCCCTCCAGCCAAACGGTTGAGGGGCTTTTCTTATTCGTATTTGAGGGTGTCGACTGGATTGAGCCGTGCGGCGCGATTGGCAGGGACGGTGCCGAAGATGACGCCGACAATCACCGACGTTGCCAGCGCGATGGGCGCGGCCAGCCAGCCGACTGGAATCTTATAGGGCGTAAGCAGGCCTACCGAGATTGGTATACCGAGGCCGACGATGGTACCCACCATTCCGCCCGATAGCGACAGAAAGACTGCTTCGGTGAGGAACTGGAGCCGAATCTCTCGCCGTGTGGCCCCCAGCGCCTTGCGAATGCCGATCTCGTGGGTGCGCGACTGTATATTGGCCAGCATGCTGTTCATGATGCCTACGCCGCCGACTACGAGAGTGATGGCGGCAACGATCACCAGCATCCAGGTGAGGTCGTTGGCGACCTTGTTCATGGTATTCAGAATGCCGACGAGGGTCTCGGCATGGTAGATGCTGCTGGGCCGATGACGTTTCTGGATCTGCTCGGTGATCTGCTCTGCTCCGTGTGCGACTAGTGAGGAGTCGGCCATCTTGAAGAATATTTCTTTCAGGTTGTCGGTGCCGGTGAAGTAACGGGCGACTTCGTATGGAATGAGGATGGTCTGGTCGTTGATCTCGGAGGTGCCGTAGGTATCGATGCTCTCCTTGAAGACGCCGATGATGGTGAGTGGAATGCCCTTGATGGTGATGGTCTGGTCGACAGCGGCCAGTTCGCTGCCGAAGAGCTTAATCGCCAAAGGCTGGTTGAGGACCGCGACCTTGGCGTGGGCTCCGGCGTCCTGGTCGTCGAAGAAGCGGCCCGTCAGAACGATTAGACCGCGCACCTGACGATACTGCGGCGAGACGCCCAGCAGCATGGTGTCCTTGGTGATGCCGCCGCCCACGCTGATAGGGTCGTGGTCCTCCAACATGGGCGAGTAGGCGACGATACCTGGCACGGAGTCCACCACCGCCTGCATGTCTGCGAGGGTCATGTTGTCGGGTGTAGTGGTATTGTCGGGGCCAATAATGCTGCCGCCGCTATATTGCATCTCGATCTTGTTGGGGCCGAGGCTGGAGATGGTGTCCAACGCGTACTGCTTGCCCGTCATTCCCACCGTCACCACCAGGATGATGGACGCGGAACCGATGACCATGCCCAGCATGGTAAGCAGAAAACGAGCCTTGCTGGCACGGAAGCTGTCTACTGCCAGCGAGAGCACCTCACTAAATATCATGGTGGTATTCGCGCTGGCCAGGGTGCGATCGAACGAGTTGACTTCGAGCTCAGTCCTGGAATTGATTGTGGTCTCCATTCGTTTATCCATCGGGAGATTTGTGTCCGATTCAGCTATTAGACACTCTTCTGTATCGCAGCGGCATGGGGTTTCCTGCTAACCTTAATCCTGATGGCAACGCGGAGGGATGTGTGAGCGGTTGAAACAGGCGGTCTTGAAAACCGCTGAGCTCGAAAGGGCTCCGGGGGTTCGAATCCCTCTCCCTCCGCCAACGAGTCTTAAGTTATTCATTATACGTGACTTATGTGGCAATAAGTCAGCATTGTCGGGCATAGTTGCGAGTTTGTGGCACCAGAGAATCTCCGCTCCTGCAGTAATTCTGCGAGAGAACAGGCCTTTTCTCTGAACGGATCCTCGAAGGTCCGTTTTTACAATTCACCTAATGATGCAGGAGCACCCGACACGGACAAATCGAGCCAGGATTCGGGCTCGATACGCTGCACAGAATTAGCCTGCGGATAATACAGATTAACTAATGATCAGGCCACCTGACACTGCGGCGTTTATCAGTATCTATCCTGTCGGTCGGTCACGCAGCGTCCGAAGCCTGGTATTGACCCAGGATTGCCTCTCGGTTTATGACTCGGCGCTTTTGCAACAGACGAACATAATCTGCATTCCTTCCCCCGAGGTCTCTCTACCGGAAGTTCATAAATCTCGAAGGCAACGGAGTTTGCGGAGACTATTCCGTGATGCGGTTGCGCCTGGAGGTTGAGCACACTCGCTCTACCCGGTCCTCAGCCGACCGCAAAGCCCATTGGGGGCTACAGTAAGCATTTCCTATGTCGCTACCGGAGATCGAACGGCAAAAGAAGCTGGGCAAACAGGTCTAGAGCATTTCTCGAATTCACGTGGAGTTGGAGAAAGTGTGCGAGGTGGCTTTTTCTTGAGGAAAAAGCCACTCATATGCCGTGATTTCCCTCTACACCAATTCGAGAAATGCTCTAGTCCCGGGCCGAGGCGGTTTTCACGAAAACAGATGTCTACAAAGCGCTGGAAGAGCGTGGAGCGTAGAACGCGATTCAGATTCCAGCCATCGCCTGACTTATGCGGGATTTTGCGGAGTTGCTGGCTATGGCGGCAGGCTGTCCGGCACTACAAACTAATGATGGGCAGTGGTGCTGGTTCCAACTTGTACGTCATCCGCCCTGAATCGGCGACCGAACACGAATGGAGCACCCGGCAGACGGTCCTCCTACGGCTGCCACAGGGAATTTCATCCTGGGTTACGAAAGTTCTCTTGCTATCGAACATTGCAAAGAGGTAATAATTTAGATCGTTTGATAATTGTGCGCATCCAACGAAGGCCTCAGCCGAAAAATAAGTGTCTTACCGATTCCTTGCGGAAGCCTGCCTCTTAGCCGGGCCATTGCGGAGTTAAGGAACGCTACACGATCATCTTCGATGTACGAGATCGAAGCGGGCTCCAACACAACCCATGCAATGGAGAATGCAGAATATGCTTGACTGCTCCCCGAATGCGCCTGCCCGCTTGTTTTTCGCCCAACTCTTCAAAACACGCTTGCCAAGATTCGATAACCAAACTGAGGTGAAGAGCCTTTCGCCGAGGCAAGTGAGCCTGGGCAACGAATCTGTGCGCGAAAGCTCATGCGCGCAGCCCTTTCTGACGGTGGGATTTGGCGAAATGGGGAAGAAGTGTGTCCGGACGGCGGCGGTTGCGGCCGCCGTGGCGATCGCGCTGCTGGCGTTTTCC
>Ga0118677_10006240_pt1 | contig 20298 bp, 14 predicted proteins | sample AliMusrvi5mmetaG_FD_86154 | JGI IMG/M metagenome (GOLD analysis project Ga0118677, IMG submission 86154)
TGTCTGGAGAATTCCATTATTGGAGAGTGCTTGCCGAGAACTGGGAAATAATTGCAGAAAAAATTAAGGAAATGGGATTTAATGCTATTGCTACTTACATCCCCTGGAATTATCACGAATTAGAACCGGAAGTTTATGACTTTTATGGGAATACTTCTCCGCAACGCAACCTTGATAAATTTCTGACGCTCATGGAAAAGGCAGGGCTTTATGTCATTATTCGCCCAGGTCCGTATATTTACAGTGAATGGCCGTTCGGCGGAGTGCCGGAACGCTGCAGTAAATTTCATCGTCTTTCTACTGAATTTCTTGCCATGAGCAAACATTATATAAATGCGGTCTCCACGATTATCAGACCGCATCAAATTACGTATGGGGGCAGCATCATTATCTGTCAAGCAGACAATGAGGCGTATCCGGCGATTGAGAGCCAAGGTACTGAAATGGGTTGTTTCGAGCATGACGGTAAATTTAAATTGTTCTTACGCAACAAATACAATAATGACATCAACGAACTTAATAAAATTTGGCGGACCAGTTATACTGATTTTAATCAGTGCTGCGTTTATTTTCACGAATCATATGTCAATATTGATTTGCCTATGGCTGAACGAATATTATGTGCCGATGAGTATCGAATGCGCTACGCCGACACTTCTGACTTTATTGGCACCTATGCCAGTGAAATTGTTTTTAATGTTGCCTCATGGTTGCGTGATGCAGGGATTGATATCCCAATTTCCGCAAATGGCTGGTCTCCCCTGTACCAGGATTTTAAGAAAATGACTGATATTGTTGATATTTGCGGTAGCGATATTTATCCTGAGGAGTTTTTCAAATATCGCAAAATCACAATATGCGTCTCCCAATCCGGTATGCTACGGAACACCGATCAATTTATTTTGCAACTTAACCGGTTGCGAGGTTCCGGGGGCAACCTTTGCCTGGCATAATACCAGCGGTTCCTGGACTTCAAACCAGGAGAATCCTGTTATTTTGCCTGGCACACCGGGCTATGGCACCGACAACTTTTATCTTGAGGTACATTACACACCGCCCCCGGGAGGAATTGCCGGGGGATCGGTGCAAGTAATAGTAAACCCCCTGCCTGTACCGGCTATTACCGGGCCTGCCACAGCATGTATTCACTCAACAGGGAATCTGTATTCGACCCAAACTGGAATGACCGGCTATCTCTGGACGATATCCGGCGGCACAATTACTGCCGGAGCCGGTACAAGTGCGATTACGGTTACCTGGGATACAGCAGGCATGAAAAATGTTAAGGTGAACTACACCAATACCAATGGATGCAAAGCATCTGCCCCAACCACCTACAATGTGACGGTTTACCCGACTTTAACCGTTGGTTCCATCAGTTCAAACCAGACGATTTGCAGCGGCACTGCACCGGCCCAATTAAATGGCACAGCACCGTCAAATGGCTCATCACCCACTTACCAGTGGCAAAGTTCATTAGACAATCTGACATTTACAAATATCTCCGCTGCCACAAACCGTAATTACCAACCAGGGATATTAACGGGTAAAACATATTACCGGGAGATTCAAAATGCATCAGGAACCTGTGGTGGTCCATTGCCAACCAATACTTTGACTATCAATGTGAACCCGAACCTCCTTGTAAGCGTATCTGTTGCTCCTTCAGCAAATCCTGTTTGTACGGGTACTTCAGTTACATTTACTGCAACACCAGCAAATGGCGGAACATCCCCTTCATATCAATGGAAAGTGAATGGAGTCAATACGGGAACAAACAGCCCTGGCTTCACATATTTTCCGGCAAATAACGATGCTGTCGTTTGTGTATTGACATCCAATGCGACTTGCGCTACCGGAAATCCTGCCACCTCGAATACAGTGACAATGACAGTTAATTCATACCTGCCCGTCAGCTTATCGATTGCACCCTCTCCATATCCGTTCTGTTCAGGAACTGCGGTTACGTTTACGGCTACCCCTGTTAATGGAGGGACAGTCCCGATTTATCAATGGAAGGTAAATAACTTGAATGTTGGTGCAAACAACCCTTTATTTACCTATCCTCCGGCAAATAATGATGCTATTGCATGTGTACTGACATCAAACGTCTCATGTACCACAGGAAACCCGGCCACTTCCAATACGATATCAGTACCTCCTGCAATAACAAACACTTCCTCAATTACAAATGCAAGTTGCTTTGGCGCCACAAATGGCTCCATTACAATTGGCTCCATCCTTGGAGGAACCCCTCCATATACCAATCTATGGAGTACCGGGGCCACCACGTCAAGCATCAATAACTTAATGGCAGGAGCATATTCCCTAACTATATCAGATGCCCATAACTGCAAAGCCGTTTCTTCATATACGATAACTCAACCCGATGCACTATTATTAACTACTATCATTACCTCCGTCAGTTGTTTTGGTGCCAGCAATGGCAGCATCAATCTTACCGTTAACGGAGGAACAGCACCCTATACGATTGATTGGATCACCGGTGCAACCACGGAAGATATAGAAAATCTCGGCCCGGGTAACTACGGTGTGAGCGTAACCGACATGCATGCCTGTGCGCAAACCGGATCGTGGATCATCACCGAACCCCCGCCCATTGCATTGAGTGCGGTGGTGAACCCGGTCATCTGTCATGGTGCGAACAATGGCAGTATCAATCTTACCGTTAACGGCGGAACAGCACCCTATACAATTGATTGGATCACCGGTGCAACCACGGAAGATATAGAAAATCTCGGCCCGGGCAATTACAGTGTGAGTGTAACCGACATGCATGCCTGTGCGCAAACCGGATCATGGACCATCACCGAGCCCCCGGCCATTGCAATAGCTGTAACTATCACCCCTCCAAGTTGTCAGGGCATTAGGGATGGCAGTATTAACCTTTCGGTTATCGGAGGAACCCAGCCATATTCCTATAATTGGACTACTGGAGTTACAACTGAAGATATTGGAGGTCTTGTGCCAGGCAGCTATGGTGTAACTGTAACTGATATGCATGCTTGCTCGCAAACAGGATCGTGGATTGTTGGACAAGGTCCGGTTTGCCCGGTTATTTATGTAAATGCTGTCGTAACTGGTTTCAGTTGCTATTGTGCAACACAAACGGTTTATGTAGCAGGACCACCACCGTCATATCCAACTACATTCTATGTGATGGAAGGTGGTCATGCAACAATGATTGCAGGACACAGCATACTTTATTATTCAGGAACCAGGGTGTTTTACGGTGGTTACATGCGTGGATATATTGCACCGGATGGCCCGTGGTGTGGTGAAAAAGCTGCATCAATTGTATCGGTTCCCGAAGAGATCACTGAAATTTACCCGGTCACCGAAAAACCATTCTTTACGATCTACCCGAATCCTACTACCAGTGAATTTGTATTGGAACTCAAGCGATTTGATGAATCCGCCAACCTCAAAGTTGAATTATTTGGAATGAGAGGTAATCGTTTGCTGTCTGTTGATCTGACGGGAATGATCAAATACAATTTTTCACTTGAAGGGAAACCCAAAGGAATTTATTTCATCAGGGTGGTCACGGGTAAGAATACCGGAATGCAAAAAATTCTAAAGCAATAAAATCTTATTGGATTCATTGTGCTTGCGATTTCCATATAAAGTTCCTTTTATACTGTTTTTTGCAAAGTCAAATTATTCCTCAACTATTTAAAAACCAAAATTATGAAAACAAAATTTCTTATTTTGCTAAGTTGCGCATTGATTTTACTTGAGGCCCGTGTGCAGGCTGAACGTCCAAAATGGTATGAATTTGTGGCAGCGGTAGTTTGTACTGTTGGTGGTACAGCAGCGGTTCCATCTTTGGGGCCAGGTTTAATTGGATTGCAAACTGTTTATCTTGGACAAAGTGCTAAGCAGGACTCACTGATTGCTGCTTCGTTTTATAAACCAACTTGGCTTGAAGGTACGATACAAAATGTTGATCCAAAATATGTGAATATTTTCAGAGGTATGGTATTTCAACCATTACCTCATAGTGGCGACACCAATCTGGTTGCTTTCGAAAATGCTGTAAACAATTTGCGTGCTTTCGTGAACCAAATCCCTCCTCATTGGCCTCCTATTCCATTACCAATTCCATGGCCCCCGGATACAATACCTCCTTTATTGCTTACTAAAATGGCGAATATTGAAGTAGCATATAATAATCTACCTCCTTCATACCATTTATCCATTACACAGAACAATATTAATGATTTTAAAGCTGCATGTGCGACCGGCCATTTACCTCCTGGTGAAGATTTAGCATTTGCACAAGCTGGACTTAATTCTGCACAGCGAGACAGTGTTGCAGTGTATTTTGCAAGTTTAACCATTAACTTAAACCAATCATCTGCTTCAATAGGAACTGTTATTCATGAAATGCGTGTGCCTTATGCAAATCCCAACAGAATACCAACATTGGGTGAATGGGGATTAATTATACTTGGAATCATACTATTAGGATCAGGTGCAATGTATATCCTGAGGAAAAAACAGTCAATCATAGGCGTATGAATTTGCGGACTATCCCTTCTGGAAAAAAAAAATCCAGTAAAAAGCAATCAAATCCTCCTTTGTTTGCAGGAGTCCGTTCTAATTGGGTTCAGAAATGGCCTGTACTTTTATTTGTACTTGGATTCGTTGTTTTGATGATCCTCTTTTATTCCGTCTGGCTTTCTGACTATTTTCAAAGGGATATTCATCCTCATATTGTTTCGCTGAATGCCGGTTTATCGAGTTTTATCATGAATATCTTCGGGATGGGTACCATGGCAAGGGATGAGATGATCTATTCCTGTTCCTTTTCGGTAAGCATTGCACGTGGTTGCGATGCAGTGGAGGCGATGGCGCTGTTCGCAACGGCTCTGTTGGCTTTCCCTGCAAATTGGAGATTCAAACTTCCCGGTTTTTTCGCGGGAATTGCGATCCTGTTTGCCCTGAACATCCTGAGAATCACTTCACTTTTCTTCATCGGGATTCATTTCCCCAGGGAATTTGAGTTTGTGCATGCAGAAGTATGGCAGGTGCTCTTCATCATTTTTGCAGTCAGTTTATGGATTTTCTGGATCAGGTGGACAAGAAAGGAGGAGGCACAGCATGCTGCATAGCAAAACCTTGTTGATGTTCCTCCTCAAAGCACTCCTTATTTACGGGGCGCTTTCTGCTCCTTTTTCCTTTTACGATGAAGCGTATGGCAGTTTTTACAGAAAAGTGGCCCGAATTTTCTTCACAAAATTCAGGGAAAACGGGGCTGTGAAGTTCAGGGAATGGAATGAACCGGCAATGACCCATATTAATGTTGGCAGTTATGCTGTTGTCAACCCAAACGGAACATACCATACAACGGCAGCTAATATAAATACCCGCTACATGGGCTATATTCCCACAATTTTACTGATATCCCTGGTGCTGGCCTCACCGGTGCCATGGAAACGACGGCTGGTTGCCCTGGTTGCCGGACTCTCCCTGGTTATGCTGCTGATCATTTTCAAACAATGGATCGCCCTGTTGTGGCTTTGTGAACAGAATTCCTGGCTGCACCTGACTGATTTCACAAAAACAGGTGCAAAGTTTCTGAGTTCTACCAATTCCATAATCTCCGCATCAACCAGTACGGTTCTCTATTTTGTGGTAGCCATCTGGATACTTGTCACCTTCAGGGTGGATGATTTTAAAACACAGAAAGATCATCACAAGCTGCCTGCTGATTCGGTAAATGGCAAAGAGAAATACCGGCACAAAAATAAATTTCAACAACTGAAAATATGAAAAAGATTTTAGGGATTTTGATTCCCTTGCTTTTGGGTATTGCATCATTTGCACAATGGGGTGTTAACGGAACAAATCTTTATAATACAAACACAGGCATTGTATGAAAAAATTATTAGCAGTTTTAGTTTTTGCTCATTTTGGAACAATGACATTCGCTCAAATGAATATTTTCCCTGCATCTGGGAATGTTGGTATCGGAACTACTACTCCTGTCCATAATCTCCACATAGTCGGCATTACGGGGGCACCCTCTATTAAACTTGAAAATCAAAGCCCGTTATTTGGGTGTCAATTAATAATGGCTGACAATATTACGCCTGTTGTCAGTGACTGGAGGTTTAAAACATCCTCTGGTGGTCAGTTCCGGATCAGGGATGAAAAAAAATCTTCTGATGTCCTGATTTTTGAACAACGTGCTGTGACACTTGCCCCAACAGCGCTTTATCTCAAAAGCACAGGGGAATTTGGAATTGGAACAAGCACTCCGACTCAAAAGCTGGATGTTGCCGGAACGGTCAGGGTTCAAAGTCTTACTACCGGGTCGTTATCCCTTCAGTTAGTCAGCGCCGATGCAACCGGTGTTTTATCAGGGTTCCCCTTTCCGGCTACACCTAACCCAAATGTGTTTTTAAATGGTGCTGGCGGATTTACGATACCACAAGGGGGAGACGCCGATTGGTATGATATAATAACCAACCTGCCTTCTACGAACATTTATAACAACATTTACACCTTTGGAAATGTTGGAGTTGGAACAAGTACCCCGTCGCAAAAACTGGATGTTGCCGGGAAGGTGAGGGTTCAAAATCTTTCACCTCTGTTGTCGCCTCCTCAGTTAGTCAGCGCCGATGCGGCCGGTATTTTATCAAGTTTAACCTTTCCATCTCCATCTAACGCGAATGTGTTTTTAAATGGTGCTGGCGGATTTACTACACCACCGGCTGGAAGTGATGCTGATTGGTATAGCATTGCTACCAATCAAGCTCCGCTTACTATGGGAACGAATATTTATACTACCGGGAATGTCGGAATCGGAACAAATTCACCTTATAAAAGATTGCACGTATCAAGTATTGGTAATAACGATGGGATAAAAATAACACCGGGAGGTTTGAGTAACACAGGTTCATGTATCTATTTAGATGCCAGTGGGACGGGAGTTGATGGAAGAGATTTTTTAATTCAAACCATCGGATATGGAAATGAACTGGCTGGTATAGGACAATACAGGGGTCAATTGGTTTTCCGCGATATTGATAATTTTTATGATATAGTGAGGATGGACGGGAGATCGGATCATTTAAATGTTGGAATCGGCGACATCACCCCGGATAAGGACTACAAACTTGATGTAAACGGACAAGTTCACACCTGGGGTGACCTTTATTGTAATGGCATATGGTACCCCAGTGATTCCACCCTTAAAAAAAACATCAGCAATATAAACAATGCTCTTGGCACGATCGGCCAGCTTCATCCCAGGTCGTTTGATTACAGGGTAAGTGAATTTCCATATTTGCATCTGCCAGCTGAGCATTCATTTGGATTTATTTCCCAGGATGTTAAAATTGTTTTACCTTCCTTACTCGACAGTATTCACTTTGCCCCAGTTCGGGCAGCAGATTCAGCCAATACGATCCTGTATGCAGGAGGATCGTTTTTAAGCCTTAATTATACCGGGCTTATTCCCTTTGCCATCAAAGGCATCCAGGAACTTGACAGCAAGGTAACCACGCTTTCAGCATCAGCTGTTTCAAAATCCTGTTCCTTAAATGTGAATTACCTCACAAAATCAACAGGAACATCGATGGTCTGCAACAGCCAGATCTATGATAACGGGGTTTGTGTGGGAGTTGGAACAACAACGGTGCCTCCTGATTACAGGATGGTTGTAGAAGGAAAACTCGGGGCAAGGGATGTTTTTGTTGCCTGCGCGGGATGGCCCGATTATGTATTCAACAGCACGCACAAAATGAGGCCCCTGGATGAATTGGAAGCATTTCTTTCTGCCAACAAACACCTTCCGGGTATTCCGTCGGCAACTGAAATCGAACGGGCCGGGGGAGTGAATCTCGGGGAGATGCAAACCAGGCAAATGGAAAAGATCGAAGAGCTTTATAAATATATCATTGAGATGAATAAATCTTTGCAGCACCTCAGCCTGGAAAATAAAGAGTTGAAAGAGCGGTTGCATCAAATGGAGAATAAATAATGCCAAAGGAAAAGCCATGATGAAAAATAAGAGATCAATGGCCGGAAGACTTATCCTGCTGCTTTGTTTAACAGGCGGTTATCCGTTTGCAACAATGCATGGTCAGAACCTGGTCATCGACAGTGTGACATTCAATACCGGTCAGCGGTTTTATTACAGTCCTGGGTTGGTCACATCTCCCGATGCATGCAGCAAATCGGTTCAGGTGACCGGCAATGCAACTATCGATTATAAAGCGGCGCAGTATGTTCACCTGGGAGGTGGGTTCCATACTTCACTGTCATCAGGTTGCGGAACCTTTCATGCTTCTACCGGGGCCCTGCCGGCAACCTGCCCTACCGCAATTATTACAGGCGCTCATCTATTCTGCGGTTCCTCCATTCTTTCAGCCGCATCTTCCCTGAATGGCAATGGTACCATCACCTCCACCCAATGGCAGTTGAACGGGAATAAAATAGAGGGCGCCTTGAGTATGACATATACGGCCTCGTTATCCGGTGACTATACCGTTTTAATTACAAATTCCAATAACTGCGCGGCGATATCAGGGGTATTCACAGTTATTCGTTATCCCACACTTGTTGCAGGCAATGTTGGCTCCAGCCAAACGATCAACTATGGTACGGTGCCGGCCATTCTTACCGGAACTGCGCCTTCAGGTGGAATCACTCCATACGGTTACCAGTGGCAGCAATCGGTTGATGGTGTTACTTTTAGTGATATAACCGGGGCAACAAACCTCAACTTTCAGCCAGGTGCATTGTCCTCGACGACCTATTACCGGATGAACCAGACATCAGCCGGAGTATGCGGGTCTTTCACCAATATTGTTACAATCACCGTGATTCCTCAGATTCTTGTTCAATTGCCCCTGGCGAATATCACGGTTCAAACCGGAGAGGTTGCCTGCTACAATGCGCTTCAAACCATATTGGTGGCTGGCAATGGCACCTATTTTACGGTGCAGCCGGGGGGGAGTGCCACATTGATTGCCGGGCAAAACATTCTCTTTTATCCCGGAACGGACGTTCTTCCCGGGGGATATATGCGTGGCTATATAGCCCCTGCAGGTCCGTTTTGCGGTGGTGCATCACCACCCGCCAAAGACATTTTATCAGGGGAACAAGTGAACATGGTCAAACCCGGACATTCGTTTTTCACCATCTACCCGAACCCGACAACCGGCGGTTTTTCATTGGAAACCAGGGGAATGGATGATAAAGCTGAACTCCGGGTCGAAATGTACGGCATGCATGGTGATCGCTGCTTTTCCGAAACTCTTTCGGGAAAGCTGAAGTATGATCTTTCACTCGACGAAAAGCCGGACGGTGTATACTTCATCCGCGTGGTCACCGGAAAACTGACCGGGACAGGGAAAATCATAAAGCAATAACTATCCTGATACCGATTGTCAGGCCGCTTTCATTTTGAAAACCATCGCATAAAGCTTCATCTGTTTGATCATGGCCGAAAGCCCGTTGCTGCGGGTTGGCGAAAGATGCTCCTGCAACCCGATGTGGTCGATGAATGACAGTTTGGTTTCAATGATATCCTCGGGCGTCTGGTCTGAAAGAACCCTGATCAGCAGGTTCACAATTCCTTTGGTGATGATGGCATCGCTGTCGCCCCAAAAGATCACCCTCCCATCCTTTAATGATGCATGCAGCCATACCTTCGACTGGCAGCCGGTAATCAGGTACTGGTCTGTTTTATACTGCTCCTCAATGACCGGCAGTGTTTTTCCGAGTTCTATCAGATAGTTGTATTTATCCATCCAGTCGTCGAACATGGAGAACTCTTCGATGATCCGGGATTCTATTTCGGGAATGGGCATGGTTCTGTTTTTGAGAAAGCAAAGTTACTGAAAATGGTGAACCGGTAGAATTGTTAATAAATCATAATTTTTAGTACCATGTATTGCATAGTACTAAAATCTGTATTATATTTGCCGCATGAATACAGAAAATCAAAATGTACAAATGCGGAAAGGAGTTCTTGAACTCTGCATCCTGGCCATCGTTGCCAAGCAGGATGCATATGCTTCCGACATCATCACGAAGTTAAAGGAGGCCCGGCTCATTGTTGTGGAGGGGACCTTATACCCCTTGCTCACACGGTTGAAAAACGACGGGCTCACGGTCTATCGCTGGGAGGAGTCGAAATCGGGTCCGCCACGGAAATACCACCAGATAACCGAACCTGGTCTGAAAGCCCTGTCTGAACTGAAAGACGACTGGCAGGAGCTGATCATATCGGTTGACAAAATCCTCACAAGCCCGTCACCCCCGGGTGCCGGATTTAACCCCACCCTTTAGGGTGGGGGCTCCCAGCCCTCAGGTGGGGGGCACCCAGCCCTCAGGTGGGGGCACCCAGCCCTCAGGTGGGGGCTCCAGCCCTCAGGTGGGGGCATCCAGTGCCAAATACAAAACATCAATAAATAAATCCATGAAAAAAACACTCACAATAAACCTCGGAGGCATAGTCTTCCACATCGATGAAGACGCCTATATTTCCCTGAACCAATACCTTGAAAACCTTAAAAACCATTTCAGCAGGGAGGAAGGATACCGGGATATCCTGGATGATATTGAATCACGGATCGCCGAAATACTGAACGACAAGCGGTCAGAATCGAAACAGGTGATCACCCGGGAAGATGTGGCTGCCGTGATCGCCATGATGGGCCAACCCATCGAAATAGAGCAGGAGGAAAATCCGAATTCACACCAGGATGCCTCCCGCACTGAAAAAGGAGATAAACGTTTTTTCCGGAACCCGGATGAAAAGGTCATTGCCGGCATTTGCTCGGGCATCGCCGCCTATTTTCACCTTGACCCGGTGTGGGTCAGGTTGATTTTCCTGGTATTTGTCGCCGCAGGTGGTTCGGGAATCATGCTTTATATTGTCCTCTGGTTTGTCATCCCCGAAGCACAGACAGCCTCCGACAGGCTTGAAATGCGAGGGAAAAAGATCAACATTTCCAACATCGAAAAAACAATGCGGGAAGAGGTTTCAGAACTCCGCACCAGAGTCGGCAGCATGGCCGGCGAATCGGCTGCCTCACTCAAACGGGCCGGTAAAGGTTCCGGATTCTTTTTTGAGATGGTGAGGAAATCCCTTCTTGGTGTGCTTGCTTTTACCGCCAGGGCAGTGCTGATCTTAACCGGGATCATCCTGATCGTTGCCGGGCTTGGGTTGCTCCTCGCCCTGTTTGCCTATGCCCTTGGCTGGACCGGAGGCATTTATTCCGACGCTGATTATACAGCCCTCTCCTTTCCGGCACTTGCAAACCTGATGGTGGGATGCGATATGCACGTGGTTTTTCTGCAGTTAATTCTGTTGATGGTCCTGGGAATACCCTTTTTCATGCTTTTTTATAACGGGTTGAGGATGGTGTTCCGGTTCGACCGAATCAGGCACCTTGGCCTCACCATGTTCAACATATGGATCGTGGCAATCTTCTTCCTCGCCTGGTCGGGATTGAAAATATACAATCTCTATAAATCCGGTGATGAAAAACAGATTGACATTGTGCTTGAAAAACCGGCAGCCGATACCCTGAATGTGATCCTGATGGCAGATGATCCGGGATTGAAATACCTCAGGAATGAAAAATACGGGTTTCCGGGTGACCTGAAAATGATCATTACCGAAAAAAAAGAGCTTTATGTACTGCCAACCATCCGGATCGAAGAATCGAACGACAGCCTCATTTCCATAACACAGACTACCACTGCCAGGGGAAAAACCTGGTCTGAAGCTCATCAGCACCTCACTGCACTCCGCTTCCAGTCTGCCACTTCAGGGTCGTCATTGAGAATCAGTCCGTTTGTCAGGATGCCCATACAGGAATGCTGGCGTGGGGAGATGGTTACCCTGGTAATCAGGGTTCCACGGGGAAAATTCATTCATCTGGATCAAGGTCTGCGTGATCTGAATCCTTATTGGTACCACCAGTTGAACCCCAATGACACATCCGCATTTCAAATGTCTAAAAACGAAACGGAGGTTGTTCCGGGGCAGGATTCGCTCAAAGGCAAAGATGACACCTCCCATGCGCCCATCATCAGCAAACAGGCTCCCTGAGGGGATGTGAAAAGCTGGAAGGGTTGTTTAAGAAAGCATCTCTTTCACCCTGGCAATGGCTGACACCAGTTGATCGATCTCCTCCATGGTATTGTAAAACGCAAAGGAGGCGCGCACCGTTCCCGGGATTTTCAGTGAATCCATCAGGGGCATGGCACAATGATGACCGGTACGAACGGCAATGCCCATTTTGTCGATGATCATCCCGGCATCATAGGGATGTATGGCTCCGATGAGAAATGAGACCAGGCTGGCCTTGTGCTGACTGGTGCCGTAAAACCTAATCCCTTCGACCGCTGACAATTTCTCAGTTGCATATTTCAGCAGAAGCGCTTCGTACGAAGCAATGTTCTCCATGCCAAGAGCCCGGAGGTATACTATGGCGGCCCGGAGTCCCATCACCCCTTCCACATTCGGCGTTCCTGCTTCGAATTTAAAAGGGAGTTCATTAAATGTGGTGTGGTCGAGGTAAACATCTTTGATCATCTCCCCCCCCAGCTGGTAAGGCGGCAGTTCCTCAAGGTATTTCTCCTTGCCATAAAGCACACCGGTTCCCATCGGGGCGTATAATTTATGCCCGGAGAAGCAATAGAAATCGCAGTCGAGCTCCTGCACATCCACCGGCAGGTGCGAAACCCCCTGTGCCCCGTCGAGCAATACGGGTATATCATGCTGATGCGCCAGGGTAACGATCTCTTTCACCGGGTTGATGGTTCCCAGGACATTCGAGACATGGGTGAGGGCGATCAGCCGGGTTTTTTCGTTCAGCATCCCTGACAATACATCCAGGTCAAGTTCGCCGTGTTCATTGATTCCCAGCACGCGTAAAGTGGCGCCGCGTTCGAGACACATCTGTTGCCATGGAACGAAGTTGGAGTGGTGCTCCATGATTGAAGTCACAATTTCATCGCCCGGCCTGATGTATCGTTTTCCAAAGGAGGAGGCAACCAGGTTCAGCGATTCCGTCGCTCCTTTGGTGAAGATGATCTCGCAGGTGTTTTTGGCATGGACAAACTCCTGCACCTCCCTGCGTGCCTCTTCATAGGCCTCGGTGGCTTTCATGCTCAGGTAATGCACGCCACGGTGGATATTGCAGTTGTCGTGTTCGTAATATTGCCTGATGGCATCAATTACCTGGCGCGGTTTTTGGGTGGAAGCCGCATTGTCGAAGTAGACCAGGGGACGGTTGTATATCTGTTGCTGAAGGATCGGGAAGTCAGCTCTTACCTGTTCAATATTAAAAATCATGATTGTGTATTAAACCGCAAAAGTACGAAAGATAAAAACGGGGAGGTTCAAAAGAGGAGGCAATTCATAAAACGGAAAAATATTCGTAGTTTTAACACCAATTTAAACCTCCTAAAAACTGCCCTGTATCATGAATAAAAAGATCATCTTATTGTTCGCCGTTCTAATGCTATTCCTGCCGGCCATGAGCCAGCAAAAGAGTGAATTAAAAATTGAATTCGAGAAGTATACCCTGCCCAACGGGCTTGATGTAATCCTGCATATCGACCGTTCCGACCCCATCGTGGCGCTCGCCATCCGTTACCATGTGGGATCAAACCGTGAAGTTGAAGGGCGCACCGGCTTTGCCCATCTTTTCGAACACATGATGTTCCAGCGGTCGGAGAATGTCGGAGAGGACCAGTTCTTTAAAATAATTCAGAATGCAGGAGGAACCCTGAATGGCGGAACAGGAAGCGATGCCACAACCTATTATGAAATCGTTCCGAACAATGCGCTGGAAAAAATCCTCTGGATGGAGTCAGACCGCATGGGGTACATGATCAACACCGTTACTGAATCTGCCTTCAGCAACCAGCAAAATGTCGTGCAGAACGAAAAACGTCAAAACTATGACAACCAGCCTTACGGGTATACCAGCTGGGTCATCGCCACAAACCTTTACCCAAAGGGACATCCCTACAGCTGGACTGTGATCGGGGAGATGGAAGACCTGAAAAACGCGACGGTTGCAGATGTGAAAGCCTTTCATGAGAAATACTATAATCCCAATAATGCAACGCTGGTGCTTGCCGGCGATTTTGATGAAAAAAGTGCTAAAAAACTGATCGAAAAATACTTCGGGGAAATAAAACCCGGAAAATCTGTCACCGATCCAAAGCCAATCCCGGTTACCCTGGTAAAAACCAAAAAGGTATATTATGAAGACAACTTTGCAAAAGCCTCACAACTCAGGATGATCTGGCCGACCGTTGAAGCCTACAATGATGATTCATACCCGCTTGAATACCTTGCCCAGTTGCTGTCGCGCGGAAAGAAGGCACCCCTCTATAAAATTCTTGAAAAAGAGAAGAAACTTTCTTCGAGCCAGCGCGCTTCCAATGGATCGCAGGAAATTGCCGGCACTTTTGTCATCAGCGTTACTGCCAATGATGGCGTTAACCTGAATGAGGTGGAGAAAAGTGTGTTCGACGCTTTTACCATGTTTGAAAAGGATGGCTTTACCGATGAGGATGTGGAGCGAATCAAGGCAAGCCAGGAGACAGATTTTTACAACGGCATCAGCAGTATCCTTGGAAAGTCATTCCAGCTGGCATCCTACAATGAAGATAAAGGCGACCCCGCCTACTACAAGACCGACATCGAGAAATTAAAATCGGTGACAAAATCAGATATTCTCCGGGTTTACGCAAAATATATCAAAGACAAACCATTTCTTGTCACGAGTTTTGTTCCTAAAGGCCAGGTTAGCATGATCGTTGACGGCTCGGTAAAAGCCGATGTAAAGGAAGAAAATATCACCGATGTCACACCCGCTGACAAAAAAGCTAAAACGGAGGAGGCCATTGTCAAAACCCCCACGCTCATCGACCGCTCGGTGATGCCTGCCGACGGGCCCGATCCGTCGCTCAACCTTCCGCTGGTGTGGAATTCCAAACTGGCAAATGGCATGGAGGTATATGGCATTGAACAAAATGAACTTCCCCTGGTCCAGTTTTCCGTGGAGATAAAAGGAGGCCACTACCTCGACCCGATTGAAAAGCCAGGCGTTGCAAACCTTGTTTGCGTAATGATGATGGAAGGAACCAAAAACAAGACCCCGCTGGTTTTGGAAGAAGAGATAGAAAAACTTGGAGCCTCCATCGACCTCAATGTTACAAACAACTCCATCACCCTCAAGGCCAACTCGCTTACCCGGAATTACGACCAGGTTCTCTCACTTGCAAAGGAGATCCTGCTGGAACCCCGTTGGGATGAAGCTGAGTTTGCCTTGGCAAAAACCCGTTTGCTCAACAACATCAAACGTCAGAAAGCCAACCCGACAATCCTTTCCAGGAATGAATTCAACGAGTTGGTCTATGGCAAGGGCAACATCCTTTCCACCGACCGGCTGGGCACCGAAGAGTCGGTCAATGCCATCACCCTGGACGACCTGAGGGCATTTTATAACAAGGCATTTTCCCCCTCGGTTGCAGCATTCCAGGTTGCCGGCAGCATCACCATGGATAAGGTGCTGTTATCCCTGCAGCCTCTTGCGGCTGAATGGAAGGCGAAAGAGGTCGTATTTCCTGAATACAGGGTCCCGGCGCCTTTGAAGGAGCCAAAAATTTTCTTTGTGGATGTTCCCGGTGCAAAGCAGTCGGTCATCAACATCGGATGCCTGGGACTGGCCCGGCAGGACAAGGAATATTTCCCGGCCGTGGTGGCGAATTACAAACTTGGCGGTTCGTTCAATGGCAATGTGAATCTCATCCTGCGTGAAGAAAAAGGGTTCACCTATGGCGCCCGGACCAACTTTTCGGGCGGGATTTTTTCCGGCACTTTCGTGGCCCTCGCAAGCGTTCGCTCTTCTGCGACGGAGGAATCCGTTGAAATATTCAAGGACCTGATGACCCGGTACGGCAAGGAGATAAAACCGGAAGACCTTGAATTTACCCGCAATTCCCTGATCAAGGGATATGCCAGGCAGTTTGAAACGCTGGATGCAAAAATCGGGATGCTGAGCGATATCAGCATGTTTAAATTGCCTGCAGACTATGTCAAAGGGGAACAGGAGATCATTAAAAACATGACACTTGACCGTCTCAAAACCCTGGCCGGGAAGTACATAGATCCGTCGAAGATGTATTATGTCGTTGCCGGAGATGCCAAAACTCAACTGGAACCACTGGAAAAGATCGGTTTCGGGAAGCCGGAACTCGTACCAAAAAAATAATCCGGCTGTCAGGCGGCACCGGGGTCTTCATCCAGGATGATCCCCATGCTTTTCATCAGGAATGATGCATTCAGGTTTTTGCAAACTCCGGGCGACAGTTTGTAATCGATCTCCATCCTGTCGCCTGAAAGGTGGATCTCAAAACACAGGTTCCGGATGTTCTCCGGGTAGTGGCTGACCAGGTTTCCCAGGGCAAGATCGTGGGTGGCAAAAAGTCCCGCAAGTTTGTACTTCATCAGTTGTTTGATCAGGGCAATGGACCCCGTTTGTTTATCGGATGAATTGGTTCCCTTCAGGATTTCGTCAAGCAGGATCAGCTTTTGCCGTCCGCTTTCAAGCCCGTCAATGATCTCTTTCAACCGGCGGAGTTCGGCGTAAAAATAGGATTCCCGTTTCGCGAGTGAGTCGTTGGTACGGATGCTGCTGTGTATTTCAATCGGATAAAAAGTGAGCCTCCGGGCAAAAACCGGTGCCCCCGTCATGGCCAGAAGCAAATTGATGCCGACCGTACGCAGAAAGGTACTTTTACCCGACATGTTTGCCCCGGTAATGATGCAAAACTGGTTCCACCCGTTGATTTCTATATCATTGGTTACGCAAGTATCCCCAATGATCAGTGGATGACCCATCTTTTCGGCACGAAATTGAAAATTATCCGTTACCGGCTCCGGGTAGCTGTAATCAGGGTTATTGAACGCATAAGTTCCAAGGCTCGACAGGGCGTCCAGTTCGGTGAGTACTTCAAACCAGACCGGAACCTGGCTGCGGTACCTTAACCGCCACCGTTCCACAGCTATCAGTATATGGATGTTGAACATAAACAGTCCGTTCATCATCACCGAAACCAGGATGTTGAGGTTGGAATCCAGCATGTTCAGCAACCCCGAAATTTGTTTGATCACCCTGCCCGGCGTCTCCCGGGATCCGGATCTGAGATTGTTCTGCAACTTCCTGTTGAAATCTGATGTAAAAGGAACCTCTTCGGCCAGGGAAAGTGCCATGGCATATTTTCGCAGAATTCCTACAAGGGAAGTAACCGCCTGGCTTGTAAGCATTGTTTTTCGTCCATAGGCGAAAACGAGAAACAGCTGCAGCATCACCATCATCAAAGGCAACTGGTTAGGCAGCAAGCCGGCCGCAGACAGCACGATGGTGCTGATGGTAATCACAGGAAGGATGAAGGAAATGATTTTCACAGGCCTGAGCCATTTCATACCATCTTTCCCTTCCAGCCATCCGTTCAGGGCATCACGATCGCCCGGGGAGGTATCCTGACCAATGAAAATCAACTGAAGGTGCTGCCTGAACTCAATATTTCCGGAGAGTTCCCTGATCGCCTGCTGATGGGCAAGCACCTGATCACTGTACTGGAATGCATTGTTGAAATAATCGGCCAGCCGCTCTCTTCCAAAGATGGTCGAAGTGCGGTTCACATACTGGAACAACGATCCCGCTCCAAACAGATCAAGGTCGTGGGTATAGGGATGGTCGTGATTGACAAACGCATCCCCGGGGTCAAATTCCGAAAAGTCGCCATCCATTGAGGCAACCTCCTGCCGGTTGATCCGGATGAGATTTTCGAGTCGTAGCATCCCTTTTTTCAGGCGGCTGTCATACCATCCTGCAAGGAGGAAGCCGGCAAATGACAATGAAGAAGCAACAATAAACAGCGCCCCCGGAAATTTGAAAGCATAAAAAATCGAAAAGCCGGTCAGGATGAAGCATAAAAGCCTCAGCCAGGGAATCCACCTCAAAGGCTTACGCAAATGGCCGATTCCGGAAGTAAACTCCCTGATACGCTCTTTGTAAACAGATTCCGGGGAATTCATGATAACCGGTCGAAAAATTCGTTATTCAATATTCGATATTCGATATTCCTTTTCTAAATTTTGCTCATATCTATCTGAAACTCCATCGGGTGTTCCGGTGTACTGCAATGTAGCACACACTGTTCGCAAATCTGAAGTTCCCCCTGCAACCTTTTCTTAACCATATCCTCGATGCGCTGGCGCAGCTGCGGGATGGCAATTTTCGTTACAATCTCGTCGGCAAAGGCAAACATCAGCAACATACGGGCGGTCTCCTCTCCGATGCCGCGCTGACGCAGGTAAAACATCGATTCCGGGTCAAGCTGGCCGGTAGTTGAGCCATGAGAGCATTTAACATCATCATTGTAGATCTCCAGGAAGGGTTTCGAATTAACCCTTGCCGTATCGGTGAGTAAAATATTCTTGTTGCTCTGACGCGCATCTGTTTTCGTGGCATTGCGGCGAACCAGCACATGTCCGTTGAAGATGGCGCGGGCATTCTCATCCAGGATTCCCTTGAAGGTCTCATTGCTGGTACAACCGGAATGAGCATGGTCCACAAATACCTGGTTGTCGACATGCTGCCTGCGGTCCATGAGATAAATGCCGTAAATATTGGCGGTACCGTGCGGGCCATTGAAAAGCACCCGGATGTTGTTCCGAAGGAGGCCGCCGTTCAGGGAGATGTAATGAGACTCCAGGCTGGCCGATGCCTCCATCCGGAAATAAACAGAACTGATGAGGGTGCTGTTGTTATTGAGATTCTGCAGTTTGTAATGATCCATCACACCATGTTCACCTACGTGGATCTCTGTGACAATATTTGAAAAACTTGCCTGGTGGTTGTATGAATCATCGCAATGTACGAGTGAGAGCCTTGCATTGGCTCCGACCACGATGAGGTTACGCGACTGCAGGAAAAGGTTCTGGTCATGATGGATCACGTTGATCAATTGCACCGGTTTCGGGCTTTTCACGTTGTCGGGCACATAAATAAAAACCCCGTCCTGGGTATAAGCAGTATTCAGTGCGGTGAATCCTTCGCCGGCATCATCGGCCATGGTGCCAAAATATTTTTCGATTAATTGCGGGTATTTTTTACGGGCATCCGCCAGGCTGCCCATGATGATCCCGTTGCCAAGCTCCATCAGCGGGACATCTTTTGAAACATACCACCCGTTGAGTTGCCCGATCACGGCGGTATCGAGATGGGGAATGTTGCACCGGAACACCTTCTGAGCATCCACATCTTCGAACGGTTGAAGGTGGTAATCGTAACCACGGTTAAAACTCTCCTCAAGGTTGGTCAGGCGCCAGGTTTCCATGGTGGTATCAGGGAATCCCAGCCTGGTAAATGAAGCCATGGCATCCTCGCGGATTTTGACCAGGGCTTTTGTATCAAAGGTTTCCAGGAAAGCCCGGTTTTTTTCAAACAGGGAGATAAACCGTTCAGCTGTTATTATTTCTTTATTTTCGGGTTGCATTGCAAATGTTTTTACCTCACCCCGGGCCCGTTCTCCTTCAGGAGAGGGGTGGATGTACTACTCTTGTTCTTTTTTTATCCAGTCGTAACCCTTTTCTTCGAGTTCGAGCGCCAGTTCTTTCCCCCCCGATTTGACAATTTTGCCTTCAAACAGTACATGCACAAAGTCGGGAATGATATAGTCGAGAAGCCGCTGGTAATGAGTGATTATCACGAAAGCGTTGTCGGGGCGCCGCAATTTGTTCACGCCATTGGCCACGATGCGCAGGGCATCGATATCGAGCCCCGAGTCAGTTTCATCGAGGATGGCCAGCATGGGTTCAAGCATCGCCATCTGGAAAATTTCATTTTTTTTCTTTTCGCCTCCTGAAAAGCCTTCATTTACCGAGCGGTTTGTGAGATTTGAGGTGATTTCGACCAGCCTTTTCTTCTCTTCCATCAGCCTGAGAAACTCACCTCCCGGCAGCGGGTCAAGTCCCTTGAACTTGCGTACTTCATTCACCGCGGTGCGCATAAAGTTGGTGATGCTCACCCCCGGAATTTCCACCGGATACTGAAATCCAAGAAATATCCCTTCGCGGGCACGGTCTTCAATGGAAAGTTTCTGAAGGTCTTTTCCCTGGTAGAGTATCTCCCCGGCCGTGACATCAAACACCTCCCTCCCGGCAATGACCGATGCCAGTGTGCTTTTCCCGGTGCCGTTCGGCCCCATGATGGCATGCAC
>Ga0118677_10006241_pt1 | contig 20298 bp, 16 predicted proteins | sample AliMusrvi5mmetaG_FD_86154 | JGI IMG/M metagenome (GOLD analysis project Ga0118677, IMG submission 86154)
GTTCACCTTCGTTAACTATGTTAACAACAGGATGTTCCACTGGGTCCAGATTTAAGAACTTAAGGCCGAGTTCGTTCGTCTTGGAGGTCAGGTAATACGTATTCTCTTTGCCATCGCGGCTAATCACGACCGCAACGGTGTTGGTGCGGGCGAAAACTGAGTTCATCTGCACGTCTTCCCAAGACTTTACGGCCTTGCCGTTCACGGAGATAACGCGGTCGCCACCCCGAATGCCGAGCGTTGCCTCTTCAGATCCCTTTTCAACCATGCCGATGATTGGGGGATTGACCAGCACGGGCAATCCGATGACATAGAGCAGCACCGCAATGAAAAACGCAAACACGACGTTCATTGCGGGACCGGCAAATGCCACCAGAATTTTTGAAAATGGAGAAATTGTAAAATGCATAGGTTCACATAAAACTCATCACTTCTTTCAGTGACACAAATCCACTCTTGAGAGGTACTTTCCTGCCGTTCGGCTAAATTATTTTCATAAGGATTTTGCCGGAATTACTATTGCCTTCAATTTACAAATATTAATAATTGAAGTCATGAACACAAAAGGCAGATGCATCATTTCCAGGTTAGCAGGAATTTACTTTCTTATAATTGTCACGCTGACAGGTTGCAAGAAAGATGATCTTACTTCCAATACTGAATTAACGATCGTTCCGCGTTCTGCGGCATCAAAAGGCAGTTATCCCATGGTTGGAACCAACCAGACCGGATGTTGGGATGGAAGCGGCAACAAGATCATGGCGCCTGCCTTGGGTGCAGCTTTCTATGGTCAGGATTCCCAGTTTGCACATACAACTCCTGTTTACACCAAAAGCAGCGATGGACTAACCGTTAAAGATGAAGTTACCGGATTGACCTGGGAGAAAAGTTATGACAGTGGCACCTATTACTGGGCTGCCTCTCAAACGGTGGCTGACAATCTGAACACTCAGAAATATGGCGGTTTCAGCGACTGGCGATTGCCGACCATCAAAGAACTTTATTCATTGTGGAATTCAACTACCGGTTGGCCTTGGATTGATACAAAATATTTTACCATTACCTACAGCAGCGAGCAAGACCTCAGTCACGCCATTTTCTGGAGCAGTACCAAATATACAGGCGTATTAGGCAACGTAACCTCAGATGGACACGGTGAAAGTGCAGGTGATGAACTTGCTTTTGGTGTAAATTTTGGCACTGGACATATTAAAGCTTATACTATCAGTGCCGGAGCAAAGCACTCAGTTCGCTGTGTACGTGGAAATCTTGCCTATGGTGTTAATTTATTTCAAAACAATAACGACGGAACAATTTCTGATTTAGCTACCGGTTTGATGTGGCCAAAAGCTGACAATGGTTCGGGCATTGATTGGGAACACGCTTTAGCTTATGCTCAAACGCAGAATAAAGCCAATTATTTGGGTTATAACGATTGGCGATTGCCCAATACAAAAGAACTTCAAAGTTTGTTAGATTACACACGTTCGCCTTACGCAACAAACCCAACCAATGTAGGTCCGGCTATAAATGTACTGTTCACTTGCACCGCAATTACTAACGCTGGCGGAAAAGCTGACTATCCTTTTTATTGGACAAGTACATCGGCTATTCCAAATCCAACCGGTACTCATGCTTATGCTTGGCATGTGGCTTTTGGACTGGCAGATAATGGAAGCGGCGAAGACCTGCATGGTGCCGGCGCTGTGCGTTTCGATAGTAAGACGGGAGTAACCCTAGGCGGTGGATTAAACTATGTTCGATTGGTAAGAAGTATCAAATAAAACAATCAATTAAAATTAGTAACAATTTAAAATTTAAATCATGAAAACAAAAATTGTATTAACTACCTTGTTTATTAGTTTATTTACAGGCGTTTGCTTTTCTCAACCCCAACCCGAAGGTAAAGGACGTAAACCACTCACCATTGAAGTACGGTTGAAAATGATTAACGAAAAAATTTGTCAACCTCTCAAACTCGACAAAACTCAATCGGCAAAAGTGAGTGTTGCCTTCAACGACTTTTTTACAGGAATGGATAAATTGATTGATTTTAAAACCAATCCGCCCACACGCCCCGAAAAATCGAAGGTTGATGCTCTTGTCAACTTAAGAGACGAAAAGGTAAAAATAGCCATTCCTGAAAACTCATTTAACAAGTACTTGGAACTCGAAAAATCGATACGTCCGCCACGTGAAGGAAATCGTCCTTAGGAATAAAATGTCCCTATTAAGGTTTGACAAAGTCTTTAAACTTTGTCAAACCTACACTCAATGTTATAAAAACTATTTACTCAACAATTTATTTATGAATAAAACCCTTCTATTTATTACCCTTTTTATTGCACAACTCTCTTTTGCCCAAAACAATAAGCAAAACATACGAGGTATTATCACGGATAAACTTTCTCAGGTTACACTTCCGGGAGCTACAGTTCAAATAGTTACTAAAACAGGCAACAAAGGAGCCATCGCAGATGCAAATGGAAATTATGTATTAACAGATATTTCACCTGACAGATACGAAATTAAAGTTTCATATATGGGATATAAAGATGTTGTCGTTCCCAATATAGTGGTTACATCCGGAAAAGAAACAATCTTGGATTTATCGATGGAAGAAAATTTAAAACAACTGAATGAGGTGGTTGTATCGGCTAATTCCAAAGAAAGATCAATAAATAACTTAGCACCCATAAGTGCACGCATGTTTTCGGTGGAAGAGGTTAACAGATACGCCGGCGGACGAAGCGACCCTGCCCGTTTGGCAGCCAATTTTGCCGGTGTTAGTGCGCCTGACGACAGCCGTAATGACATTGTAATACGCGGGAATTCGCCGGTAGGCGTTTTGTGGCGAATTGACGGTATGAACGTGACTAATCCCAATCATTTTGCATCGGTAGGAACAACCGGCGGTGCCGTGAGTGCGCTGAATACCAACTTGTTGAAAAGCTCCGATTTCATGACATCGGCTTTTCCGGCAGAATATGGGAATGCTATTGCCGGAGTTTTCGATTTGGGATTCAGAAATGGAAATACGCAAAAACGTGAAACTACCGTTCAAGCTGGTTTAATAACAGGATTGGAAGCTACTACCGAAGGGCCTATCAATAAAGAAAAAGGTTCGTCGTATTTAGTTGGTTATCGGTACGCATTGGCGGGTGTTGCACAGGCTGTTGGTATTGATATTGGCACTACGGCATTACCTTCTTATCAGGATTTATCATTCAAATTGAACAGTGGAAATACTAAATTGGGTCGATTTACACTGTTTGGGATATTGGCAACAAGCAGTATTGATATTTCAAGTGGGAATTCGAGTTCTATGTATGGTGGTGGCAGAGATGGCCATAATTTAAGCAGTCAGATTGGAATTCTTGGTCTGAAACATTTTAAGCAACTCAACGAAAAATCGTTTTTAAGTTCCACTGTAGGAATCAATTATTCAAAAACATACACATTGGCATATACTGTTGATTCAACGGGGAATTCATACAATACCGAAGAGAATACAACTACCAAAACGGGTTACAATTTTATGACAAGCTATAATTCAAAAATCAATTCGAGGTTATTTGTCAAAGTAGGTGCGCAGGCTGAAGTAATGAACTTATATCTCAATTTAAAAACCAGAAGAGATGAATCGGAAAGTTGGAAACAGACTTGGGATTATAATAGTTATACAGCATTGGCACAGGCGTTTGTACATGCAAAATACAGCATTAGTGACAAACTGACAATGAATGCCGGAATTCATGCTCAAGAGTTTCTTCTGAACCATTCATACTCCGTGGAACCCCGTTTTGGATTAAAATACGAAATGAATAGCAATAGCAGCTTTAGTTTGGGCTATGGATTACATTCACAAATGCAACCCATCAATGTCTATTTTCTTCAAACCCAACTTACTGATGGTTCTTACGAATACAATAATAAAAGCTTAGATTTCACTAAAAGTCACCATCTTGTATTGGGATATGATTTACAGCCGTTTAAAGACTGGCGTTTGAAAGCTGAAGCATATTATCAATACTTGTACGATGTACCTGTAAATACATTCTCAAGCAGTTATTCCATGCTAAATACCGGAGCAAGTTTTAAAACCGATTTGGAAGATCATCTTACTAACACAGGTACGGGAAGAAACTATGGAGTAGAATTAACCATCGAAAAGTTCTTCAGTAACGGATATTATGGCTTATTTACCGGGTCTCTTTACGAATCGAAATACACCGGAAGCGATGGTGTGGAACGGAATACAGCTTTCAATGGAAAATTTGTGTACAATGCTTTAGTAGGTAAGGAATGGAAAGTAGGCAGAGCAAAACTGGACAAGATAGCAACAGATATAAAATGCACGTATGCCGGAGGTAGGGCTTATACACCTTTTGATTTGACTGCATCCAATGCCGCTGGTCATGAAGTACTTTTGGATGCATATTCCTCCTTTTATCCCGATTATTTCCGATTGGATTTTAAAATAGGATATACGCACAACAGCCGAACGAAAAAAATATCTCAATCTTTTTCATTGGATTTACAAAACGCAACAAATAATAAAAACGTTTTTTCGCAAAATTATGACCAACGGAACCAATCGATTAACACAAATTATCAACTTGGTTTCTTCCCGAATGTGGTTTACAAAATACAGTTTTAATTTCATACAGAGTCATAATACACTTTTTTGACGAAGAAACGAAATAAAAATAATTGTATTTACAGTCATTACTTTAGCTGCAATTATTGTTCGACTTAATTTAAGCTTTTCTCATGATCTAATTATAGGAATGGATGGCGGATATTATCCTTTGCAGGTTAGAAAGTTATTAAATACCGGGATACTAGCTTTTAATGATGTTCCTCTTTATTTTTATTTTTGTGCATTGGTACTAAAAAATATTTCACTTTTGGGAGTCGCTTTAACCAATGAAACCATTATTTCTGTTGTAAAAATTATTGATAGTATTGCACTGCCATTATTAGCAATTCCCCTGTTTATAATTACTACACGGAAGGATCATAGTAATCCATTAATTGCAACTATTGCTATTCTTCTATTTTCACTTTTCTCTTTTTCGCCTTTAGCTATGCTTGGTGATGTGCAAAAAAATGCGTTTGCAATTCCGTTCTTGTTTGTGTTTATTTATCTCACTGATAGCTATTTGATTCGTCAAGAAAAGAGGATATTTCTATGGGCTTTGCTAACATTATTTGTAATTGCATTAACGCATTTTGGTGTATTTACTTTTGCAATGACATTTTTAATTGTATTGCTATTTGTTGTTTATAAGAAAAAAGCAATTATTCCTACAGTACTCATTATACTGTGTGGATTTGGTATTATTTTAATATTTGACAGCAATAGAGCTTTCCGATTCATCACTTTTTGGAATGAAATTTTTTTCAAACGATTCATTTTTCAAGAGCCTTTCTTTCTGCCTATTTTATTAAATACTACTTTCTCCTATTTTCTTGCTACTTTTGGAATTATTCAATACCAAAAATTCAAATATGAAATAGATAACGCTACGAAGTATATCTTAGTGACAATGATAGTTTTAATTTTTATCTTTGCATTTCCATTGTACGAGTCCAACTACGTTATGCGGTTTAATGGCTTACTCTTTGTTCCGCAAAGTATGCTTATTTTATATCTGATACGGATAAATAAAAAACTGGCAGTTTCTTTTTCTATAATACTTGTGGTGCTGACCGTTCTTTTTTCATTTATGTACTTTAACGATAAGAGGCAACCCTCAATTGATATGTTTGCGTATAAGGATTTGCAAAACATCAAAAAATACATACCCGAAAATAGTGATAGTACAATTATTATTGCAAGGCATGGGTTGGAATTTTGGACAGCGTGGGCGTTGTAGATAAAAGTAGGAAATGAAAGGACATTGGACAAATTAGCGTTAGATAAGTACAAGTGTATTATATTTTTAATTGAGAAAAATAGATTTGAAAGAAAACCAGTGTGAAATCATCCATTTCCAAAAACACACATCCCGAAAGATTGCAAATTAATATATAGTTCGCATTACTTTAATGCTTACGAAAAGAAAAAATAAAAAGATTATGAATAGTTCAAAAAGAAGATTTCGCATACTATTTGGCATCATTTGGGTATTGGTTTTTATAGCACCATTTTTGAGAGGCATGCAGGATTTTGATGTAATGCGGTGGAATAGAATAATAGGAGATTGGATTCATCTATTTTTCTATTTCATTGTATTTTTAGCAAATTTCTATTTCTTTGTCCCTAAATTACTATTTAATGATAGGCGAACCTATTACTTTTCAACTGTTTCCATAGCTATTTTAGTAGTTACAATCCTCGATATACTTGTGCTTGGCAGTCTAATGCCGTCTGAACCGCATCAATTAGGCTTGTCATTTGCACCCCATTCACTCTTAGGCAATTTTTTCAACAATTTGATTACCGGAATTCTTATTATTGGAACCAGTACTGCATTTGAACTTGAAGAAAAATGGTTGAACGCAGAAAAACTACGCAAAGACATTGAAAAAGAACAACTCAAAATCAATCTGGCATTACTTCGGAATCAGGTGAGTCCGCACTTTTTTATGAATACGCTTAATAATATCCACTCGCTGATAGAAATGGATGCCGATAAGGCGCAAGATGCAGTTGAGCGGCTTTCCACCATGATGCGATATATGCTGTACGATTCTGCCCAAAACACGATTGAACTTCGAAAGGAAGTTGAATTTATTCAGAGTTTTATTGCCTTGATGCAACTCAGACACTCCGACGAAGTGGAAGTTACAATGTTGATTCCGGAGCAAATCCGTGATATACAAATACCTCCCATGCTTTTTATTTCGTTGCTCGAAAACGCTTTCAAGCATGGGGTTAGTTATCCGAAGAAGTCGTATATCTATTTTGAACTAAAGACTACCGATGATTCCTTGAATTGCATTATCAGAAATAGCAAACATAATAAAACGCCAAAAATCAAGGAAGAATATTCTGGAATTGGACTCAATAATATTAAAAAAAGCCTGAAATTATTGTATGCCGATAAATACTCGCTGGACATTGCCGATAAAGCCACTGAATTTCAAGTTACCCTAATTATTCCCACATGAAAATACGATGCCTTGCCATTGATGATGAACCTTTAGCAGTAAAAAAGATAGCAAGCTATATTCAGAAGATCCCTTTTTTGGAACTGGTAGCTGAGTGTCGCAATGCTTTTGAAGCAATGGAAATCATGAGTAAAAATGATATTCAGCTTTTGTTTATTGATATAAACATGCCTGACATTAGCGGAATGGAGTTTGTGAAATCTTTACGTAAAAAGCCATATTTAGTTTTTACTACTGCTTATAGCGAATATGCCGTGGAAGGATTTGAGGTTGAAGCAGTTGATTATCTGTTGAAACCAATCAACTTTATTAATCTGCTGAAAGCGGCCAACAAGGTCAAAGTTCTGATTGATTTAAAAACCAATAACCAAAAAGAAAATAGAACGATAACAGCCAATCATTTGTTTGTAAAATCTGCCTATAAACATATTCGTATTGAGTTTAGCGATATAAAATACATCGAAAGTCAACATGAATACGTTAAGATACATTTACTTAACAATAAATCCGTAATGACAAAGATAAGATTAAAATCTATCGAAGCATTACTTCCAACTGATAGGTTTATTAGAGTTCACCGTTCATTTATCGTAAATCTTAAAGAAGTTTCTGTTATTGAACGAAACAAAATTGTTTTTGAAAATATGATCTTCATACCTATTAGTCAACAATATAAAGAAGATTTCCAGAAAAGAAATGATAGTTCGCTTTATAAGTATTAATATTGATTAATTCAATATTTTTTCAGCAATTCCCCATCCTGTAATTCAATAATCCTGTCGCTGTTGGCTGCAAAATCATCATCGTGGGTAACGGTAATGATAGTTTGCCCTTTTTCACGAGCCAATTGCTTGAAAATATCGAATACAATTTTCGTATTTTTCGAATCAAGGTTACCGGTTGGTTCGTCACCCATAATTATTGACGGATTATTTATCAATGCCCTGGCAATAGCCACTCGTTGTTGCTGACCACCCGAAAGTTTGTTTGCTGACTTTAGAGCCTGTTCTTTCAATCCCAACAATGATAGGTTTTCCAATGCATCGTGTTCAATCTCTTCTTTCGATTTTCGTCCGAGTTTCAATGCCGGAAGCATGACATTATCCAGCGACGAAAATTCAGGCAAAAGATAATGAAACTGAAATACAAAACCAATATTCGCGTTTCGGAAAGCAGCTAATTCATTCTGTGTTTTCCCCGTCAGTATTGTATTGTTAATTTCCAGACTACCTTCATAATCCCTATCCATACTCGAAAGCACATAAAGCATGGTGGATTTACCTGATCCTGATTTTCCAACCAACGAAAGAAATTCACCTTTTCGCACATCGAAACTAATGTCCTTCAATACCTGAAATGTTTCTGGTTCGTAGAAATATTTTGTCAGGTTTTTTACTGATAAAGCTATATTGTTAACCCCTAACCCCTGAAGGGGAACTGAGTTACTTTTATTTTGTATATTCATTTCTTTCTTTATTTTTTACTTTTACAAATTATATAAACTGTGTCTTAAATCCCCCTTTAGGGGGTTTGGGGGCAATTTACCCTCTAATAATGGTTACCGGATCAATGTTAGACGCTTTTCGTGCCGGCAAATATCCTGCTACAAAAGTCGTAATGAGACCGAAAATAAAAGCAAGTGAATAATCTTTAATATTATAAGTCATTGGTAATGTTTGAAGTGTGGCTATGCGGAATGGCACATGATTTACACCGGACGAAATCATAAATCCCAATATAATTCCGGCGATTCCTCCCACAATTCCAATAACAATCGATTGAGTCAGGAATATCTCCACAATGTCTTTACTGGCGTAACCCATGGCTTTGAGAATGGCAATTTCCCGGATTTTTTCATTCACTGTCATGTTCATAATGTTGTAAATTCCGAAACCTGCTACAATCAAAATAGTAAGTGACACGGCAATAGCCAGAATGTCTCTCAATTGGGAAGTGGCCTCAAGTTGTCCATTCGAAACCTGCCAGGGTTCAACTTTGTACGGAACAAATGGTGCTATTCGGTTGGCAACAGTTCTGGCCTGATTGTAATCTTTAATATCTACCTGAATATCGGTCACATAACTCTGATTTTCGGAAAGCAACTGACATGCCGTGTTGATACGGATATAGGCTTTGGTATTATCCACACTGGCAACCGTTGTTTTGAATATTCCAATGATTTTAAAACTTTTGGTAACGCCATCGGCAGTGCTAACTACCAGATTATCATTGATTTTCAAGCTCATTTTAGTAGCCAAACCAATACCGATAATAGTTCCATCCGTTCGGAAATTCAAATCATTCCAATTGCCGTCGGTTATGTATGTGCTGGTTTTAAACAGTTTGTTTTCATTCTCAACGTCAATGCCCGACAGCAAACCATTCACTTTGGTAGCTCCATTTCTGAAAAACACATTGATATTTACTTGCTGAGTTGCTCCTGTAATATCTTTTTGTCTTTTTAGTAAATCTATGATTTGAGCTGAATTTTTAATCCCTTCGGTGTATTTTATGGTTTTAGCACCCCTGATATTAATAACTTCGTTGGGGTTAGCAGTTTGTTTCAATAAATTTGAACGGTCTTCGGGAATATCGTTGTATATCCGAATGTGTGCCAGCGTGCTGAATGATAAATCAGAAGTTATGTTGTTGACTCCATTCATAAATCCGTTCATAAAAATGTACATACTTATGCCGAAAGTCACACTCAACGTTGCCACCAAGGTTTGCCTCAATCTCGAAGTGAGGTGAGCAAAGGCAATTTTATTGTTCGTGCTTTTTATCATTGCTTCTTACTTATTACAATCGTTTGATTCTCAGTCAATCCTGATAAAATTTCAACCCATTCGTTGTTTACAATGCCTTTTTGAACAGCTGCTTTTTTACCCTCTTTCAACAGAACAGAATCACCGTTCAACAGATAATTTGACGGAATAATCAGTGCGTTTTTCTTTTCATCGGTTACGATATTGGCTTGTAATTGCGTGTTATACATTATATTTTCAGGCAATTGGGTGAATGTAGCTTCAACAATAAACGATTGATTATTGCTGTCGAAACCCGGATAAATCCGACTTACAATGGCATTGTAGGTTTTCTGTTTTTCGGTATTGAGCGAAACCACCACTTTATTATTCAGTTTTACCCGCGAAATATCTTCTTCTGCCACATACAGTTTGATAATTGGATTTCCTGCACCAATTTTTGCAACTGTTTCACCTCGTTTCACAAACTCACCCTGCTTTTTGTTTACACTGATAATTAGCCCAATAGAATTTGCTGTTAGATTAAAATCTTTGTTGTTACGTTGTTGAATTTTAAGTTGTTCCAATGCATTGGTTTCATTCAACGAAAGTTGGCGTTTTAAATCCGAAAGCGATTTTTCAAGAATGGAAACATTGCTTTTCGACGATTCATACTGCAATTTTATTTTATCAAAATCGACTTGTGAAACGGCATTGGTCTTAATCAGATTTGCATACCGGTTATAATTTGTGTCATCGTTTTGAAGTTGGTTTTTAGCTTGCGAAATCTGAATTTTCAGTTGTTGGATTTGTGCAGAGTTTGCATCGTTTTTTGATTTAGCATCTGAATAATTAGCAGTGGCAGTGGCATATTGAGCCGATTGCACTTCGTTGGAAAGCAAAAACAAGGACATTCCACTTATAACTTTATCGCCTTCTTTGACCAGCGATTTATTCAAATACCCGTCTGCCGCTGAAATAACCAGGTATTCGTCGTTATTGGCAATAAATCCGCTGGCAAAAACTGCATCTACAATGTCTTTATGCTGTGGTTTTGTTTCCTGATTGTGAGAACACGAAGTGGCGAAAAGGACGATAAGTGTTCCAAAAATAAGTTTTGTTTTCATATTCTTTGAGTATTATTGACGTGAAATAATGGTTGAATAATAATTATAAAGTGTTGATAGTGAGTTTAAATAGTTGTTTTCGGCTCTCAGATAATCTTCCGAAATTTTCAGATAATCATCCAGACTAATAATTCCTGCCCGAAACTGTTGGTTGGCTATTTGCTCGTTTTGGGTATAAAGCCGGTAGTTCTCCTGATTGGTTTGGGCAATCAAACTGCTTTGCGTGAAGTTTTTTATCAGCAAATCATCATTTAAAGCCGCTTTTCGTTTGCTTTCTTCCCAATCGGTTTGAGCTTTTTGGTATTCAATTTTCGACGATTTTACACGGCTGCTGGTTGAGAATCCATTAAAAATAGGCACTTGCAGGCTGACTCCAAGATATTTGCTGACATACCAGTCTTTGCTGTCGAATGACAAACCAAAATCCTTCCGATATTGCTGTTCACCGATATACCAGCTGGTATTCAGTTTTGGCAAATAAGCCGATTTCTGTACATCAACCTTATATTTCAGTCCCTTAACCTGAGTTTCGAAAACTGCCAAATTTTTATCCGGATTCAGATTTTGATTTGGCGAAACAATTTGCTGACTTTTCAAGTCCAACACATTCAATTGTAAATCTGCATTAACATTAAGTCCGCAAAGTATTTTCAATGATATTTTACATTGATCCACCAGCATTTCAGAACTGGCAAACTGCTGCTGAATATTATTTCGGTTTATTACTGCCTGATTGGCGGAAATGGTATTGATTAATCCCTGTTGTTGTTTCTGTTTGGTTAGTATCACAATGCTGTCGGCATCGGTCAAGTTTCTGCGATTGGTTTCTAAAGCTTCCTGTGCAATAGCGGTGCTAAAATAAAACAAGGCAACTTGCTGTTTCAGTGATTGTTTGTAGGCATCAGCTTGCAATTGAGTAGTGAGGATATTATTTTCTGCCAACTTCAATTGCATGTAATTTTGCCAGTTCAAAATTTCTTTGTTAACCGTTATTCCGGTGCTGTAATTGAATTTTTGACCGAATTGTGCATAAATAGTTGTGCCCGGTTTCCCGATAATTTCACCCGGAATAGGCGTTGTAGGCAATTCAATGTTGTATTGTCCAGAAAAACTACCATTTATAGACGGCCACAAAAAACTTTGTGACGTGATTTTGTCGGCTTTTGCTTTTTCAATGTTCAGCAAGTACGACTTCTGATCGGGATTGTTTTTCAGTGCATAATTCCATGTTTCTTCAAACGAAGAAAGTGTGATTGTATTTATTTGATTCTGAGCATGTAAATTGAAAATACTCAGAAAAATCAGCAAAGTTATTGATTTGTGTATTCTCATATTCTTTTCCATATTTTAGTAGTTCTAAAAACCGATTTTGATAGGGTAAGTTTTAATTCATTTTCATTTAATAGTGAAGCTGTGCAGGCAACTGATATTCCGTTTTTTGGACTGTACATCGAACCGTTTATCCATTTTCCATTGCTGAAAGTCAAATCGGACAAAATAATCAACCCGATTATAGGACGTTTTCTGAGGTTTTCATTTTCATTCTTTAGGTCTATTTTTGGTTTTCCGTTGGGTTGATTTGGTTCTTTCAGCCAAACTATTTTTCCGAAAAACTTCGATTCCTTTTGAAAAATCTCAATTTGGGCATCGTTGTCTTTATTTATCCACTTTCCGGTGATTTTCTGCTGACTGTGAGCAAAATGGCTACTAAAAAGAAGTATTGTAAGTAATAAAAATTTTGTTTTCATAAAAGACAGCTCCATATAATTGTGAATTTATTAACTCCGGGTTCTTAAGCCCCCTTCAGGGGGTTTGGGGGTCAATTCAAGTGCAAAATTATAGACACAACAATGGCTGTGCAATTCAAAATCGGTTGAATTGAACAAAAAGAGGGTTAAACTGAACAGAAATTATTGTGGAATTTCAATCCATTCTAAAAACGGACTAACTTTGAGGCGGCTAACAATAGCCTTTTCAGGAAGTGAAACGTTTAAATGTACCACTATTTTACGGTTAAAGTAAGGTTCAATGTCTTTTAATGCTTTTCGTGCGACAATCATTTGGCGGTTAATGCGAAAGAAATCTTTTGACGAAACGGCTTCTTCAATTTGTTCCAATGTTTTGGCAATCTGATATTTTTCGCCTTTGAAATTCAACAGAGATATCGTTTCATTTTCAAGCCAAAAAAAGGCAATATCCGAAACCAGAAGAGGAATCATTTTTTCACGATAACGGACTAAAAAACTGGTTTGCAATGCCGGTTCAGTGTGTAATAGATTTTTAAATACAGTTGAATCAAAAGACGAAGTTGAGAAATTGGCTTTCAGTTGTTCCACTTTGGCAAATGCCTGCTGAATATCTTCATCCTTAAACGGTTTCAGAATATAATCAATACCGTTATTTTTAAATGCTTTCAGTGTATAATCATCATAAGCGGTACAGAAAACCACCGGGATATAGATATGAACCTGATTGAAAATCTCAAAACTTTGTCCATCGGCCAATTGAATATCCATGAAAATCAAATTCAGTTTCGATTGATTTTTAAGCAGATATGCCACAGATTCTTCAATACTTTCGCATATATTTACAACCAAGCGATCCGCATGTGTTTCAATCATATCGCGAAGCAATACGGCTGTTTTCTTTTCGTCTTCAATGATTAAAATGTTCATTTAAAAGAGTTTTAGGGTGGTTATGTAATGTGTTTCGGTTTGCTCTATCTGAATTCCATCGGTAATTCCAAGTAATTCATATCTGGTTTTCAAATTCTCAGTTCCCAAACCAAACGATTCATCTGAAATGTTTTTCGGTTGATAATTATTTGAAACTGTAATTATTGACGCTTCGGGTTGAAATATCTGAATAACCAACGGGTGTGCTTCCGAAACAATGTTGTGTTTTATACAATTTTCGACCAATAATTGCACTGCAAATGCCGGCAGACTGTATTGCAGCGACTCATCAATGATTTCAATTTCAACGATTAATGCATTTTCGTGTCTCAATTTTAATAAATAGATATACGCTTTCAAAAATTCCAGTTCTTCACCAAACGTAACCACCGCTGATTCGCGTTTTTGAAGAATTTGACGATAGACGTCGGATAGTTTTAATATATATTCTTCCGATTGCGGGTCATTGGCATGTACCATCGACCTCAACGTACTCAGACTATTAAACAAAAAATGTGGATTCACCTGTTGTCGAAGCTGATTGAGTTGTGCTTTCAGATTTTCAGACTGTAACGAGATGTTTTCCACCCTGAATTTTTCACGGTCTTTGACAGCACGAAGGCTGTGTAAAATAGCAATATAAAGTATGGTAGCAAGCAATAATCGCAAACCAAGTATCCACTGCCAGTTATTTTCAGGCAGTTTTATAATCGGTCGCAGATATAAATGGGAAATGGTGGAGAAAGTGATTATCAGCGCAAAACTTGCAAAAATGACTGCTAACCATTTATAATAGACATTTTTAAAGTTTAAAAGTTTGTCAAGAATTTTCCAGAGGATTACAAGCAACAACGTGACTGATAACCATGTAACCAGTATGGAATACCACGCTATATTTGCATCAAAAGGATGATTGCTCAGAATATTAATACCGGGCAATACCAGCGAAATGATATAAGGCAGATATTTTTCAATTTTGGTCATAAAACAAGGATTTAAAACAGCCGTAAAGTTACATTATTTTTGAAGTAGAAAAAGAATCCTATTTTTTTTGTAATTTTGCATGCTTTATAAATTATACACAAAAAGGATAATTATGGCAAGTCAATTCGGAAAAACTTGGTGGGGCAAACATTGGTTGCGCTCGTTAGAAAACGTAGATTACGACAACCGCTTGCCACGAGGTGCTTCGTATGCCCGCAACGGCTATGTGAAAGAAGTGAAAATCAAGGAAAACATGATTAACTCCAAAGTTGCCGGTAGTCGCCCTTCGCCTTACAAAGTCAATTTGATTGTGCCACCTTTTTTCGAGGAACAAGTTGAAAAATTGATGACCAAGATTATTGAACGTCCGGCTTTGATTTCCAAATTGTTGAACCGTGAACTTGATCCGGAAATTCTGACAATTGCCGAGGAAGTGGGGCTTAAAGTTTTCCCAAAGCAGTGGACTGATTTCAAAATGCAATGTTCCTGTCCCGATTGGGCTGTGCCTTGTAAGCATTTAGCGGCAGTAATTTATATGGTGAGCCGCGAAATTGATAATAATCCTTTCCTCGTCTTCGAAATTCATAAAGTAAATCTGCTTGAAGAATTAAAAAAACGGGGTATTTTCATTGCCGACCAAAAGAAAACTGAGATTCCTTTGCTATCCAAATTGTTGAATGTTAGAAAATTAGTTGAGATTGATTTAGATCCCGAACAAGTTTACACACGAATAGATTTTTCGCAACTTCAAAATCTGTCAGAAGCATTAGTTCAATTATTACCCGATTCGCCTCCGTTTTATCCCGGAGCTAATTTTCGCGAAAAGTATGCAGCCCAATTTCTGCGCAATACCAAAGAAACAAAACGAATTCTGGCTAAAAAGTTAGATTTTGATGCAGTTTTTTCATTACCAGCAAAAACCGCTGAGATAAATCATCATACAACTATTTCAATATCAATTGATAATAATAACTGCTTGGTGCTTAACGGCGAAAATCACAACTTGAAAAAGTTGGAGCAACTGATTCCGGCTGTTTTCCGACTCAACCCCGATCACTTGCTCGATTATCAACCTTCGGTGGCTGCTTTTCACAAAGTATTATTTGCCTCTATACATTTATTGGCAAACGGAATGGTCATTCCACAAATCGTTCAGCTTGATAGTAAGGAGTTTATTATTCGTTGGTTGCCAGCTTTGATTGATAATCAAGTTCGAATATTGACCGAAAAACTGACCAACATACTTCCACCGGATTTATTATTGGCTACAAAAACTGTTCGAAAAATTGAACAACAATTACCAATTGAGAATCAGACTGTTGAGTTGCTTTCGTTGATTATTTCTCGATTTGTAGCTCAACTTTCAAAACCTACTTATGGCGATTTGTACGAAGAATTATTTTTCAAAAACAAAGCATACTCTTTCAATGGAGTAGGCGAAAATGCTATAAGTGGGGGCATAAAAGTGTGGCTCGACCGTTATCACCTGACTACCGAAACCTACAAACCGATTATTACCGTTACCGAACTTGAGAACGAACAGTTTGAAGTACAAATTAGTATTCAAGATAGTTTGGATGCCGATAAATTACCAATTTCGGTATCTAAAATTTTGAAGGAAAAACAATACGAAAAACAACGGTACAAAATTCTACAAACACTTTCGTTACTGTCACCCTTTATTCGTGGATTAGATACTCACATTAACCTTGGTGCTAACCTGCCAATGATTTATGATGCCAATGATTTTGCACCATTTTTGATAGAAATACTCCCCGCCATTCGATTATTAGATATTAAAATTTTGCTGCCAAAAGCCTTGCAAGAGTTGCTTAAACCCAAAGTTTCGGTAAAACTTAGAAAAAATGGTGATACGCAAGGATTTATTCGATTGGAACAATTGCTTTCATTCGATTGGCAAGTGGCAATTGGTGACACGATTATTTCGCCAAAAGAATTTGAAAAAATGATGAAAAATGCATCAGGTCTTTTCAAATTTAAAGAAAACTATATTTATGTCAGTGATGCTGATATTGAGAAACTGCACAAATTTTTCACGGAAGATAAACCGCTGAATTCCTATCAATTACTTCAATCGGCATTATCGGAGGAATACGAAGGCGCACCTATTTTGATCACAAACGAAGTACGGGATTTAATTCGTGAGCTCACTTCTATTAATGATATTCCGCTGCCGGAAGGTTTGAATGCCCAACTTCGACCTTACCAGCATCGAGGTTATTCGTGGATGTACCGCAACAGCCGCATTGGTTTCGGAAGCATACTTGCCGACGATATGGGACTCGGAAAAACAGTACAAGTAATTTCTATCTTGTTGAAATTCAAGGAAGAAAAAGCCATTGACGACAAACACAAAGCCTTGATTATTGTTCCAACAGGATTATTAACTAACTGGCAAGCAGAAATTCAGAAGTTTGCACCTACCATTTCATCGCATATTTTTCATGGCACAAGTCGGGATTATAAACTGTTCGATGCCGATGTAATGCTCACTACTTATGGCGTTTTGCGCAGTGATACCGAATTGCTGAAAAAGCAAAAATGGCAAGTAATGATTATCGACGAAGCACAAAATATTAAAAATCACGATACAGTTCAAGCAAAAGCCATAAAAAGTATTCCTTCCAATATTCGCATTGCCATGAGTGGAACGCCGGTTGAAAATCGGCTCACAGAGTTCTGGTCTATCATGGATTTTGCCAACAAAGGTTATTTGGGAACGGTAAAATCGTTTAAAACAGATTTTGCCGAACCGATTCAAGTATTTAATGATGAGCAAATTGTAGCCAAATTTCGAAAAATTACATCGCCATTCATGATGCGCCGGATGAAGTCCGACAAAAGCATTATTTCCGATTTGCCCGATAAAGTGGAACAAAACCAATTTGCACTACTAAGCAAGCAACAAGCTGCACTTTACGAAAAAACCATGCGGGTAGCAATGGAAGAAATCGATGGATGTGCCGATGATAAATCGCTGTTTAAAAGACAAGGATTGGTATTGCAAATGATATTGGCACTAAAACAAATATGCAATCACCCCACTAACTTTCTTAAAAACGGACAATTTGACCCGTTACTTTCCGGCAAAACGGAATTACTTTTTGAACTACTTGATAGTATTGTAGAAAGTGGTGAAAAAGTATTGATTTTTACCCAATTCCGCGAAATGGGTGATTTGTTGGAGCGTTTTATTACAGAGCGTTTTGGTGAACGACCCATGTTTTATCATGGTGGAAGCAGTGTGAATCAGCGCAACGAAATGGTGGAACGTTTTCAGAATAACCGAGCTGATAAAATCTTTATTCTCTCGCTCAAAGCAGCTGGTACAGGTTTAAACCTTACTGCCGCTTCACATGTCATTCATTATGACCTTTGGTGGAATCCGGCAGTAGAGAATCAAGCCACCGACCGTGCTTACCGTATCGGACAAAAGAAAAACGTGATGGTTCACCGAATCATTACCAAAAACACCTTTGAAGAGCGCATTGACGAAATGATTCAGAAGAAAAAGCATCTTGCCGACATGACCGTTGCTACCGGTGAAAACTGGATTGGCAAACTGAGTAACAAGGAATTAAGGGAGATTTTTGGGTAATTTTACTTTACCAAATTAGGGAAAAGTCATATTAACAGACAAGATTAACAGGATTTACATGAAAGAAATTCTATTTTTTTTGCGTTTCCCAACCTATAAATCCTGTAAATTCTGTCAAAAAAACCTTGTAAGTTTAATTTGGTAAAGTTGAAGCAAACACAATTTGTTAAGCAAATTGGAAAAATGTGACGAAAAATATTTTTTCAATACACGAACCCAAATAACCATAACGGGATTTTATTTCCCCATCCAATTTCTAAATTATCGGCTGCCACAAAGCTGTTTTTGCATGTCTTTAATTTGCTCAAACGATTTGTTTTTTCCACCAATTTCAAACGTATATTTTTCATCCACCAGAAAATCACCTTTTTTGGCCGCACTAATCTTGTGCGCTACTAGCAACTGATTGACAAAAAATGTTTCACGCACACTCCCCTCATCAACCTTATCAAAAGTTAATGTGTATTGCAAATTGCTATTGTTCAGGTATATTTTATCCGGCTTTGTAAGTATACTCATGCCTTTGTTTGGGCACAAAAAGCATATTAATAAGTTTTGCTTTAACTAAATCACTCAATATTGGGTGTGTATGGAACTTGAGAAGCAAGTATCATAAGCAACTTCTTGATGCAGTACACCCCATTAAAATCAATTTTTCAACCGAAGTTAAGTCTGTTTCAATCACCACATTCATCAATTTCATAAATTTTTTTTTGAGCCTTTCGCGGTAAAAAGGATAATAGCCCTGTTCCAAATATGCTTTGAAAAATGGTAGTATTTTACTTTAGAAGTAATGTTTGTGGTAATTTGCTATGATTACTAAGAATTTCTTCCAACGAAATAGCCGGAATGGTTATCACATTCTCTAGTGCCAAATACTCCCGAAACGAAAGCCCATGCAGCTCAAACTTCACAGCCCGGCGACTCAAGTCGGGATACGATTTGTAAATTTCCAGAATGGACGAGCCTGTAAATACAATATGCAATTCGGGAAAGTAATCGTAAATCGTTTTTAATTCATTCGCCCAGTTGGGATAACGGTTAATTTCATCAATAAAAATATGTGTACCACCAAAAGCACAAAAATGGTCGCAAAGATCGGTAAGCGTATTCTTCGAGAACCATAAATTATCCAAACTCACGTAAAGTGCCTTTCTCTTATCGGCAAATGTTTCCTTGATGTGCAACAACAGCAAAGTAGTTTTTCCGACATCACTACTCCGATAATACCATTGTGCTGATTATTAGATACCGCAAAGAGAATAATAGTTATTGCTATAACTAAAAAATACTATAAATAGTTATTCAGATAACGAAATATAGCCTATTGTTTTAGAATGAAAGTCTTATTAAACTGACCGATTGGTTGCCTAAACAAATTATACCAACTGTACAATTAAAACAGTCCAAAACTCTTTATACCACTATTGTTGATACCGATTGAACCGAAGCTATAATTCCGATAATTCGGAAGATTATCAAGTAGCTCTAGATTACGTTTTTTCGGATGACACATCCCGTACAACGGGAACAAATAATATAGTCAAATAAGACGAAGTTGAAATTGGATTACATTATTTCCCAAAAAACGGGATGTCCACTTCGTGCTCTATCTGCAATCGGTATTACAATTCGAATAAATAAAATGCTACATTTATTTTTTAATAATTAAAACAAACATAAACACTTAATATGCAGCTATATAAATAATTTATTAAAAGAAACTTACCATTCCCATTCTTTCAATTTTATCTTTAAGGTGTCTTCCCCTTTGAGATTTAATATCTTAAGATAAAACAGGGACTAACCCTAATAAATTCAATAATTTCAAACCGGTTCTAAAGGGTCCCCCCTCTTATATTTAATACAGATTTAGAGTATTGCACTAACACTCTCATTCATATTACCCTCGAACCAAATTGTTGTATGTTTCACAAATTTATGATAAAAAGGAGAGATTATTTTATGGTTCAAATATTAGATAAGGATAGTCTTAATTCAAAAATATAATAATTTGCTCACTTTTAGAG
>Ga0118677_10006243_pt1 | contig 20296 bp, 13 predicted proteins | sample AliMusrvi5mmetaG_FD_86154 | JGI IMG/M metagenome (GOLD analysis project Ga0118677, IMG submission 86154)
AGATGTAAAACAACGCAGTCAACAGTTATTTTGATTATTGTTGATATATTACTTGCTACGTTTTCGGGTAGTTTTGCTGATTTGCAGTCACTTAGAAAAAAATCAGGGGGAAGTTAGGTTATCTTTCCTTACGCGCGGATTCAGGACAGACCGTTTCTTCGACCAGCCATGAACACCCAAAAAGATTTTTGAGGGAAAACTCTTTCGCGCGGCGTGTTGGAGAGTATGAAGACAATAATGCACCGCTCACTCGTTACCTGGATCGCCGTTTCCGCCCTCACCCTTGCCGCTTCCGCGCAGCAGCCAGCGCAGCCAACTCCCGGGCCTGGAACCCCGATACTGATCGATCTTTCACTCCCAAAAAATTCTTCCGTTTCCGATCTGGCAAAGATGCTGGCAGAGAAGTACCCGCAAATCACCTGTGTCCTCGGCCCGGGTGTCGCTAAAGTTCCGATTGGCGAGATCCGGCTTTCGAGAGTGAACCCGGAGCTTCTTCCGATTTCAATCGCAGTTGCATCCGGTAACCAGGTCCGCGGCCAGGTCGTTGGTTCCCTCCTCACTCTCTCTTTGCAGGACACGCCGGAACAGATTAGGGAGAAAAACGATCACCAGATTTTCGCACTAGCGATCCCTTTTCGTGGGCGTCTCCCCGAGGGAGCGGATTTCAAAAAAGAAGCCACCGCGTTCTTCCAAGCCATCAGAGACACGGTGACAGACCTGGACAAACTGAATGGACGTGAGTGCTTCACGATAACGTGTCGCCTCGTTGAAGAGAACCAACTTCTCATCGTGATGGGAAATTCCGACGCCATGCAGGTCGCCAGAGATTTGGAGGCAACACTCTCCCCTCGTCCACCAGCGCTTCAATCAGATCCAACCCCTCAACCAAATACAACGCCTCAAGCAGATATATCACCTCAAGCAAATCCAACACCTCAGCCACTTCCACCGCGTCGTGAGCGTCGCCGCATCGTCCCAATTCCTCCGCAGTCCCCCGAATGACAAGTGCTAATCAGTGCCCGGGAGTAGCCGAGGAGGAGCGCAATCGCTCGGCGGTGGGGGGTCGGCATGGGAGGGAGATGGGCTGGATCGAAGGGTTTCCAGCCAGCTCTCGGGCGGGCGCGGGAGATTTCCATGCGGATGCGGTGCCGCGTAACGGTGAAGGATAACCCGATAAGGATTTTCCCTTCGCGTGTCGCCGGAGGCAGGAGCCATAAGCCTTTCCAGCGCGGCCCGTCCGAGGGCACCAGATAGACCCGGCCTTTCGCGAAGGCGAAGGCGCGCAGGTCGCGCTCGCGGATCATCGTTTTGCGTGGAGGCTTGAACGGGATTTTTTCCGGCCTGGCGGCCATGCAGAACCCCCGCACCGGGCACGACGGGCAATCGGGCATCCCGGATTTGCAGACCGTCGCCCCGAGTTCCATGAGCGCGGAAGCATGGACGTGACCTCCGGAAGCCGGCAGCAGCGACCGCGCGGACTTTTCCAGAAATCGCTTTCCTCTCGCATCGGTCACGGGTTTCCGGAAATCAAACAGCCGGGCGACGACGCGGATGATGTTCGCATCGAGGACGGGGACAGCTCGATCGAAGGCGAAGGCGGCAATGGCAGCAGCCGTGTAGGAGCCGATGCCAGGCAGCTCGCACAAAATCTGGGGATCATCGGGAATGCCCCCCCCGTGCCGGGCAACAATCTCACGCGCGGCCCGACGGAGATTTCTGGCGCGAGAGTAATATCCAAGCCCTTCCCAGAGCTTGAGAACCTGTTCCTCATCCGAGCCGGCGAGCGAAACGATGTCTGGGAATTGCTTCATCCATCGCTCGTAGAACGGGACCACCGCCGCGACGGTGGTCTGCTGCAACATGAACTCGGAGACCAGAACCGCATAGGGATCGCGGGTGCGACGCCACGGCAGGTCGCGGCCGTGTTTCAGGAACCACCCGTGCACCGAGCGGTGGAACTCCCCGATGTTTTGCTTCGATATCATCTCGACAGTGCGGGGGATTACGAACTGAATTACATCATGTCGTCAGCAAAAACTTTGCACTCGCACACGGCGCCGCTCACTTTGGCGCAGGCCGAACACCTCCGCAAAGTGCTCGAAGAACAAGGCTACGAGTTCGAGGAGAAGCCCTACATGCTCTTCTCGGCCAGGAAGTTTAAACTCAATATCGCCGTTTACGAAAAAGGCCCGAAGGCGGTGATCCAGGGCAAAGGCATCGAGGATTTCATCACGTTTGTGCTGGAGCCGGAAATTCTCGGCGAGGCGAAACTCGGTTACGAAGAAGTCCACTCGCCGGAGCTTTTCGAGCCGCATTTCGGCATCGACGAGAGCGGCAAGGGGGACTTTTTCGGGCCGCTGGTCATCGCCGGCGTCTATGTCGATGCCGCCTTGGCCAAAACGTTCCGCGATGCGGGCGTGCAGGACAGCAAGGCGATCGGCTCTGACAAACGGATCCGCGACCTCGCTTCCGCCATCAGGAAATCCCGCGCGCCGCATAGCCTCGTGACCGTCGCCCCTCCCCGCTACAACGAACTCTACCGAAAAATCGGCAACCTCAACCGCCTCCTCGCCTGGGGCCACGCGCGGATCATCGAAAACCTTTGCGATCTCCGCCCGGATTGCCCGCGGGCGCTCTCGGACAAGTTTGCCGACGCCCGCGTCCTCGAACGCGCGCTCATGGAAAAAGGCCGGAAAATCCAGATCGACCAACGGACGAAGGCCGAATCCGACTTCGCCGTCGCCGCCGCCTCGATCCTCGCCCGCGAGAAATTCATCGACTGGCTCGACGACGCGGAAAAATCGGCCGGCATCAAGCTCCCGAGGGGCGCTTCCGCCGCCGTCAAAACCGCCGCCCGTTCCCTCGTCGAAAAACTCGGCCCCGATGCCCTGGAGCACCGCGCCAAAACCCACTTCAAAACCGCCGCGGAAGTCCTGAGTTGAACCCCTCGCAGAATCGGAGGGCAGGCGGAAGCGGATTTCTGAAGTTCCGCCCGTGGGAGGGCCGGGTGACGAAACCGTAACAATTCCCCCATTGCAAAAATCTTGGGTGTTTTCTAGGACTGGATTAAGATGCCTTCTACGCTGGCCAGGAACCTGAGGAATGCCTGCCCGTCCACAGACCGGATTTCGGCGTTTTTGAGAGCGCACTCCCGGATTCTTTTTGGGACGGTCATCTTGGCGATCCTCTGGGTGTTGCTTTCCGGATGGACTGCCCTGAGCCAATACAGGGAGCGAAGCCAGTCGCTCATCACGCGGACTTCCAGCGAGCTTTCGGTGCAGGCTTACGAAGGCGCGATGGGTATCGCATCCGACCTGTCGCGGCTCCGGGGGATCACCGCGTTTCTCAGTGAGAGCCAGACGGTGAAAAACATGCTCGATCCCGCAGCGCATGTTCCTTCTGCCAGCGAAACCGGCAACCGCTTCCTCGCAGGAGCGGCATTTTCCCTGGCAACGGACATCCTCTACGTTCTCGATGCACAGGGGATATGCATCGCATCCAGCAACGCGAATCTGCCGGATTCTCTCGTCGGGATGAACTTTGCCGGGCGCGAGTATTTTTTGAAGGCGGTGCAGGGGCTTCGCGGGGAACAATATGTCATGGGAAAGCGGGCTCACACGCCCGGCCTTTGCTTCTCCACTCCCGTGTTTGTCAACGGGCGGTTTGCTGGGGCTATTGCGGCGAAGATGGAAGTCGGGAACCTGACTCAGTGGGTCAATAAAATCCCTTCCTTCATTTCCGACGGACACGGGGTTGTCATCCTCGCCCGGGACCGGAAGCTGGAAATGAGGCGTCTGCCAGATGCAACAATCGACCAGTTGCCCGAGGCCAAGAGGATCGAGTCCTACGGGCAGACCGATTTCGCTCCGCTGACCGTCAAAGCTTGGAAAGGATCCTTCCCCGGGCTCTTCCGCATGGGCGAAAGCCGGGTGCCTTTCGCTGTCTCCACCCTGGCGGTCCCGAACTCCAATCTTTCCATCTGGGTCATCGCGCAGATGGGCGAACTGGCCACGATCCGCTCCGACTGCCAGCTTTTCTTCCTCCTTTGTGGCGCGGGCGGCTGCCTGCTGATTTTTCTCGCAGGCGGTTTGCTCCTGTACGGAAGGAAGCTTGTTCTCGCGCGGGCCGAAGCCCACCAGGCCAACATGGCCAAGGGGCAGTTTCTCGCCACCATGAGCCATGAGATCCGAACCCCGCTCAACGGAGTCATCGGGTTTTCCTCCCTTCTCATGGAAACCCGCCTCGACCCGGAGCAGAGGGATTTCGTCGGGACGATTATCAAAAGCGGAGAATCCCTCCTCACTCTCGTCAACGACATCCTGAACTTCTCGAAAATCGAATCCGGAAAAATCGAGCTGGAGGAAGTGGTTTTCTCCCCTCGGGAAGCCATCGGATATTGCACGGACATCATCCGGCCGGACGCCGACCGCAAAAGACTTCGCACCCGGCTGGAATTCCTCCCCGGCTGCCCGGAGCAGGTGCGCGGCGACGTGAACCGTTTCCGGCAAGTGTTGAACAACCTGCTCGGCAATGCCGTGAAATTCACTTCGGCTGGAGAAATAGCAGTCGTCGCCTCGTGCCTCGCCTCGGACGCTTCGCCGGTCGCCACTTGGGTGATCGAGGTCAGGGACACCGGCGTCGGCATCACCCCGGAACAACAGAAGATCATCTTCGATCCCTTTACCCAGGCCGACACGTCAACGACCAGGAAATTTGGTGGCACCGGGCTCGGGCTCGCGATCAGCAGGCGCCTCGTGGAGCTCATGGGCGGCACGATCAGCGTGTCGAGCGAGCCGGGCCAGGGGAGCGCGTTTACCCTCCGACTCCCCATGGAGATCGCGGAGGAAAGCGGCCTCTTCCCCTCTGCTCCCTCACTTGCGGAATCCGTCGCCGTCCGCAATGTCGCCACGATGGCGGAAACCTGCCCGCTCAGAATTCTCCTCGCCGAAGACCACTCCTGAAAAAACAGAGGAGGAACGCTGCTGCGAAGCGGGAATGGATGACTTTTTGACAAAACCTCTCCAGTAGGACGCGCTGGTCGCGGCTATTTCCAAACAATCTCAGCAACCGGCACCTCCCATTTTTGGCACTGGTGGTTTGCAGGATATTTTGGATCCGACTGCTCCGCGTGGCGACATGTCATGGCCACGACGCGCACGCAGCAGATTTTATCCAGGCGGGCCATCCATGTCTCGCAGGCCTTCGACGAAAACCTTGCGACGGCGGTTCCCGATGAATCGAAAAGCTCGACATGGCCGCTTGGCGTTTGGGCCGCTGAAATTGAGGAGCCGGGCTGCAAGGCGGCGAGGCATTTGTGGATCCGGTGGTTGCCCGGCTTCCGGGCAGCAAAGTCGAGATGGACGTCTTCGAGCGAAAGCAGCTCGTATCGCCGCGAGGTGATTTCCTCGGCCAATTCGAAGGCCGGCATTGGCTGGTGGCGCAGTGAATAGCCGCCTTCCAGCAGGCGGGTGTGCGGGTTCGGATCGTCGGCCCGTTCAAACATGGCCAGCGTTTCGCGGGCGCGGGTCATCGCGACGTAGCAGAGCCGACGCTCTTCCTCCCGATCACATTTTCCATTCGGCCGCCGCCAGCCTCCGCCCGGAATGAAGACGTGCCGGAATTCCAGCCCCTTGGCCGAATGGATGGTGCTCACAAAAACCCCTTCACCCGACAACGGCTCCCGGCGGCGTTGGGCGAGGGATTCGTAAAAAAAGTCGATCGCGGACGAGACCGGAGTTTCCGCGTTGCCCGATTCCTCACGCCATTCCATGGCGATTTCGCGGACGAGCTGCCACCAGGGGTTCGTTGCGTCCGCAAGGCGGTCGAGTTCGGCCAGGAGATCGTCGGCCCGCTGCAACTCGCACAGGTGTTCATGGAGGTAGGTCAGCCACTGCGCGACTTCGCGGATGTGGCGCAGCGGAGGCATCTTGTTCCCATCCCTCCCCCAGTTCACCGGGATGCCGGCATCCTCGAGCGCCGCGCGAACCGGCATCAGCTCTTCGCTGGTGCGACCCAAAACCGCACAATCGCGCCATAGGAAATCGGGAGACAGACGCCCGATCCGTTGCAATTCCGCAAGCAAAGCCGCCGCCTGGCAGTTGGAATTGTTCACCTCAAAAACCTGAACCCGCCCGGCGCTGACGGGATCGCGCGCCTGCCAGTCGCCGCCTGCGGGAGCGTCCGCCCGCGCCCGGTCCGGCTCGATCTCCCTGTCCGTTTTCATGCGGTCGCGGTTATGGGCGATCAGCGCGTTCGATGCCTCGATGATGTGCCGCGTGGAGCGATAATTTTCGACAAGGAAGTGGCTGCGGGCGTGATAATCCTTCTCGAACCGTCTGATGAACTCCACGTTTGCTCCCCGGAAGCTGTAGATGTTCTGGTCGTCATCCCCGACGGCGAGAATAGAGAGTTTCGAGTCGGCGTCGGAAAGCGTGCGCCCGGCAATGGCCGAGACCAGGTCATACTGGTCGGCGTCAATGTCCTGGTATTCGTCCACGAGGATATGCCGGTATCCGGCCAGCAGGCGGTCGCGCAACTCGTCGGGCTCCGCGCCGGGAACCGGGGTTTCGCCGCGCAGCAGGCGGACCGCATTTTTGATCACCTCGGAAAAATCGATTCCCGTGTCCCGCATTCGCCCCATCCGTTCCGCAAACGAAACCCCGGTCAGCCGCATGGCCAGGCTGTGGTAGGTCTGGACGGTGACTCCCCGCGCGTCGGGCCCGGCCAATGCGGCGATCCTTTGGCGCAGGGCGATGGCCGCATTGCGGTTGAAGCAGAGCACGAGAATGCTTTGCGCGGGGGCGCGCTCGACCCGGAGCAGGTAGGCGCACCGGTGGGCGACCACACGGGTTTTTCCCGAGCCGGGACCTGCCAGCACGAGCATGTTTTCGTCCGGCTTCGCGGCGACGATCGCCGACTGGACCGGGTTCTCGAGGCTCTCGACGATCCGGCGATACGACTCGGCGCCGGTCGCCCGGCCGAGCATTTCTTTCTTCCCGGCAAAGTAGCGCCTGAGAAACTCTTCTTTGTTGAGCGTGAAATAGGCCGCGACAAACGACAGCGCGCGCTGGATTTTTTCGAGGCCCAGCCGCGCGAATTCGTGCATGACATGCACCTGGAATGTCCGCTCTTGGTAATGGTGGTCGAGCATCCCGAAGTCCCCCTGGGTGAATCTTCGATCCTGGCTGCCCGGGAGAATGCGGATCGTCATGGACTGCCGGAAGACGGCCAGCCCCTGCTGGAGGATGATCACGCGCTGGTCGTGCAGAAACATGAGCGCGTGCTCGAAAGCCGCCTGCCGGTTCTTGACTCCCTGCCGGAGGATCAGGTCCTGGTCGAGCGCCGAGTTCAGATCGCTTTCCGAGAACTCGACGAGAAAATCCGCCCTCGGTCCGGCGGCGGACGGGATTTTCGAAAGGAGAACCCCGAGAGCGAGCGCCGCCAGTTCCTGCCGTTTTCTGGAGATGGCCAGCAGCTCGTCCCAGTCGCGGCGAAGTTTGACGCGGTGTTGTCCATACGAAAGGTATTGGATTTCCAAACTGCCCTGTTTGCCGGCGAGCCCCTTGCCATCGCGGGCGATGCTTTTGAGGATATTCAACAAAGTATCCGGCAGGCAGCCGGCATGCCCGGCATCCAGAAGCCGCTGGTTGACCCTCGCGAGCGACAAGATCATCCATCCCTCAGGATCCGGCTCCTCCTGCCTCAACACCGCGATCAGCGAGGACTCCAGCGCGCAGACCCGCTCCAGCTCTTGCCGCGGCGGACGGACGACCTTGTGGCGGACAAACGCCGTCATCAGGAGGTCTTTTTTAATCAGCCCGGCTTCGGCCATTTCGTTCAATGTCCTGAGGATCCGGGCGGTCTCGCTCTCGTCGGCGTCGGGCCGTTTGCCGTCGCCGAACTCCGGGAGCTCCGCGACGCGGTCGGCGCTCACGGATTCGTCCGCGCGCGAGTTCATCAGAAAACGGAGCACCGCGAGCCAACGCGCCTGGTTGGCGGGCGAAAGGCAGAGGGCAGCAATTTTTTCGCGGGCTTCGCGGAGATCTTTGACGAGCGGGGTTCCTTGGAAGATGCGCGTCCGGTTTTCGTTGCGCTCGACGAAGCCGGTTTTCTCGAGAACGGCAATGGCCGTGCGGACTTTTGTCTCCGCCCCGCGATCTCCGGCGTGGAATTCCAGTTCGACGCGTTCGCTCCGCAGGATTTCTCCCGTGGTCACCACAACGTCCCCATCAGGATTGCGCTTGGCGGACCGGAGGCCGCGCAAAATCTGGGCGATATCCCGGCGGCTCAGCCGAGAGGACGCCCCGAGCTTGAACTGGGTTTCGATGTCCTGCTCGTCGAAAAGCAGGATGCACTCGGCGCGCGCGCTGTCGCGGCCAGCCCGCCCGGCTTCCTGCAGATAGCTCTCGAGCGAGCCGGGAATATCCAAATGCAGCACGATCCGGACGTTGTCCTTGTCAATCCCCATGCCGAAGGCGTTGGTCGCGCAGATGACCTGGGTTTCTCCAGAGATGAAGGATTCCTGGATCCTCCGCTTCTCGGGCGCGTCGAGCCCGGCATGATACGCCTCGGCCCGCCAGGCTTTGGCCTTCAAATAGCTCGCGGCGTTCTCCGCGCCGCGCTGGGTCGCGGTATAGATGACGGCGCTGCCCAGGCCGGGGTCTGGAAGGCGGTCGGAAAGGATCTCGTGGGCGCGTTCCCATTTTTGGCTGGCGTTGACGGTTTGGACTTCAAACTCGAGGTTTTCGCGTTCGGTGCCGCCGTTGAAGACGACGAGTTCCTGGCCGAGTTCCCGCCGGAAATGCCCGACGATTTCCTCGATCACGTCGGCTTTTGCCGTGGCGGTAAAGCAGGCGACCGGCGGCACGGGCAGGTTTTGTTCCTTCGCGAACTCGCGGATAAATCGCGAGGCGTAATGGTAGTCGGGGCGGAAATCGTGGCCCCACTTCGAGAAGCAGTGGGCCTCGTCAAAAACCCACGACCCGATCTCACGCTGCCCCAGCACATCCCGGACCGATTTGTTGCGCAGCTGCTCGGGGGAAATGTAGAGCATCGCAATGTCCCCCATCCGGATTTTTTCCAGCATGGCCCCGCGCTCGGGTGGCGTGAGCATGCCATAAATGGCTCCCGCGAACGGCGTGCCCGTGAGGCGGGTCAGGTTATCGACCTGGTCTTTCATGAGCGCTTGAAGCGGCGAGATGACCACGGTGAGCACACCGCGCCGGAAATTCCGGGCCAGCGCCGGAACTTGATAGCAAAGCGATTTTCCCGCGCCGGTTGGCAGGATCGCCAGCAGCGGATCATCGCGCATCCCGCGGGCGACGATTTCATGCTGGAGGCTTTGTCCCTCGGCGTTCTCCGGTTTCTGCCGGAAGTCGTCGAACCCAAAAAAACGCTTCAACTGCGAGCGGGGATCGTGCGCCTGGTGGCAGTAGGCGCATCCCGTGTCACCGCACGGCAGATCCCTGATCTTGTGCACGAGGGCGGACACCTCGGGAAACCGATGCCTCACCCACGGAGGCAACACGGAATTGCTTCCCGCAACACGCAGCCAGGCCAGGCAGTATCCGAGAGCTGGTGCGGTGTCCGGGCGATCGCGGAGGCCGTTCGCCGCCTCGCGGGCACCCGCGACGCAGGCGCGGGCGGAAGCCTCGCTGACAAAAATCTCAGCAGCCCGGGCCACGGAGATATTTTCGACTCCCAATTTCTCAAACATGGCCCCGAATCCCACGTTTTCTGGCACCTTCCCGAAGGCATACCGGAAAAACCCCATGACATCCGGATCGCTGAGGTTGAGGCGGTGAAACGCATCCCACTGGTCGGAAAAAAGCGAGGCCGCGAGGCGCGCGTCGGCAACCGGGTTGTTCATCGAATCCCTGATCAGTTTGTAATCTTTTACCAGGGCGTGGTAGGGGTTTTCCGGAAAGGCAATCGGCGAGAGAAAAAGCGTGTCGATCACCGGCAGGCGCAGCACCGCGTCTAGCCCCAACCGGCCAGCCCGCAATACCGGAAGGTCATGTCCGAGGATGTTGTGGCCGAGAAGAAACGATGCTTCCAAGGCCATTCGCTCCAGCTCGCGCCCGGCTCCCTTCAACCCGCCTTTGGCCTCGAACACTTCCTCTCCAAAAACGGCCCCGACGCTCAAAATGCGGCCGTCCAGCGCTGTTTCCAAATCGATGCACAAACAGCCCCGCAAAAACTCTCCGGCACCGGGAGAAAAAGAGGTGGCGTCGGCTGTTTTCAACTCCCCGCGTTTCTATTGCACAAACGCGGCTGTTGCAAGGAAACCTCCAGCCGCGCGTCAGACCGACGAACTGCCCCGACAACGAAATCCCTTTTCATCCGGCGGGAGCCGCCTAGATTTGTCGGCCCATGTTCAGCCGGCTTTCAGACAAACTCCAAGACGTTTTCAAAGACCTTCGCGGCCACGGAAAAATCAGCGAGTCCAACGTGACCGACTCCCTGCGCGAGGTGCGCATGGCCCTGCTGGATGCGGATGTGCATTTTCAGGTCGCGAAGGATTTCATCGCCCGCGTCCGGGAAAAAGCCCTCGGCGAGGAGGTCCTCCGCAGCGTCACGCCCGGGCAGCAGATCGTCAAAATTTTCCACGAGGAACTCTGCGCCCTCCTCGGCGGCGACGCCTCTCCCCTCAATCTCGACAAGCCGGCCAGAATCCTGATGGTCGGCCTCAACGGTGCCGGCAAAACCACCTCGTCCGCAAAGCTCGCCCGCTGGCTCAAGTCCCAGGGCCGCTCCCCTCTCCTCGTCGCCGCCGACCTTTACCGCCCGGCCGCCATCGAGCAGCTCGCCGTCCTCGGCGAACAGGTCTCCGTGCCGGTTTTCCGCCCGGAGCCCGGCGAGACGGATGTCGTCCGGTCCTGCAAAAAATCCCTCGAATGGTGCGCAACCACCGGCGGAAACGTCCAGATCTTCGACACGGCCGGGCGCCAGGAAATCGACGAGCCCCTGGTCCAGGAACTCCGGCGGCTCCGCGATTTTCTGCAACCGCAGGAAATCCTCCTCGTCTGCGACGCCGCCACCGGGCAGCAGGCGGTCAGCGTGGCCGAGCATTTCCACTCGGCTCTCGGCCTCACCGGGATCGTCCTTACGAAACTCGACGGCGACGCCCGCGGCGGGGCCGCCCTTTCGCTGCGCGCCATCACCGGACGCCCCATCAAATTCGCCGGCGTCGGGGAAAAACCCGACCAGTTCGAACCCTTCCACCCCGACCGGCTCGCCGGCCGCATCCTCGGCATGGGCGATGTCGTCGGCCTCGTCGAAAAAGCCGCCGAATCCATCACCGAGGCCGACGCCCTCCGGATGGAGCAAAAACTCCGCACCGCCAGCTTCGACCTCGAGGACTTCCTCCAGCAGTTCAAAATGCTCAAACGCATGGGCCCCCTCGAAAATATCCTTGGCATGATCCCCGGAATGGATAAGTTAAAAGATTCCTCGATTGACGAGAAGCAACTGAAGCGGGTGGAGGCGATCGTCCTCTCCATGACGCCGCAGGAGCGGGCGCGGCCGGATATCCTGAACGCGCGCCGCCGCCAGCGGGTCGCCCGGGGCAGCGGCACGACCGTCACCGAGGTAAACAACCTCATCCTTCGCTTCTCCCAGATGCGCAAGATGATGAAAAATACGGGGCAACTGAAAAAATTGATGTCCCGCGCCGGGAAAAATTTCGGCCTTCAGGTCCCCGGGGGATTCTGAGGCGGAAATCGATTCTGGAGAGGGCTCTCCCTCACTGAAAACTTAATCCTTAAAACTTAAAACTTAAGTCTCTATTCCATGGCCGTAGCAATCCGACTCCGCCGCGAAGGCGCGAAAAACAGTCCCTATTACAAAATCGTCGTCGCCGACCAACGCCGGGCGCGCGACGGTAAATTCATCGAAATCATCGGCACTTACGACCCGAGAAAGGAAGGCGAAAACTTCTCCATCCAGCTCGACCGCGCCGATTATTGGGTCGGGGTCGGTGCCCGCCCGTCCCAGACCGTCGGCAACATCATGACGAAAGCCCGCAAAAAAATCGCGGCCTGATCCCGCCATGGAAGAATTCCTGCGCTACGTGATCTGCAACTTGGTGGAATTCCCCGACGAGGTGGTCTTCACGAAGACCGAGACGCCGGAGCGCACGATCTTCCACGTGGCGATGAGGAAAACCGACCTCCCAAAAATCATCGGAAAAGGCGGGAACACGATCCAATCCCTCCGCACCCTCCTCAACGCCGCCGCCCACAAACGCGGCACAAGGGCCGCTTTGGAAATCATCGAATGACGAGACTGCTCCTGCCGTCTCTTGCCGTAGCCGCCGCCCTCATCGGAACCGGATGCGAAAAGCACCCGGCTTCCCAGACCGTCCCCGGCTTCCAAGAGATGCAGTCCCAGAAGAAGGCGATCCAGGAAAAGGAAGCACGGACACCTCTTGCGATCAACCCGACCCCGCCGAAGTTTTTCCCCCCGAATAACGAGCGGTAGATTGGGTGTTGCTCTCGATCAGTGCACTGGTGTTTAATCACTTGACATGAGGCCTCCTGTAGTTGCTTGCCGATTTCCGGCATGGTTCGTGCTTTGGATTTATGCACTCCCATGGCCGGTTTTACATTCGGCCGATCAGCCGGCTGTGCAATCGCCGGTTGGACAAATCCTGCCGCAGCCCCCGGTTAGCCCGATTCCATTGCCATCCTCGGGACAGAATATTAACTCTGTTTCTCAGACTCTCGTGACGAATTCCTTCGAGTCGGTCGAAATGGAAAAGCTGCGGATTGTCAAAGAGGTCGGGAAACTGGCCAAAGACGACGCCGATTTTTTGGAGGCCGTTCTCAAAATTCAGAAAAAGCTGGCCGAGGCATCGCTTCTTTCCGTTGTTCCGCCAAGCATGCCGTCGGAACTCAGGAGCTTCCTGAATGCCGGCGCATCCGAGGTCGAGCGCGCCAAGTCCTACTACAGGCAACTCACCTCGGTTCTCAACAAGCTTTCTCCGGAGAGCCCCTACAACTCGGGCACGGCGCTCGACACCGTGAATCCCAGGGCTGCGGCTGATCTGCTGCACAAGGTTGCCAGCTACGAAGAGGACGAGGGCCTTTCCCAAACAATCCTGAATCAATGGGGTGCAAAAGAGGGGGGTGCCAGGGACGACGCGCGGAGAATTTCCCAAATTGACGCGGCCATCCAGTCGCTCTTCAAGGAACGGAAAAGGTTGGAGTGGAACTATAACATGACCTACCACGTGAACTCGATGACGGGCGAAAAAGGAGGAACCGACGCCGACCGGGAGCACATCCAAGAACAAATCGTCGAGGTGAAAAAACAGTCTGCGGAACTCGAAGCCGAAAAGAACACGCTGAAGGGCCTGGCCACCATCCCCCTCCGAAAGCTGGAATTCCAGCAATTCATTTTCCAGCTCGCAGTCCAGCAGCGCTATCTCCATGCGCTCATCGCGTGCGGTTTCTACAGAAACGTTTTCGCGGGCGGAGACATGTCGATCAAGCAGGAGGCACGCCCGGAGCGGCAAAGCTCTCAGGAACCCAAGTCGGGTTTGCCTGCCATAGGGCCTGATGCTACCTTGGCGAACCCATTGAGCGCCCAGGTGCCTGCTAAAGAACTCTCGGTCATCAGCACGATCACCGGATTGGAAAGTTTCCTCCTCAATAGAATCAGGGATGCAAAGAAAGACAGGGAATCGCTTGAAAATATGTTGGGGACAAAACAGTTCAGCGGGGCCGAGAGCCTCGCGGGAAAAATGGTGATGACGGCAAAATACCAGCCCGAACTCCATACCGTTCCTGTCCAAGAGCGGCAGAAAATCCGGGAATTCGGCCAGGCAGTCCGCCAGATCTCCGAGGCAGTCAACACGAAGAACTACCCCGAGATATTGAAACTCTCGAACACCCTCTCTGCCTCATGTTCGGATATCGGAACGCAGGATCTCACGGCGTTTGCCGAGGAAAACCGGAAGAAGGCGCTCTTCTGGATCGGGCAAGCGGAAATTGCCGGACGCCTGGGAGATAACAGGTCGGCGCAGTTGCTCCTCGAATTCGCTCAACGACGCGCCCCTCAGGATGCCGGAGTTGAGGAAGCCATTCAACGCATTCAAGGTCTCGCAACTACCAGCGCGAAACTCAAAGACGAGCTGGCGGGAATCATCGAGCACCAGGACTATGCCGCCGCCTACGCAAAAATGGCAGATTTCATGCCGCTGGCGACCACCGCGGGTAACGAAGCCCAAAAAAAGGCGTTTCTTGATCTTCTGGACAAAGAAAAAACTGTCTGGACTTCCATCGAGCGAAGTGAATCGTTCGAGAAAATGAAGGCGTTCCCGGAGGCTTGGCTGGCGCTTGAAAATACTCCCGCCCCACTCGATAAAGACCGGAGGCTTCAGGAAAAAAAGACCGCGTTGACCTCGGACTGCGCGGATTTTATTTCCGCTTACACAAAGGGGAAGAAATTCGAGGCCCAAGAACAAACTCCCCTCGCCCTGGCCTGGTATATGCAGGCGCTTTCACTGACCTCCGGGAACCAGGATGTGAAGAGCAAAGTCAGGGAACTTGGCGGGAAAATCCTCGAATCCCCACAGGTCGGACAACCATGAGAAACCAGTCGCCAATCATGAAAAAGCTTGCGATCGCTTTGGTGACCCTGCTTTTCGTGGCCGGGGCCGGCGGCTTCGCCTTCAACCTTGTAAGCCGCGGGAACAACCCCTTTCGAAACCTGCCCGAATTTCCTGTCGCGGAATACCGCCGGGGCGATCCGCTGTGGAGCAACTCCTCCTACCGGTTGAGCGGAACCCTCGACGACATCATTCTGGAATCCAAGAACAGCAAACACTTCCTCGTCGCCATCACCGTGAAAGGCACGGGCTTTCCCCTGCCGGTTATCATCCCCTCCAAAGCCTCAAAGGTTCCGCTCCAGCGCCAGCAAAACCTTTCGCTCAAAGTGAGTGTTGATTCCTCCGGGAGGATCATCGCATCGGATTGCGCCATTGACTGATCTCGGGATGAATATCTCCCACGAGCTCTTCGAGGCCGCCCGCCGCAGGATTCCCGGCGGGGTGAACTCGCCGGTCCGCGCGTTCCGCGGCGTGGGGGGAGAGCCGTTCTTCGTCAAATCCGCCAACGGCTGCCGCCTGGTCACGGCGGACAACCGCGAGCTGATCGACTATGTCGGGACATGGGGCCCGGCCATCCTCGGCCACGCCCCGAGCGTCGTGACCAACGCGGTCCGCGAAACCGCACAGCACGGGCTGAGTTTCGGGACCCCGAACCCGCTCGAAGTCGAAATGGCCGAGACGATCTGTCGGCTTGTTCCCTCGGTGGAAAAAGTCCGCATGGTGAACAGCGGGACCGAGGCCACCATGAGCTGCGTCCGCCTGGCACGCGGGTTCACCGGGCGCGACAAAATCATCAAATTCGAAGGCTGCTACCACGGGCACGTCGATTCCCTGCTCGTCAAAGCCGGAAGCGGCGCCCTCACCCACGGCACCCCGGACAGCGCCGGCGTGCCGAAGGCGCTCGCCCGGCTGACGATCACCGTCCCCTTCAACAACGTCGGGGCCGTCCGCGCGGCCTTTGCAGCCAATCCCGGCGAGATCGCGGCGGTCATCCTAGAACCCGTTCCCGCCAATGCCGGGCTCTATCTCCCGGAACCCGGATTCTTGGAAGCGCTGCGGGCCCTCTGCTCGGAATCCGATTCCCTCCTGATTTTCGACGAGGTGATGACCGGGTTCCGCCTCGCGCGCGGCGGCGCTCAGGAAATTTTCGGCATTCGACCCGACCTCACTGCCTTGGGCAAGGTCATCGGCGGTGGCCTCCCGGTCGGCGCGTTCGGTGGCCGCGCCGAGATCATGGACCAGCTTTCGCCCGACGGACCGGTTTACCAGGCCGGAACCCTCTCCGGCAACCCGATCGCCATGGCGGCCGGCCTCGCCCAGCTCCGGGAACTCGAACGTTGCCAGGGATGGTCGCAGCTGGAAGAAATCGGATCGTCGTTCGAAGCCCGTGCCAGACACGCCATCCGCGCGCTCCCCATCACCTTCCAACGCATCGGCTCGATGTTCTGCCTCTACTTCTTCGAGGGTCCGGTCCGCCGCCTGTCCGATGCCATGAAAAGCGACCGCGAGCGCTTCTCGAAATATTTCCACCACTGCCTCGATGCTGGCGTCTATTTCGCCCCCTCGCCATTTGAAGCCGGCTTCCTCTCCATCGCCCACGCAAGCGACGACATCGACGAAACCGCCCGCGTCATGTCAGACGCCCTCAAGGCCGTGTTCTAGAAAATGCCTCACGCAAAGGTCGCATAGGTCGCATAGGAAATTGCAAACGCCAGTCAAGTGGATCAGCGCGAGATTCTTTCCGGTTTGCCACCCCGGGCCAAACATTCGACTCATCCCAATTTGCAAAAACGCTATCGCGCTGGTTTTCCGCGCTCGCATTTCCGCTCTTTCGCCGTTGCATTTCCCGAAAAACCGGCTAACTTAAATTTCATTGGGGGCGTACTGGTTTCGACTTGAGGTGTGAAGCCCGGCCCGCATGCCGAGGATGATTCGTTGGCCTCGTAAAAAATCGGATCAAAAAAACTAAATGCAGATTACGAAGATCTCGCTCTCGCGGCTTAATTGACCGCGACGTTTCCCGGCGAACGCCTGCTACTCCGGGAAACGACGACAGCAGGCTAATTTTCAGCCGGGGTGGCCGCGGCGGGAAGTGAATCGATTTCGTGGCCGCTCTGGGGTGGGTGGCGTGACGGTTCGCAGCTTCGCCCCGAAATTAAAGACCGTATAAGCATGTAGAAGGTTGTGTAGATCGCTTTAAGGACAGGGGTTCGACTCCCCTCGCCTCCAGCCTTCGCTCGCAGCGCAGCAAGAGCGAAGGCTGTCACGCCGGAGCCGCCGAATGGCGCGTAGGCGGACCCTCCGTCGCTGCGAGACTACGGCTTGGCAAGCCAGCATAGAATTACCCCCATACAAAAAAAACATCCCTTCGCTCGCAGCGCAGCAAGAGCGAAGGCTGTCACACCGCACCCACCGAAGAGAAAATCTCCCCGAAATCCTCTCGCCCATCGGCGGATGAATAGCTATACCGTCACGCCATGCAGTGGATTGCGCCCTCAGAGAAAGACCCCGACAACGCAGCATTGGAAAAACGCCTCTGGGATGCAGCAAACCAACTCTGGGCCGGGGCGGGGCTGAAACAATCCGAATACTCCGAGCCGGTGCTCGGCCTGATCTTTCTCCGGTTCGCCGAAGTCCGCTTTTCCGCCCAGCGGGCGAAATTGGAACTCCCCTCTACCTCTGGGAGAGGGGCCGGGGGCGAGGGTGCCGTCGGGCGGCGGCGAGGGAACCGAGCCGAAGACCCGACGGCTTACCATGCCGACGGCATCCTCTACCTCCCGGCAGCGTCCCGGTTTGACCACCTGCTGAATCTCCCCGAGGGGACGAACATCGGCCAGACGGTCAACGATGCCATGCGGGCCATCGAGCGGGACAATCCGCACATGGCGGGTGTGCTCCCCAAGGGCTACCAGATTTTCGATTCCCGTCTGCTCGCCGAACTGATCAAGACGGTTTCCACCATCCCGGCCACGTTGGAGGGGGATGCCTTCGGGAAAATCTACGAGTATTTCCTCGGGACGTTCGCCATGAGCGAGGGACAGAAGGGCGGCGAGTTTTATACGCCCCCGAGCATCGTCCGCCTTCTTGTGGAAGTCCTCGAACCCTACCACGGGCGCATCCTCGACCTGGCCTGCGGCTCAGGCGGCATGTTTGTCCAAAGTGCCCGTTTCGTCAGTGCCCACCGGAAAAACCCGGCCAGCGAGCTTTCGATTCACGGGCAGGAACGCGTGGATGCCACCGTGCGGCTGGCGCGGATGAACCTCGCCGTCCACGGACTCGAAGGCGAAATCAAGCAGGGGAACGCCTACTACGAAGACCTCCACAACGCGGTCGGACGGTTCGACTACCTACTCGACAATCCCCCGTTCAACGTCAGCGCGGTGGACAAAGAACGCCTCGCCTCCGATGTCGGTCCCGGTCGCCGGTTCCCGTTCGGCCTCCCGCGCACGGACAACGCCAATTACCTCTGGATCCAGCTTTTCTACTCCTCCCTGGCCCCGAACGGCCGCGCCGGGTTCGTCATGGCGAATTCCGCATCCGATGCCCGGTCATCCGAGCAGGAAATCCGCCGCCAGCTCATCGAAGCCCGCGCCGTGGACGTGATGGTCGCTGTCGGCCCGAACATGTTTTACACGGTCACGCTCCCCTGCACCCTCTGGTTCTTCGACAAGGGCAAAGCTCGAAAATCAGATGGCCGCAATCGCGCCGACACCGTCCTCTTTATCGACGCCCGCCACATTTACCGGCAGGTGGATCGGGCGCACCGGGAATGGACGCCCGCGCAGATTGGCTTCATGGGCAACATCGTCCGCCTCTATCGCGGCGAGGAACCCGACTTCACGCTCGGTGGCGACGGCGCTCAAGCCAAGCTGGTCGAGATTTTTGGCAAGAAACCGAAATACGCCGACGTCCCCGGCCTGTGCCGTGCCGCCACGATCAAGGAGATTGAAGCGCAGGGTTGGTCGCTCAATCCCGGCCGCTACGTCGGGGTGGCCGCCGGCGAAGCCGTGAGCGACGAGGATTTCAAGGAACAACTCGAAACGATGAACGAGGAACTCGAATCCCTCAACGCCCAGGCCCGCGACCTCGAACAAACCATCGCGGGCAACGTGGCAGAGATTTTGGAGGTGTGAAAGTGGCTGCGTTCCCTCGAATACCAGTAGGCGAGCTAATCGCAGCCGGAGAAGCCGAGTTGAAAACTGGCCCGTTCGGCACGCAACTCAAGGCGAGGGAATACACCGAGGTTGGCACGCCGGTTATCAATGTTCGAAACATCGGGATGGGGAGCATCAAAGCCGACAAGTTAGAGTTTATATCCGAGGCAACCCGCGACCGCCTCTCATCTCATTTGCTCCGGTCGGGTGACATCGTTTTCGGGCGCAAGGGCGCGGTGGAGCGCCACGTCTTCATTCGCAAGGAGCAGGACGGGTGGTTTCAGGGTTCTGACTGCCTCCGCCTCCGCTTCAAATCGCCGCGTGTTGTGCCGATCTTCGCTTCGTATTTTTTCATCACGGAGGAACACCAGAGATGGATGATGAACCAGTGTTCTCACGGCGCGACCATGTCATCTTTGAATCAGGAAATTTTGGAGCGTATTGACTTGCCGCTTCCTCCGGTTCCGACTCAACGCCGGATAGCCGACGTTCTGTCAGCATACGACGAGTTGATAGCGAACAGTCAGCAGCGCATCCATATTTTGGAGACGATGGCCCGCGCCCTCTACCGCGAGTGGTTCGTCCACTTCCGCTTCCCCGGCCACGAAAAGCTCCCGCGCGTCGCCTCTCCCCTCGGCGACATCCCCCAAGGCTGGGAGGTGAAGCAACTCGGCGAAATCGCAGTGGACATGCGCCGCAACGTGCCGAAGGGCGAACTTGATGAGCCGAAACCATACGTCGGACTCGAACACATTCCGCGCCGTTCGCTCGCGCTTGACGCTTGGGAAACAGCGACCGAACTCGGCTCTAACAAACTGGAATTCAAGAAAGGCGAAGTCTTGTTCGGCAAGATTCGGCCCTACTTCCACAAAGTCAGCGTCGCGCCGTTTGATGGGCTGTGCTCCGCAGACACCATCGTCATCCGCGCCCGCCGCCCAGAGCATTCCGCCGTCGTCGTCGCGTGCGTCTCCAGCGATGCGTTCGTTGCCGAGGCGAGCGCGACCGCCAACGGCGCGAAAATGCCACGCGCCAATTGGGACGTGCTGGAAAAATTCCCGGTCGTGATTCCGAAAGGCAAAGTGGCCGAGAAATTCTCCGCGCTGTTTGCCGACATAATCGCGCAACAGCAGGTTCTCATTTTCCAAATCCAAAACCTCCGCCGGACGCGCGACCTGCTGCTGCCGCGTCTGCTGTCTGGGCAGGTTACGCTATGACAACTTTCCCCGCCTATGCCAACAACTTCGAAGTTTACCCGAAGGACGGGGAGGCAGCGAGGCATCTTGCGCCGTTGTTCAGCGGTCTGAGCAGGATTGATTTCTCGTTCAGGGTGAATGACCCGATGGTAAATCAGGGACAGATGGTTTCCAGTTTCGACACCGCGCTGGAAAGCGCGCTGCGAGCAGGCGGAACGATGCCGTTCAGTTTAACACTGCCGCCGGGCGTTCCACAGGAGTTGGACTTTGCGTTTACCTTCGGTGGTCGCACCGTGGCTGTGGAAATTGAGAAAGCGAACCGAGAGAAAATCCTCCGC
>Ga0118677_10006244_pt1 | contig 20296 bp, 20 predicted proteins | sample AliMusrvi5mmetaG_FD_86154 | JGI IMG/M metagenome (GOLD analysis project Ga0118677, IMG submission 86154)
ACCATATCGTGGGTGTAGACCTAGGTGAGAGTCGCTTAATGGCCGATTTGAGTCATTTGGGTCAAATTAGGTAATTGGGCGCTTCTCGACCCTAAGCAGTCATTCACCCAAAAGCAAAAACCACCCGAAGGTGGCTCAAGAGACTGCAAATTCTGAGTAACTTAAGCGGTCAACATCGATTCGGTGTTTTGCTTCTTACGACCAAACATCAAGAATAAACATCCGAGAAGAAAACCAACTTTGGGTGCAAGTGAGCCATCGATTTCGGGGGCGCCAACAGTATATGAGGCATAACCAGTACCTCCTAGTTCAGCAGTATTCTGAGCGGCACCAAGGATGACTGAATCCGTTGCAGGAATCGCTGTGGCGTGTACTAAATACTGATAGTTAAATGCCTCATTATTGGGGGAGTAAATATACAAATCTAAATATAGATTTTGTCCGAACGAGTCCGATGTCACACCCGCATTGGTTGTATCCCAACTGCTAGCCAAAACGTTGTTATAGTAAAAACTAGTAATGGTTGCAGTAGTGCCTCCAATTTGCTCACCTGTTCCATACACGCTACCCACTGAATCAAAAGATTTAGATTGAAAAGAAAAATCAACCGTTTGCGCCTCGGCAATACCACCAGCTACCGCACTAGCAATGACTAGGGTAGCCGTAATGAGAAAGCGTTTAAAGGTAAGGTTGATATGAGTTTCCTAGGACAGCTCAGTATTGAGCGAATATTACCCTAAATTTGGGTATAACTTACCTAATTAAAGCCCTGAGTGTCAGCTATTAATAGATATGCAGTCTATCGCTCCAAATAAGCTCTGGAGGTACTGCCGACCCTAAGCGGTCATTGCCTAAACAAGCAATACAACCCAGCCCAGTACAAATAGGAGAGCTACTGCTACCCAGCGATTGGTAAATAGCCGATGAATTTGAGGTACCTTCCAACTCACCAGTGCAATGACTAGTCCACCGCCAATGCCTGCTAAAGAGAGCGCAATGAGTTTTTGCAGGGTGACCCAGGAAGGGGTTTTATCAAAGAGCTCAAACAAGGGCATCCAGAACCAAATGGCGGCTAATGCCATCAGTACAAATTGGATAAGCCGAGAGCGCCACACCAGCAAAAACTCTTCTTTGGCAATTTGTCCAATAGACTTTTTCATGTTCTTTCCTGTAGAGCCCATCTTAGGAAGAATCATTTTTAAGAGCCGCTCTTTGAGTGGCCTAGTACTTTGCTCTCGTTGGGGAGGTGAACGGTAAAAAGAGATCAGCACTGCAGGTACTAGCAATAACAAAGCAAAATACCAACTCACCTTGAACTGTTCTACTAAGGTAGCCGGTTTATCGGCTTTGACAATGGCCTGCTGCTTTTGGACTTCAGTCGCTAAGGCTGCATCGTTAATTTCGATTTTGGCTTTGACGCGTAAATCATCAATCACTTTGGTCCCTAGCTGATTGCGCCGTGCTGCCATCACCTTTTTAGCAATCGCAGGGCTGGCATCTTCTAAGGCAACGGGGTCAGAGTACTTCCCAATACTTTTAATAATGAGGATGCCTTTTTGATTGTTACTCACTTGACTATTGGTTTGACCCTCAATCAGTGTTTTCAAAATGGCTAGGATAGAAGGATTAATTTCTTCAGCACTGAGCCAATTGTTGGTACTGCCGTATTTAATCCCGCGATTCTTAAGGAGTTCTTTCACGCCATCAAAGCCGGAGCTACCAATCTTTAAGGTGCGCTCAATCTCGGCAGCGGTTAAAGACTCACTTAAAGGAATACTGAGAACTTGATAGTGGTAGATATAACGCTTGGCATAAAAGTCGGGGTTATCGCGATAGATCTGCTCAATCAGTTGTGGAGTGGCTTCGGGGATCTTGCCAATCCGAGAGCTCATGTACAAGTTATCAGCACCTTGCTCTTGCATGGCTTTGAGATCCGTTTCCCAATCGGCATTTTGCTTGGTATCAATCTGGGCAATGGCTTGGCGAACTAGCGCTTGATTAATGAGGCCAGTTAAAGCTTGGGTTTTAATCCGCACCTGCAATTCAGGATCGGTTACGCCTTTGAGTTGAGTAACAGTAATAGCGTCTAACTGCCCAGCAGTAATGGTTTGATTATTGACCGTTGCCACCACTACAGAAGCCTTATCGCCTGATGGGCTGCCTTGCGCCCAGACTAAAGAGTGCTGAGCACCAAACAATACAAGAGCGACTACAGTGAAAAGCTGAAGGATTGGTTTCATAGGCAATGTTTTACTACAGTTTAATCAAAAAGACCCGCATCAAGCGGGTCAGAGGCAATACCAAACTAAAGCAGCTTAGGCAGTTAGCAATGCTTCGGTATTTTGTTTCTTACGACCAAACATGAGGAATAGACAACCGAGTAAGAAGCCTACTTTAGGGGCAAGGGAGCCATCGATTTCAGGGGCGCCACCAGTGGTCACAGTGTAATTCGTTGAAGAGCTTAGAGATGTACCATAAAGGGATGCAGAGCAATTACTGTTATCGCATGCAAATATATCAGAATTCTTCTGACTAGAATCTGTGAGTATTGCCCACGAAGTATTTCCATATCCATTATCGATATTGGAGGTAAACATAACCCAAGAGCCATACGCACCAGTTGTGAACATGTTTGTTTGAGCGTTGTAGCTACCTAAAGGCTGCCACCATTGACTTGAAGCAAAATAAGTAGCCGCATGATTGAGTGAAGAGTTGGTATTCGTTCCAAACGTAAGGTTAGACCATCCTAAAATTGCTTGATCTCCAACTCCAGTGTTAGTTTGAAAAACCCCACTAAAGGTTTCGTTACTACCACTCCCACTATTAATAAATGTTTCGGTATAGGTATAGTCTGTCTGTGCCATTACCCCACTATTCATCACCCCCAATAACAAAGTGATTGAAATCAGTAATAGTCTTTTCAATGAAGTAGTCATCACGCCCCTAAGGATTTGAGTTGTATTCGAAATCTGGGGCGGTAGTCTTAACAGTATGTTAAGTCAGCTCGAAGGTCTGTTGGACAGACTATAGCTTAGTTTGATGTAAATCAAAAGTATTCGTCAGCTTTATGGTGTGCAGTGCAATACATTAGGCTGCTATAGGCTGTAGAGCGGTCTCTCGTGCTAATTAACTACAGAGGGCACTACTCGACCCTAAGCAGCCGTTCGCTACAAAGCAAAAACCACCCGAAGGTGGTTCTGGATACATCAGAATTGAGGGGCTTAGGTAGTCATCATCGGTTCAGAGTTCTGCTTCTTCCTGCCGAACATCAAGAATAAGCATCCGAGCAAGAAGCCCACTTTAGGAGCGAGTGAGCCATCGATTTCGGGAGCGCCACTTTGTACAAATGAATAATTAGAGGCATAAACAGTATTACCGCGAACTTGCGTATTGACTTGAGATGGGAGAGGGTCAGTACAACCAAAGCAGTAACCCCCATTAATTGCATAGGCCACCCCAGCATCATATTTACCCCAGCCCATACCAATTCCTGTTAAAGCTAGAGTATTTGTGTCATAGGTTCCATAAGGCAACCCTGAGCCACCATACCAAGATTGGACCGTACTTAGCACATCGCTACCTTGATAGGTGGCACTCGTTATTCCCGAAAGACCTCCTCCTGAACCAGTAAACGTTGCAGTAAAGGTTGAATATGGAGACCCTCCATAAAATTCATCAAAAGTAGTTGAAAAATCAAAGTTAGTTGCCATTGATTGCAACGGAAAAACTCCAACTCCAATTAATAGAGTGGTAGCTAATAGTAATTTTCTTAAGCGCCTATTCATAAACCCCTTCAGAGATAACATACCTATTGGTATAGTTTTTAGCTTATTCTCTTGGCTTGCCGATGGTTTGACTTAAATCAACTGGAAGCCATAAATTACATACTTAGATAAATGGCATAGGATTTAAGCAGTCTGTGCGAAGGGTTGCTTTTGGCCGATTTGAGCCGTAAACCCAAAAAAAACTCGCTACAGACTCAATCCGACCCATAAGAGACATTGGCAGGCAACAAGAAAGCATATGAAAATCTAGCCCAATTAAGTTTAGTCTAACGTTGATATTCTCTAACAATCTCAATTAATAAACCAATTCTGGCAAAGATCATTTTGAATAAACAAAAATCAAACAAAACAAACCCATCAAACACCAGAATTTTGCGCCAATACCCATAAAAGATTACTAAGTATCCGAATCGCTGACATAATGCCAATTCATATAATTAATTCAACTTTTTTACAAAAGAAATCATGCTGATGAAGAAATAATTTCGTTAACGCAAGGACCCTAGTGCAGTCCTAACAATGCTTTCAGCATCAACCCCAAAATAATTACGCAACGCTGCTCGTGTATCACTTCTACCAAAACCATCAGTCCCCAGGGTAATAAACTTTCTACCCTCTGGAATATAAGCCCGAATACTTTCGGGCACTGCATGCACATAATCTGTAGCGGCAATTATTGGCCCCTGACTCTGGGAAAGCTCTTTAGTAATAAATGCTATGGCAGTAGCTTTCCCATCTTTTAACTTCGAATTTTCAAAAAATCTGCCCTCTCTAGCTAACTCACTCCAGCTAGTCACACTGTACAAATCTACATTAATTCCTTGCTCACCTAAAATATCCCCCGCCTTTATCACCTCAGTCATGATTGCTCCAGAACCCATTAGGCAAATGTGTTTTTCTTCACCCCCGCCTTTAGCGAGAATTTTTTTAAATTTATAGCAACCACGTAGAACACCTTCTATTGCATTTTTTGGGAGATCTGGTTGGGCATAATTTTCATTCATTAATGTTATGTAATAGAACACATCATTCTGATCGACAAGCATCTCACGCATGCCTTTATCAACAATGACTGCCAACTCACCAGAAAATGCTGGGTCATACGCTTTGCAATTCGGGATAGTTGCCGCTACAAGATGACTACTTCCATCCTGATGCTGCAAACCTTCTCCACCAAGAGTAGTTCTCCCCGAGGTTGCCCCAAGCAAAAATCCACGTGCACGTTGATCTGCGGCAGCCCATATCGCATCTCCAATACGCTGGAAGCCAAACATGGAGTAATAGATATAAAAAGGTAGCATAGCCATGCCATGCACGCTATAGCTTGTTGCCGCTGCAGTCCAGCTAGCGATAGCCCCGGCCTCACTAATACCCTCTTCTAGAATTTGACCATCTAATGCCTCACGATAACTAAGAACGGAACCAATATCTTCAGGCTCATACCGTTGACCCACGCTAGAGTAAATACCCACTTGTTTAAATAAATTTGCCATCCCAAAAGTGCGCGCCTCATCAGCAACAATTGGCACGACGCGTGGACCCAACCCCTTATCCTTGAGGAGATTTCCGAGTATCCGTACAAATGCCATGGTCGTGGACATCTCTTTTTCAGCAGCATTCATTGCAAATGAAGCATAAGTTTCTAAATCTGGTACGGACAATTTTTCACAATGGGTGTATCGCTTAGGCAGGTCTCCACCCAATTTTTTACGCTGCTCTTTCAAATATGCAATCTCTGGGCTATCTTCTGGCGGCTTGTAATAATCTAAATTAATCGATTGCTGATCGGTTAACGGCAAATTAAATCGGTTGCGATATTCAATTAAAGCAACGTCGTCCAACTTTTTTTGACTATGGGTAGTCATCTTGCCTTGCCCCGCCTGACCCATACCATAGCCTTTTTTAGTATGGGCAAGGATCACCGTTGGTTGGCCTTGGTGTTTTGCTGCAGCCTCATAAGCAGCATAGATCTTAACAAGATCATGACCACCCCTTTTTAGGCGATCGATTTGCTCATCAGTCATACCTTGAGCTAGCCGCGTCAATTCTTCATTTTGTCCAAAGAAGTTTTCCCTATTAAATCGTCCGTCCTTGGCTGCAAAAGTCTGCATCTGACCATCTACAGTATCAGCAAAGGCGCGTACCAATGCACCAGTAGTATCGCGTGCAAATAAGCCGTCCCAATCGCTACCCCAGACTAATTTAATTACGTTCCAACCAGCTCCGCGAAAGAGCTTTTCAAGTTCATTAATAATGCGTCCATTACCGCGTACTGGCCCATCTAATCTTTGTAAATTACAATTTACTACCCAAACTAGATTATCAAGTCTTTCCCTGGATGCTAATGTCAATGCACTCATGCTCTCTGGCTCATCCATCTCGCCATCCCCAAATACTCCCCAAACCTTTCTGCCAGAACAATCCAATAGCTTTCGATCCGAAAGGTAGCGCATAAAGCGTGCGTGGTAAATGGAACTAATCGGCCCTATACCCATAGAACCAGTTGGGAACTGCCAAAAATCTGGCATTAGCCAAGGGTGTGGGTAGCTTGATAACCCTTTTGCCCCCAAGGTCGATGCTGTAATTTCCTGTCTGTAGTGCGATAAATCGGTTTCATTAAGTCTGCCTTCTAAATACGCCCTTGCATAGATACCAGGAGCACTATGAGGCTGAAAAAATACCAAGTCACCACGATCCTTTGCCTCGCCACCATCTTTTCTGGCGCGAAAGAAATGATTAAATCCAACCTCAAATAAATCTGCAGCGCTCGCATAGCTAGCAATATGCCCTCCTAACTCCCCATAAGCTGCATTTGCTTTTGCAACCATCGCCAGGGCATTCCATCGCATTAAAGATCCCAATCTTTCTTCCATAGCTAAATCTCCAGGGAAAGATGGTTGTCGATTGACGGGAATTGTATTTACATAAGGAGTTACCAATTCAGGAACCCACTCAATTTGGTTGCGATTAGCTAGCTTCACTAAATTATTCAGTATGAACCCGCCTCTTTCCTGATCTCCAGATGCAAGCAGGCCCAGAAAAGCCTCATTCCACTCAGCCGTTTCTATTGGATCAGTATCAATATCATTGGCAAGGTACTTAGAAATATTTTGTGCATTCATAAGATTTCTCTATTTAAGTAAAAAATTACAACATGACCTTACGAAAGTCGCAAAGTATTTGAGCAATATAAGCATTAAAACGGGTCGCTAGGGCGCCATCAATTATTCGGTGATCTGCCGTCAATGAAAGCGGGCAAATTAATCGGGGGGAAAATTCTGAGCCATTCCACATCGGTTTAACTGCTGATTGATTCACAGCTAATATGGCAACCTCGGGCGCGTTAATAATTGGGGCGCAATAAGTACCACCAATTCCTCCCAAAGACGAAATCGTAAAACTACCCCCCTGCATTTGGTCGGCACTCAACTTACCCTCACGGGCAAAAGTGGCAAGATTAGCCGCTTCACTTGCAATTTCATAAACCCCTTTTTGATCTGCATTGCGAATAACAGGGACCACTAGACCATTAGGCGTATCAGCCGCAAAGCCAATATGAATATATTGCTTTAGAACCAACACCTCTCCATCTAGGGAGGAATTTAATTCGGGATATTTCTTTAAGGCGGCTACTGAGGCCTTGATTAAAAAGGCGAGTAACGTAATTTTAGGTAATCCCGCATTAGCCTCTCGATTGATGGATTTACGAAATTCCTCTAGCGCTGTAATATCCGCATCCTCGTGGTATGTAACTGCCGGTATCATCGCCCAATTTCTTGCTAAATTTGAGGCGGATAATTTTTTAATTCGCGAAAGAGGCTTTCGCTCTATTTCACCAAACTTAGAAAAATCAACTTTGGGCCAAGGTAATAGGTTTAAACCACTCCCCGTATTACCCCCTGCATTCTGTGTTAGACCTCGAATAGCTAGGGTATTTTTAATATAAGCTTGGATATCTTGAAGGCCAATGCGGCCGCGCTGGCCTGTCCCAATTACAGAATTGATGTCAACACCAAGCTCCCGAGCATATTTTCGTACCGCTGGGCCTGCATACTTACCCGAAAAATCACTACTTATATGTGAGGTTGTAATAGTCGCCGCAACAGATGCTGGTGGTAAGGCTAAAGACTTTGTGGTTTCTTGATCAGAAATCTTCTGATGAAAAATAGTGACAGGGTCAACATGGTCAATTTCCCCGGTCGACACTGTATCCAAGAGCAAAATCAACTCGCCTTTAGAAATAAAATCTCCAAGCCTTAACTTGATATCCTTGACGGTTCCCCGATGGGACGACGGCACATCTATGGTCGCCTTGTCAGACTCCAATATCACTATCGGCTGATGTTTCTCTACCGAATCACCAACCTTGACCAAAACCTCGATAACTGGAATGTTCTCGTATTGACCAATATCCGGTACTTTTACCTCTGTTAGCAAGTGTTCTCCAGTAAGAATGAGCTTATTTGTGTACTTTATTGTGAATTATTTCATTCAAAATAGGATGCTTATTAGTGGCCTATTATCTAAAAAAGTAGCATAAAATGCCGTATATATATAAAATATTGGAATATTATGGAACTTGATAGCATTGATATCAAAATATTAAATGAACTACAGAGTGATAGCTCTTTAAGTAATGTTGAGCTAGCCAAGCGAGTTCACCTCTCCCCTTCACCATGCTTGATGCGTGTGAAGACACTTAAAGATAAGGGCATTATTAGTCGCTACGTGGCATTAGTCGATCCAAAAAGTTTAGGGCTCGGGCTAAATGTATTTATCTCAATCAGCCTTAAGGAACAATCCAAAGAGGCGTTAACTGAATTTGAACGTCGAATCTCTGAGCATGATGAAGTCATGGAATGCTACTTAATGACTGGGGATAGCGATTATCTGATCCGAGTGGCGATTGCGGATATGGGCGCTTTGGAAAAATTCATCATTGAACAGCTGACGCCAATATCTGTAATAGAGAAAATTAGATCCAGCTTCGCATTAAAACAAGTGCGTTACAAAACGGCTTTACCACTACCATGAACTAACCAGTAAAGATCACTTTACCTATCTAACTTAAATACCGAGTCTGGCAAAGTCAGAATCCAGTTATGTGAATTTGCTACATGACTACGCATTGCCATCTCTGCCGCTATGGGATCTCCGCCCAGAATGCCTTTAGCGATTGCAACATGGTCTTGGTGTGATTTATCCATTTGGACTGGCTGCATTGCTTTGCCGACCTGAAGCATAACGACTATTAACCTCAACTTTTCAACTAAGTCATTTAGCTGAGAGTTATTAGAAATGTCGACAATTGTTTTATGGAACAGATGGTTGTTTTCCATGAATAAATTCCAAGGGAGAACTTTTTTAGTGGGTCTTACCTGCTTCCAGACACCATTAAATATTTTTCTATTCTGTCCTTTATCAATATTCTTGGCGGCCAAGCCTGCAGCCAAACCCTCTAAGGACTCGCGAACTTGAAACAGCTCAAACATTTCTTTACGTAGCAATCGTCGTACAGTTGCACCTCTATTCGGGATTAAATCGACCAAGCCATCGGCTGCCAAACGATGAAAAGCTTCTCTTACAGGCCCCCTACTTAATCCAAACTCCTCTATAAGATCGCGCTCAATTAAGCGTTGGCCAGGAGCGAATCTACCAAGCAAGATGCCCTCCTGAAGGTGCCCGCATAATATCTCCACGCTTCCGCCGCGTTTCTTTTTTATATCCATGAACTATTAAATTATTAAAAGGTTTGGTACGACATTAATTGACCCCCAAATGGGAAGATTCCCTATTGAAGCCTCTCCAGTATAGCTTTTGCTTAAATTCTCAGCGTAAGGAAGAAGCCCTATAGGTAAAAGTACCTATCAATTTTGTAGGGCAATTTTGTAAATAATGTTTGACATTTAAGCAGCAACTTCTGAGAATGGGGCAATTAACGATGTGCATAATTTGTGCTCAGAAACGTTAATCCTTTACTAAAACATTTGGAGATTGACTATGGACTTAGGAATTAAAGGGCGTGTAGCCATTGTGACTGGCGGTAGTCGCGGAATTGGCCGAGAAACAGCGCGGGAATTTTTACTCGCTGGAGCAAAAGTAATGACCTGCTCTAGACATGCAGATGAACTCAATGCAACATGCAAAGAGTTGTCTGAACTTACTGGGGGTGAAATCCACTCGATGGTAGCCGATATGACTAAACCTGAGGACATTAAGAAGTTAGTTAAAAAGACTCTTGAGGTTTATGGCACAGTCGATATTTTGATCAATAATGCAGGCACAATGTACTCAGGTCGCTTTGCAGAAATGACTGATGAAGGCTTGCAAACTCAATTAGATACAAAATTATTTGGCTTCTTACGCGCTATTAGAGAAGTTGCTCCCATAATGAAAGAAAAAAAATGGGGTCGTATCGTTAGCTTAATTGGAGGTGCAGGCAAAGAACCTGACCCTTATATGTTTGGCTCTGGAATGACCAATAGCGCATTGCTCAACCTCACCAAATCTTTATCAACTGAATTTGCTCCTGATAACGTCTTAGTAAACGCAGTATGTCCTGGCTGGGTTGCTACAGCCCTCTGGAGAACACATGCTGAGGGACTCAAAAAAGAACTTGGTGTTACGGACGAAGAAGAAGCACGTCGTCTTGCAACCAAAAAGAACGCGCTAGGTAGATTTGGAAAGCCTGAAGAACTTGCTAATGCGATAGCGTTCTTATGCTCCGAAAGAGCGAGCTACATCACTGGCGTCTCTTTAAATCTGGATGGTGGCCGTCTTAAGGGTCTCTGGTAGGATTGCCAATACAGAGAACAGGTCAACTAATAATTCCCTGCTATCCTGTACAAGACCAATGCTAGCCTTACTGGTGAACTCCATTTTTATTAAAGAAGGGGGGGTAGAAATACCCTCCCAGTTAATCAATGATTGAACTTAAGCAAGTAGGCAAAATATTTTACAAAGACCAGAATAAGTTCCAGGCCGTTGAAGATGTATCGCTTACATTTAAGCCTCACACGGTCACCGCTTTAATTGGTCCTTCTGGCTGCGGTAAATCGACACTACTCAATATGATCGCTGGCTTGTATCAGCCAACTCAGGGAGCAGTTTATTGGAACAATAAAAAATTAGATCATGTGAACTCTGATGTTGGATACATGACTCAAAAAGATAATCTCCTACCATGGAGAACTGTCATTGATAATGTTTCCCTTCCTCTTGAGGTTATTGGCGCACCAAAGAAAGAGCGCCATGAGGAGGCCAGAAAAATTCTTAAGTTAGTTAACTTAGAAGGTTTTGAAGACAAATATTCCAGTGAACTTTCTGGTGGGATGCGAAAAAGAGCATGTCTTGCCAGAATGCTACTTTACGACCCAAAAATATTATTACTTGATGAACCATTTGCCGCTCTAGATGCTCAACTGAGGGTAGCTATGCACGACCTACTTCTGAAGCTTTGGTCGGAGCGCCAACAGACAATCATACTCGTTACACATGATCTAGTCGAAGCAATTACTTTAGCTGACCGCGTTGTAGTATTTAGCCCACGTCCAGCTAGGGTCGCTTACGAAAAATTTATAGGACTTGAACGTCCTAGAGATGTAATGCAAGTACGATTTTCTAAAGAATTTCAAATCATTCATAATGAAATTTGGGAATACTTGCGCCAACAATATGTAGATGAAAAAATATAGCCCTCTTTAAAAATAGAATGCATAACAAAAAATGAATGATAGGAATATTGGCTCATCACTAATGGCTGCGTTTCAAGTAATGCTTGGAATTGCTTTTCTAGCTTTGTGGCAGCTAAGTTCTGGAACCATCATTGACTCATTCATGATTAGTGACCCTATCAGCATATTCGAAAAACTATATATTTGGTTTTCCTCTGGCAGTATTTGGGTCCATATCTGGGCAACCATTTACTCCACCTCTATTGGCTTTTTTATTGGCGCAAGCACAGGGATTGTTGCTGGCGTTTGGCTTGGTTTATCCCCAACCCTCAGCAGATTATTTGATCCATATATTTGGGCACTCAATGCATCCCCAAAAGTGGCGCTGGCTCCACTTTTTATTCTGTGGTTTGGTTTAGGCATTGAATCGAAAATAGCACTCGCAGCGGTCCTTGTCGTCTTCCTTGTTTTTGTTAATACTTTTGCTGGAGTGAGGCAGGTAGATTCAGATTTAGTGGACACTATTAAACTAATGGGCGCTAACAAGCGCCAAATCCTCACCAAAATTATCCTTCCCGACGCTTCATCTTGGATTTTTATTGGCATCCAAACGTCCATCCCCTATGCACTCATTGGCACAATCATTGGAGAAATGATCGCCTCAAATAGAGGTTTAGGTTATCTAGTACAAAGATCTGGGAGCGAATTCGATACTGCCGGCGTTTTTGCCGCCCTTTTCATTATTTCTGCTATTGGGGTACTTTTAAATCAGTTGTTTGTTATATCTCATTCTCCATTTCAAAAATGGAGAATTGTTAGCCGGTAATTTTTCAAAAATATAATCCTGGGGATTCAAATGAAAAAAATTAAATACGGTCTTTGTGCTTTACTAGCTTGCTGGTCCTTTTCTCAAGCAGTTAGCGCTGAAGTTGTCCGAATTGCCAATATTGGCCGTGGATATTATGCCGGGCCACTTTATGTAGCAATCAATGAAAAACTTTTTGAAAAATATGGGCTAACCCCTGAAATTACTTATGTTCAAGGTGGCTCACTCGTTTTTCAGTCTATTTTTACTAGGCAGGTTGATTTCGGTATTGTGAGTTATGAGCATATTCTCACAGCCGCGTCTCAAGGCAGGAGGTTGGTCTCAATATTTAATGTAACCAATAGACCCATTAATAATGTCATTGTCAGCAATAAGCTATATGAGGAAAATAAAAATAAAGACATCAAAGATCGTGTGCTATCACTAAAAGGAAAAAGAATTGGCGTACCATCCGCCGGTGGTTCTGGTGAAAAAATACTGACTACATTGGCGAAAAAATATAATTTACAAATCCCAGGAGATATTGAATTAGTGTACTTGGGCCCAGATGCTACAGCCTATGTTGGGGCCTTCAAAAATAATTTGATTGACGCTGCGGTTCCATTTGAGCCTGCTGGCGTTCAAGTTGAAAAAGAGAGGTTAGGAAAAATTTATATCAACTTAATGAGTGGTGAGGTTGATGAGTTCAAAGACTTAAATTACATGACACTAGTATCCAGCCCGGCAACCATTGCCGAAAAACCAGATCTAACTAAAAAAGTTGTTGCAATTTTTTCGGAAGCACAGTCATTGCTCTTAAATGAAAATAAAGGCAAGGCCATAATGGCAAAAGAATTTCCAAATCTTTCGCCCGACGTCAATGAACGTGCGTATACAGTTGTTAAACAAATATGGAGTCCAACTGGAAGAATGTCTGTTGAAGGCGGGAAAAAAGTCTTTGACTATTTACAGCTCACGCCAGATAAGCCCATAGATTATTCAACAACTTTTACCAATGAATTTTTACCAAAAAAATGAGTGAGAATTTCCATATTGAAGGATCTTCATACACCTGTATTAAGCAGGGGGAAGGTAATGCGGGTGACGTTTCCTTATTTGTTTGGCGCAAACAATGTCAGTCTAAATTAGATCCAAGCCGCCCCCCTGTTCTGCTAGTCCATGGATCATCGATGTCTGCATTGCCAACTTATGATTTAAATGTGCCTGGCATACCAGATTATTCTTTTATGGACTGGCTGGCACTACAGGGCTTTGATGTGTGGACGCTAGATCATGAGGGCTACGGAAGGTCAACGATAACTCAAAATAATTCAGATATTGCTTGTGGAGCCAAAGATCTCGAGGTGGTATCGGATTTTATTTTAAGTAAGACCCAACATAAAGCACTTAATATATATGGCATGTCATCGGGCGCTCTGCGGTCCGCCCTGTTTGCCGTAAATTTTCCAGAGAGAGTCGCCAAACTAGTACTTGATGGCTTCGTATGGACTGGAGAAGGCTCTCCAACTCTATCGAAAAGAAAAGAGGGTGCAGCATCCTTCAAGGAAAGTTCACGCAGACCCATTAACCACGAATTTATTTCCAACATATTCACCAGAGATAAGCCGGGCACCACCGATCCAGCAGTCGCCTCAGCATGCGCCACAGCTCAACTATCTTATGGCTCATCTGTTCCCACTGGAAGTTATTTAGATATGACGACTAATTTACCGCTTATCGATCCACAAAAGCTAAAGTCTTCAACTCTGATTATTCGTGGCGAACACGATGGCATAGCTACCGTCCTAGATCAGCTAAGTTTTTTTGAAAAGATTAACTCTACTTGCAAGCAATTTTCAATTCTTCCCAACTTAGCCCATGTCACCCCACTAGGGATACACCGAAATTTACTATGGAATGCCGTTAATAACTTTTTTGAAAGCGCCTGATCATCAATTAAAGTGATATCTTAAATGCACCTGAATGCAAAAGGTTGAAAGCATGGATCTAATTGTCCCTCATGAAGTAATTTATAGTCTAGTGATAGTAGTTTTAATAGCCCGCTACATATATAAGGCTTGGTTTTGTAGTCCGAAAACCGATGCCAAAAAAGCTAAGTAGGCAAAAGCTACGAAGTTTAATTTGGTATGATTTTTGTATGCGATTGATACAAAATTCCAATTAAAGCTATGTCTATAAAGTACTAGGTATTACAAACCTACTGTGTAAGTCGCCATCACCGTAGTTGAACTAACGGCTTGATAGGCTTCTTGACGATAGATTGCATTGATTCCTAAGTGCTGATTTTTCTCGATGTCATAGTAAGCACCAAGCATGGCTGTTGGGCGCGTTCTTACTGGACTAGGGTTAAAGTTAATGGGTGTTACGCCTGTAGCGCTGTAAGAGCCATTGCTAGTAGAGAGGTCTGTTCAACTCCAGCGCTAGCCAAAGTAGTCACTGTGGGGATAACTTTATAACTAGCGCCCACTCCAGCTAATGCAGTTGTAGCGTTGGCATTAAGTGCGCTATAGGCCAGTGGTAATACTAATAACCGCTGGGCAACTTTGGCCGGCACCAGCGACAATATTTGAGCCCGAGCATGTTTGTGCGTATGTAGACTGAATTAAAAGCAAGCCCCACTCCATAACATCACAACCAATAGTAGGGGTTGAAATTTAACTAGAGTGAGCCTCTTAAACATGTAATCCCTATTTAATTGCGAACAATTCGATTGCATCCTAAATCTGGGGTGGCAGTCTTAGCAGAATACTTAGGCAGCTCGAAGTTGTTTAGTAGGGTTGTACTGGCTCTATATGTGCGATGCAGTGTTGTGGAAATGGCTTGTATTGGCCGTTCTAAGGCAGTCAGGAGCCTCAAAAAGCCCCGTTTTGAGTGGCTGATATGGGTTTCATAGCAGGCAATAAGCGATAGATATATAGCAAATCGAGCTCGCCTAATTATGTGTTAAATTGAGTTAGTCAGCGTTAAACAGCGTCCTAGCTACTCTGTTAATCCGTAGGTCCCTGGTTCGAGCCCAGGTCGAGGAGCCAAATACAAAAACCACCTTTTTGAACTGACCCCCAAAAGTTGGACAGTTTAGTTAGGTTACCAGAAGGGATTGAGTTCGGTATTGCACCGGACTTAATCCCTTTAGTTTTTGTTTGATTCGATCATGGTTGTAGTAGTGGATATATTCATGTAGCCCCTGCTTAAATGATTCGATCGTCTCAAACTTCTCTTGGTAGAAGAACTCGCTTTTCATGATCCCAAACCAGTTTTCCATGACGGCATTATCTAAGCAATTGCCTTTTCTGGACATGCTTTGGGTAAGGCCTTGTTCTTTTAAAGCCTCCTGATAAAACCCCATCTGATATTGCCAGCCCTGGTCTGAGTGCAGCATGGGTTTATCTTTTGGTTTTAGTTGCTTAAAAGCCTGTTGGAGCATTTGCATCACCATGCTGATCTGAGGACGATCTGTGATCGTATAAGAGATGATCTCTTGGTTATACAGATCTAAGATTGGTGAGAGGTAGACCTTCTCACCCTTTATATTGAACTCCGTGACATCAGTTACCCACTTCTGATTAGGCCTACTTGCTCCAAAGTTACGCTCTAGTAAATTGGGGGCCACCTTACCAAGGGCTCCCTTGTAAGACTGATAGCGTTTAGGTCTGACAGTCGACTTGATCCCCAGCTGAGCCATCAGTTTTTGTACGGTCTTGTGATTGAGGTAGCAGCTCTGGGAGCTAAGCGCTGTCTGCACCCGGCGATAGCCATAGCGACCTTTATGGGCATGGAAGATGGTCTTGATCTGCATCTTGGTGTCGAGATAAGGATCTGGTTTAAAGCTGGCATTAACCCAGTAGTAATACACACTCCTAGGTATTCCAACTACTGTCAAGATCACTTGTAGTGGATAACTCCGCCTTAACTCAGCAATCACTTGGACTTGTTCTTGCTTGCCAAGTGCTTTTGCTGGGCTAAGGCCTCTAACTTTTTTAGATAAGCGTTCTCCACTTCTAAATACTGCGCTTTGCGCAGTAACTCGTCATGTGTCAGCTCAGAAGATGGCCTAGCTAGTAGCGCTGCAATCTCACTTTGTTTTGGCATGGGCGGTCGTCCCTTGGGTTTGGATTGCAAGGCTGCAATACCACCTTCATTGTAGAGTTTTTGCCACATCCAAACCGTGCTTGGAGAAGGGATATTGAAGTGGGCAGCTGCGTAATGAAGGGAGACTTGGTACAAGTCGATGTATTGCAGGACTTGCATTTTGAACGACGCAGTATGGTGCACAGGCTTTGGGTTAAGCCCAGCAATGCCATGGAGCCGATGGGCTAAAACCCAATTACGGACCTGAGCATGACTAATCTTAAATAGATGGGCAACCCGCTTGAGGCCACCAGACTTTAAAAACTCCTTAACTACCTTTAGTTTGAACTGCTTACTGTATTTGCTCATAAAACAAAACCCCCTTGGTTGGACTTGATGTCCAACTTTTGGGGGTCAGTTCACGAAGGTGGTTTCTATAAGGCATCAATAGCTTAGTTTGACTCTTGAACCACACGACCATTCAATGGCTGAACTGGGCGAGCATTATTTTTGTAGATTTTATGAAAGGCTGCAATTTGTGCCTTTGAAATCTCTACTGGTGTATTGAGAACTTGCCAAGCCACCCCTTCACTGCAAGGTGGAGTTGTTAAAGAGCCTGTAAAGGCATAGTAGCCTAAGGTTGCAGGCAACAGAGATGTAGTGTCAAAGCTACCAGGCAGAGCTACTTTACCCTCCTTAGCAGTCATAGTTGCAAATATAGAGGTAAGGGCTGGGTTTTCTTTACCTTCTTTAAAAAGCACTGCAATTACCGCTAACTTGCCATCGGCATTTTTATGTACTAAATGTGCGACTAACGGGAAATTCTTACCATTAATCTTCTCTTCGCTAGGAGTATGAAAATGGAACTGAAGCAGCTGATATTCACCACTTGGAACGGTAGCCGTTCCGGCGTCAGTCAGATTAACTTGAATCGTGTGACCGTTATTGACCACTTCAGCAGCCGCAGCCTTATAAGCTGTTTTAATTGGAGTGAGACTAGCCTTTTGTACTGATTTAGTTTGAATATCGATTGGAGACTGAGTTTTACCTAATTTACATTCAGCGTATGCCGGAGCTAACGTACCCCATTCTTTTACTTCACCGTAGGTCCAGTGTGGAGCTGCATCATTTGCAAAAGAAAAACTCGCCGCACAAGACAGGAGTGCAAGGGCTAATAACTTCTGTTTCATTTATATATTCCCATGTTTATAACAACTTAGATTGAAAGCATGAACTCACTATGAAAATGGGGTAATTCAGAGCAGGCTTAGTAAGTATTTGTATTGAGGTGTCATTTTGGTGCATCAAAAGATTAAAGTTCTTTGTGACTCCTGTTGGCCGGATTGGGACATTTACCCAATGAACTATCTGAGGCACTTCTTGACCCTAAGCCGGCTTTGGCGGACGCTCCCTTGGCAGTTACAGACTACAGATCACAAACAAAAAAACCCTTACCATTGCTGATGAGGGTATGATTTTCTAGTAGGCCCACCATAGCTAGAGCTTGAAACTACAGGCTCCTGAAAAAAGAAGTCAGGCTGTGTTTAGTTCGCTAGTTTCTGCGTGCAAACAAATATGCAGCAAGTCTAAAACTTAATTTCCCTTACACAGCCCCACCCTAGTTGAATTAGTTTGCCACTCCTTAAAGCAATCGCCCTGCATATCCAAAGCTAAAGGGGTGGCAAGGTCATAGCGCCTTCCAACCACTAAACTCTGCTGATTAATCCAGAATGTATTATTGGTATGAGTGGTAAACATGACCTGATGAGCCGTTTCTTTATTGGGCGCAATGTTTGGAGGATAGTAACCCTCCTCTGGCACTAATGAGTAGACAGCACTTCGTACAAACTCTTTATCCGAATCCTGTCGATAATTAGCCACCAAGGTATAGGCTTGAGAATATTTGGCCATATCAAACCAAATGTTCATACCGCGATTACTGGCATCAGGCACCAAACCTCTAGGAATATTCACCGTACTGCCATACTGTTTTCCATCGTATGCTGTTGGCACCAGAATCAAGTCCGCCCGATTTAATGCATACACCTCGGTCAACTCAGGAATTCGTACTTCATCGTCTAATACAACGGCAACCCTTCCCAAGTCATTGGTAGCAAATACTGGAAGATTATTGCCGGCAATTGCCCAGGACTGCTCCGCATCATTTAAATGGGTCTTACGATAGACGCCGGCCTGTTTACCATTGAAATCAAACAGAATGGCGGTCTCGTAATATTTTCCATCGCTCACTTCAGGCATGGAGAACAAGAGATAAGTCTTATATTTTTTTGCTATGTCAGAAGCCAGAGCATAACTTTTACCATTTAATGGCTCTGCATATTGTTGAATATTATTTTTATTCAACTTCACATTTCCCAAAAAGGAATTAAAAGGCAAAACAGCTAGATTAAATACGTTTTGATTCTTCTCAATTAATGAATCCACTTTCTTAGCATTTACTTCTATATTGCCATTACTAGGCTCATACTGAACTAAGAGGGCTGAAATCTGATTTTGAGTACTGTTTGCAGCTGGGTCGACTGGCGCCTTATAGAGGTTATAGACTTGATATAACTCAGGACGACGATGCTTTAGCCAAAATGCTTTTTGTTCGCTTTTTTTATCTGTATCAATCGTGGCATAAATCGTTTCGGGCGGCAAGGGCTTGGTCCACGTGGATACCTTTGATTGGCTAAGCTGCTTGCCATTGTTATCCCATATCGTAGAGCCTCCGGTGAGCTGATCCACTAAGCCCATGGCAGGGAAGCTAATCAAACCTGTTTGATTGCTAGCAACCACATTCATTCCAGTCCAGCCTGCTAAAACAGCAATATTGGAAATGGTCGAATGATTTCCATTACTCATTTTTTCGAATTTAGGCATCATGTCTGAGCCAATTGGCATGGCCAATATGTCAGCGCCGCGCAGACTAGGAATGAGTAATGATTGCAGTCGGCTATCATCAAAACAGATGAGGATGGCTATCTTGCCAATATCGGTATTAAATACTGGAAAGCCAAGATTACCTGGTGCAGCAGTGTCATAGTCACCCTCGGGTAGCTGATTTTTTCGATACTTTCCAACAAGTCCTTTGGGCCCCACCAAAGCAGCTGAGTTATGAATAACTCCGGTCACCGTATCGCGCTCATACATTCCAACCACAACATAGTTATTGTATTTGCGCGTCACTTTCTCAAGAGCTGCAGTAGCTCTTCCAGGAATCGTATCCAAATCATTTGGGTTAGTAGGTGCAAATCCAAATCCCGTGACTGAGAATTCCGGCAACACCATTAATTTTGCGCCATTGACCGAAGCATCAGTAACAGCCTTTACTATCCTTTGAATATTGCCATCCACATCTTTTGGGGTGGGATTAAATTCAACAGCAGCTACCTTTACTTCTGCAGCATTAATAATGACTGGAGTGAAGGCTAGAAAGGCAATGAGAAGTGCTGCAATTTTTTTCATGGGCTTGATGGGTTGGGTTAGTCTCAAAAAACTATATCAGATGCCGATGAAATTAAATTGAATATCGCGCGTTGATTATTTAGAAAAATACCAACCTGAAGGTTGGCATTATCATTTGTGGTGGGCCCGCCAGGACTTGAATGAGACTAAAGGATTATGAGTCCCTGACTTAACCAACCGAACTGTGAGCTCTTAATGACCGCTTTTGGCCGTTCTTTGCCACCCAAGCACGCCTAATTACCCAGTTTTGAGTGGCCGTAGCTCACTCAATAACAGACATTGATCGTCTTGTTAAATGACACTCAGCCACCCAGACAAAATAATGTCGGTTTACCCGACAAATTTACTCTCTACCCAGTTGCTCATAGTCTGCCAGGATCCTCCACGCTTGACCAAGGTGAACCCAACGCTACTCAAGCTCAAGAATGATCTAGCCAATAGATCGCAATTACTCAAGGTAATTCCATTGTTTTAGA
>Ga0118677_10006245_pt1 | contig 20295 bp, 13 predicted proteins | sample AliMusrvi5mmetaG_FD_86154 | JGI IMG/M metagenome (GOLD analysis project Ga0118677, IMG submission 86154)
GAGGCACGCAGAGTTTTTATTTTATAATTTAACACTTTGCGGTTCTCTGCGGTTAGATTTTGAATCAGTTTCTGCAACTATTTATTTTCAATTATGGTTCTTCAACTTACACCCTCAGAAATATTTTGTTTTTGTACAAATAGTACAGGAATAGCCACTCAGCGGCAATCATTCCGGTGACAATGATTACCTCTCCAAAATTGCCACATGGAATCGCAATCGATCCCAAAAGAAATTTAGACGGCAGTTCAAAGTCAATCAACTGGCCACCTAGGTAAATAGTTATTGAATTCAACCCGATGACCTTGAAAAAGAAGATCCATTTGTTCCACAATTTCACATCAATGATAAAATAGAACGTTGCGAGCAGGAGAAAACTCACTCCGGCGGTCAGCAGGTCAAACGGAACGGTCCATATTTTCTTTATAATAGGGTAAAAAGGGGAGAGAAAAAGGGCGATCAGCACAAGAGATGCGCCAGAGATCAACAGAATGGCCGTTTTTCTGTTGGAAGAATTGTTGTCACTACGCAGGATGAATCCTGCCAGTGATCCCATTAAGGTGACAGATATAGCCGATACGATGCATAAAACACCTTCAGGATCATACGTGTTATAGATTAATCTTCCCGGTAGCAGGTGCTGGTCGAGCCAGGCATTTACAGTCCCTTCAGGAGTAAATATACCAGCCCCAAAACCAGGTACCGGTACGAGGTTCTGTAAGATTGCAATTCCCGCCAGTATTCCGGTTAGCCAAAAGATCCTTGCTTTTAAAGTGTTTGTATTTATAACGATCAGCGAGGCAAAAAAGTACCCGATTCCGATCTGAGACAAAACGCTGAGATACCGCATATTCGAGAAACCTTTCTCCAAGGCTCCATTATAGACCATCCCGAAAACCACAAGCAAAATCATCCGTTGAAAAACTTTTTTATACAATTCTTTTTTGGGAGTTCCTTTTTCAATTTTGCTCGTTAGCGCAAAGGGGATTGCTGCTCCCGAGATGAACATAAATAGGGGGAATATCAAATCTTCAAGATGAAAGCCCTCCCATTGTACATGATGGGTCTGATTTGCAAGTGCAATAACCCAATCCCAACCCGTAGATTTAGAAAGGGCCCTGAGCAATTCCCCTCCGCCGACAATCCAGAGCATATCAAATCCACGCAGCGTATCGAGTGAGCTAAGCCGCTCTTTTACAGTTGATTTTATTGTTGTTCCCATAATTGGTATAAAATTGATATTATCTTTTTAATGCTGAAAGATTCCTAAAAAAAGCGACCAGACCTGAATAAACAAGTAAAACAGCCCCGGTAGTAAACAGCAGATTGCTGTATTCGTGATACATATTGGTATAATTGGTTAGATCTTTTATACCCGTGAAATAATACAGGCCGAGGGAAAGGATAAATAGGGCACTTAAAATCCCTAAAAAAGGAACCAACCGGTTTCCCGTGATGTTTTTAGCTTTTTTATTTGATCCTGAGAGTCGGATTCTAATCCCGGCTACAACCACAATCCAGAAAATCCAGAAAATTACCTGGTAAAAATTCAATGTCCTGAAATAATTTAGAAAGGTGAAAAGCGGACTTAGATAAAGGTATTTCTTCGTGTAGTAAGGGCGGTCCTTATAGAGTAAAACCTGGAGTTTGCTTTGATCGCGGGTTTTGATAATCTTTAAAATAGCCTCCTCTTTTGAAGCCGGGTCTAATTGATGCCATCCCGGTATTTCAAAGGCATTCCATAACGAACAGGCATTCCCGTATCCATGAAAGTCCAGGCCGCCATTCATTACCAGGTTATTTTGTTCACAAAAATCCTTCATCCGGTGGTAGACCTTCCGGTCATACGAGAGATCTGTTGCGCTGTTCTCAATTTCGTACCCATCAACACCCAGATTCTTATAGTATTCCAGAGATTTATGCTCTCCGTCGAACCAGTGATTTACGATTACGGCCCCGTTGCCGGCATGCGCCAGCTGAATAACGGTTGAATCTGAGGATCCTTTGGTGTTGAACCTTTCCCTGAGTCCAAGCAGACTTAAGTGGTTGCTTCCCGAAAACTCCTCGCCGCACATCACAAGTGGCTCGCCCGGGAATTTATGGTCCCGCTGGGCCTGAACAAAATCAAGGGTACGACTGTGATTATTATGATCTGTGATAAAAAAGGCATCAAAGCCATTGCGCTGGTGCCATTTCCACAAATTCTCCTCCGAGATCAGACCGTCATGACTAAAATCGGTATGTGAATGGGTGGTCACCAGGATTTTATCGGATGAATGATTTACAATGGTATTATTTGGCAAAGGGATAAAGATGATGACTACAAAAACGGCAAACCACAAACCAATTATAATTGGGATATTAACTAACTGACCAATTATGAATTTCCTTCCTGACTGCCTCTCTTTAATCAAAACTGATCTGGTGAGGCTGTATGCCACATAAACTGCCAAAACCCAAAACAGAAGGTACCTCAATTCGGTTAATGCATAATATGACCGGTTAAAAAACAACAAAAGACCCAGAACCGGCTCAAACAATATCCGCCAGGTTGAGATTCGGATCCCGAATTCAGAGACCGGTTGTAATGACAGCGCATTTTCAATATGAATGGTGTAATGAAAAAGAATGGACACCATAACAATTAACACAATTATTAGGGTCGGGACTTTTAGCTCTTTTTGTAAAAATTTCATACCAATTATACTTTAGGAATTTTAGTATTGAATTTTGCAGTTTACCTTCTTTTGTCATGGGTTATAGTGGTACGACTCTCCCCAAATTAATGCAACCACCGGGTACTTTGATTTTTTTAATTCGGCATAGTTCAGTTCCAGGTATTTGTCATCGCCCCAGTATGGGAGCCTGTCCCAGACAGTATGTCCCAGTTCAAGTTCATGACCTGGCAACACCAGTGCAGGATTAAACCCTCTGACAATACGAAATATATCAGTGGTCCAGGCAATTGGCATCAAGATGTCCACTTTATGATTTTTAAAGACCTGATCAATCCATTCAAAATCGCCCATCATCTCTCCCTCATTAATCTGATCACCCGTATGTGCAACGGTTATCCCTTCCGGGGTTGTTACAAGTGACACATTATTAATCGCAGAGGTCAGCTGGTGTCCGGGATAAATGATGAGATACAGAGTACGGTTATTAGCAAGTTTTAGTTTCTGGGTTTTATCTGCAGTCCGCTCAAGGTGAGTGATCTTCGTGAATATCGGGTCATCTTTCCATACCTCTTCGGGTGCGATTACCGGCTTTCCCTGTTCCAGAAATTTTTCCGCCATCGCTTTGTCCGCGTGATCATGATGTTTATGACTAATAAACAAGACATCACATTGTTTAACAAGCTGTTCCATCGCTTCTGCCGGCAAGGCAAAATCCGGTGAATCGGATGAAGCTCCACTTACAAGGTCAAAGGCCAGGGTGACCGATTTGGTACGAACGATAAAACCCATATTGTAAAGTTTCCAGATTATGGCACCCTGATCTGCTTTGGTTTTCACCAGCTCTTTAATCAGGTGATCTGCCTGTGTGTGGAAGAATTCTATGCCCGGTTTCCGGAATGCTGCAAATTTTTCATGATAGACAGCGTCCATTAAAAGTTTGGCGAACCCCCTTTCGCGCCCTTCATGGATAACCGGAGGATAAACAGCCAGAATAGCCTTCACAGAATCAAGGAACACGGTTGCCTGCCGGTCAAGGTAATGATTATCCTTCTGACTCAACTGAGGATCGGGAAGCCCACCCTCTTTGTGTTTTTGCATACTCTGGGCAATAGTTCTTCCGGTCGTGAAAAGACCGATTAAAAGGATCAGTAAGAAGCCAGTGAATATTTTCATGAAATTTATTTTTTACGGTTAACGCTTATCTCATCTAACCGTGAGTTTAATAACGAAAATGGGTAGAGCGCATTATGGACCTTCTCTACCATAAGTTCATTAGGCAACCTAAATGTGGATTTGAGCCGGATATCTTTGGAAGAGGCACCAATCCGTACCTCATAAACCCCCGGATCTGCCACCCACGCCGACTTGCCGGTCCAGAAGGAGGCAATAGAACGGCCATCGAGCACAAAAGAGAGTTGCTGAGTCTCCCCCGGTTTAAGCAGTTTAGTTTTGGCAAATCCCCTAAGCTCCTGAAATGGTTTCTCAATACCTGTGGTCGGTGCGGACAAATAGAGCTGAGCGACCTCTTTACCCGGCACCATCCCGCTGTTTTTCACGGTAACGGTTACTACGATCTGATTCTTGAAAACCTGACTGCTTAGTTGTAAATTGGTAAATTCAAACGAAGTATAGGAGAGTCCATAACCAAACTCGTAAGCCGTCGGTATTTTGAAGGAGTCAAAGTAACGGTAACCCACATAAATTCCTTCATTGTAAAGTAACGGGAGTACTTCAGCTGTTTTAGGTCCCTCTTCCCCTTTATATTCGCCGGATGAAGGAAAATCTGAATATTTCACAGGAAATGAAACCGGCAATTTACCCGATGGGTTGACAACCCCTTTGAGCACATCAGCAACTGCATTACCCCCTTCCTGTCCGGTCTGCCAGACATGAAGAACAGCATCCGGAAGCTCGCTCCATCCGGCAGTTTCAAAGAACCCCCCGACATTTAGTATTACAACAACCCGCTTTCCGGCAGTATGGTAACTCTCACAGACATCTTTTATTAAATTCAGTTCTGTTTGGTCGGGCGGAATATAACCGTTGTCATGACCTTCTCCACCTGATCGTATCAGGGTGATTACTGCGATATCGGATTCGCCCACCTGCTTTGAAATGGTGGCTTTTGAAAGATTCAGTTCAGAATGAAAGGGAATAATTCGACGGTAGAAATAGTCCCCAACCTTCCGGTTATTGATAAGTATAGTATCCACAAAGTGGGAATAGGTCTCGTCAAGAAACTTAATGGTTTGGTAACCTGCGTTTTTAATCCCTTCATTGACTGTTACGGAATGTATTGGTTTTGATTCGCCGCTTCCCGATCCGCTTGCCACAAAGAAATAGGAGCCTTTGCTGAAGAGTGCTACCTTTTTAATACTGGAATTGAATGGAAGCGTCCCTCCGCTATTTTTTAATAAGACGATTGCCTCTGCAGCCGAAGTTCTTGAGAGCGAGTCATGGGCAATCCGGTTAAATTTAATTGAAGGTTTGTAACCTCTGCCACGTGGAGTTTTCATTTTAAATTTCAGGACATATTCCAGACTCTTATCCAAGTCACTTTCATCAATTGTTTTGGATTTCAGCGCGGCTTTGAGTTCGGCTCTTTCGGTGCCACTGCCGCTCATCATCAGGTTACTTCCTCCCCGGAGTTTGGCGACTGCATTTCCAAGTCCGTCCCAGTCGGTCATGAAGGCTCCGTCGAAACCCCACTCCTCCCGAACAACGGTTCTGAGCAATTCGGGATTTTCAGAAGTATAGTATCCGTTGAATTTATTATAGGAGGTCATGATGGACCAGGGGTGGCTCTCCTTAACAGCAATTTCAAATCCGCGCAGGTAGATCTCCCGCAAAGCCCTCTGACTGATGATCGCATCGTAACTTCTCCGGTCGGTCTCCTGGTTGTTTGCCGCAAAGTGTTTAATGGCAGCACCCACGCCCTGAGACTGAACTCCGCGCACATAGGCTGCAGCCATTTTTCCCGACAACAGGGGGTCCTCCGAGAAATATTCGAAGTTACGTCCGCACATCGGATTACGCTGAATATTGAGGCCCGGCTCGAGCATAATATCCACATTGGATTCCAGTACTTCCTTCCCGATAGCCTTCCCCACCTTTTCGATTAACGGGGTATTCCAGGTTGCAGCCATGGCTGTTTCGCCCGGGAAGGCGGTGTAGCGAACTTGCTGGGTTGAATCCTTAGGATTGGTGCATGCAATAGTGATGCCCCCCATTACCGTTGACTTAATACCCAATCGCGGGATGCCCCATACCTGCCCGTCCACTGCGGGCACAAACAGTGGTGATTTAATGGCGGATGTGTTGTCCTCGATACTTAAACCCGATTTGGGATCATAGCCCGGAACGCCCGGAGGGGGAGTTTTTCCATCCCCGACACCCACAGTGAGGGCAATTTTTTCATCAATTGTCAATGCCGCGATCAGATCATGAACTTTATCTGTTGAGTGCTGTATATGCGTGTGCCGGACACAACTGCCCAGCAGTACCTGTAACACCACCAAAAGCAACGGAACACTTAACCGGACATTTAATTTTGACATTGGGATTATTTTTTATGCTGGCTTAGCTCTTCCATGGCAAAGTTTGGATACATTACATCATGCACAATTTCAACAATCTGGTTTTCAGGCAGATTGAATGAGCCATTAAGCCGGATATCTTTTGATGATGCTCCAACACGGACCTTATAATCACCCTTATCGGCTACCCATGCGCTGCTTCCGCTTTGGAAAGATGCCAGAGATCGTTTATCAAGTTCAAAAGAGAGGGTTTCACTCTCGCCGGGTTTGAGCAATTGCGTTTTGCCAAAACCTTTAAGCTCCTGAGCCGGTTTCTCCGCCCCGGAGTTTGGGGCGGACAGGTACAATTCAACAACTTCTTTTCCGGAGACTGATCCTTTATTCTTTATCTGAACAGTGACGTTCAGCAGATCTGAGAAAATAGTAGCACTTAGTTTAAGATTGGAGTATTCGAAGGTGGTATACGATAAACCAAATCCAAACTCGAAGGAAACGGGCACATTAAATGATTCATAATAGCGGTACCCGACATAAATCCCCTCCTTGTAAAACGAGTTGACCGGATTCTCTGCCGGTTCTCCCGGGAAGGTTTTGGCAGACGGCACATCTTCAAACTTCATAAAGAAGGTGTCGGGAAGTTTACCCGACGGATTGACTGCACCTTTCAACACATCGGCAATGGCATATCCGCCTTCCTGTCCGGGCTGCCAGGCTACCAGGATCGCATCGGGGTAATTTTTCCAGTTGGCGGTTTCGCACACCCCCCCGATATTAAGTACCACCACCACCTTTTTCCCTGCGGCATGATAGGTTTCACATACGTTGCGGACAAGGTTCACTTCTGCATCCGATGTTGGTAAATAGCCATTATCATAACCCTCGCCGCCACTGCGGCCGAGTGTAATTACGGCAATGTCCGAATTGGCAACCTGCTCCTTAATCTGCTCCTGAGTCATTGCCATTTCATCATGAAAAGGGATTAGTCTCTTTTTAAAATGACCGGGAGCCTTACCATCCTTTATCCCATTATTAGCCAGCATCACCGGATTATTGAAGTAATCAGGTACCAGGTTCTGTTCCATAATATTGGTATTAAAAGCGGTATATGAATCTTCCAGCTCCTTTAAAACCTTGAATCCGGCTGCTTTAAGCCCTTCATTTACAGATATCGCATATTTATTGCTTCTGATACCGCCGCTTCCGGTCCCGGCTTCGATCAGATAGTAGGAAATTTTTCCAAATACCGCAACTGATTTGACATCTTTGAAAGGAAGTGCATTTTTCTCATTTTTAAGCAGAACAATCCCTTCGCCAGCCGCCTCGCGGGCAATCCTGGCATGGGCTTCCAAATCAGGCTTTTGAGTAGGTATATGCCCCTTTGCCCGCGGAGAGTTAAGTTTAAGCTCCATATTATAAACCAGGTTCTTATCCAGGGTACTTTCGTCAAGCGTCTTATCCTTGAGTGCTGCGGTAAGTTCTTTTACCTCGTCCTGACTTCCTCCCATAAGCATGTTATTACCGGCACGTACTTTGGCAACGGCACTTCCGTAACCGTCAAAATCGGTCATGAACACACCGTTGAAGCCCCACTCTTTGCGAACAATATCATTCAGTAATTCAGGGGTTTCTGCGGTATAGTAACCATTGACTTTATTGTATGAGGTCATTATTGCTTTGGGATGGCCCTCCCTAACCGCAATTTCGAATCCCCGGAGGTAGATTTCGCGTAACGCCCTTTGACTGACCACTGCGTTATAGGACCTCCGGTTAGTCTCCTGGTTGTTGGCCAGAAAATGTTTCAGTGTTGCCCCAACGCCATTTGATTGCACCCCTCTCACCATTGCTCCTGCTAATTTCCCGGAAAGGATCGGATCTTCGGAGTAATATTCAAAATTACGTCCGCATTTTGGATTGCGGTGAAGGTTGAGTGCAGGCATCAGTACCACATCATAGTCATACTCAAGAGCTTCATTCCCATAGGCTTTACCTACGTTCTCCACCAGCTCGGTGTTCCATGTTGAGGCGAGACAGGTGGAAGTTGGAAATGCGGTTGTATAGGAATATTCGGTCGCTCCCTCAGGATGGGGATCCCTGTTTACTCCTGATGGGCCGTCGGTCAGGGCAGATGACCTCACCAAGAGCCGTGGGATAACCATTTTTGAGTTCTGATTTGCGATGATAATCCCTGTTCCCTGTTCCGTAGTCTTTGAAATTGCGGCAGGGAGGAATTTTCCGTCACCTACGGACATCCCGATTTTCTCATCGGGTGTCATTGCCGCGATTACATTCTCTATTTTGTTACTGCCTAACTGGGGTAAACGGTTATTATTTGTACATGACTGAATCAGCAATTGTGCTGAAACCAAAAGGAGAACCCCGGCAATTTTCTTTTTTATTCTAATTTCGTTCATAGTTTATAGTTGTTTGAAGCTCATTAAAAAGATTTGTTCAATTTTGTCAGATTGGGATGATCCACATTGGTCATGTCCCGACGCAGCTGGATTCCAGGTTCATTTAATATAAAAAATAAATTACTGATTATCATTGGATTATATTCCACCCATCTGCTTTTAAAACTGCCGGTCCTGATCCCTGGTCCACTTTGTTATATCGTATTTTAATCGTCTTTTCCTCTCCCGGGAACAGCGAAAAGTAGTTGTCACCCCAGTATGCCGGAGTGATTTCATCCCCACCTGTCCCTTTGGTCAGCGCGAGATGAACCATAAAGGCGAGACTCTTTCCCGGGTTTTTAATCTTCACTACTCCCTTTATTTCAGTACTATCCTGCTGAATTTCAAAAGATTTTACAAGTTCTACTTTGGGAAGTTTCTCCAGATCGGTAAAATCGGCTACCGATTTTGGTTTCGTGGTGAACAGGTCCCAGTCAAATCCAAGCGGGCTCTTTGTCTCAATCTTGGCACCCCCGATATCCCTGCTGGTGGATAGCCAGTAAAAATTGTCGGTAATCTCCCGGCCGGAACCATCCTCCAGTTTCAATTTCAGAAAATAGGTTTTGCTTAGACCAGATGGTAAGGCAATCTTAAACGCCTCGGTTTTTCCATCAGGGCCAATGGAGACGACTGCTGTTTTGGATAGTTTCTCGCTCAGGTCAAAGTTGAAAATCTTTGCGGTAACTTTCAGATCCTTAAAATCCTGATACTTGCTGTTGACCACATAAATCGAATTGTCATCGTACGAATATTGCACGTGCAGCGGTTCGCACGCCTTTTTGGCCCCGTAATAGGCCCCGCCAACATTGAGGTACCAGTCGACATACTGCCAGCTGTAAACGGCCGGCCATGCAGCATCGTATTTCCAGGTAGTAATCCCGAGTGCTTCATACTTGTTGCGGGCATAAGCTTCAAACATTCCGCGGGCACTCTCGTAATTAAGAGCCATCCCCTTGGTGCAGAAATCGACAATCCCGGTTGCTTTTCCATACCGTTTGTCCAGCGCTTCGAGGCCGGCTGTGAAATAGTCTGTTCCCTGGAGGACGGTATGGAACGAAAAGATTTCATTGCTGATTGGCCATAATGCCTTTTCTGGCAGCATTTTGCGCATACTCTCGTAGGGTGCGAATACCCCACCGATACCACCTGACTGGGCAAATCCCCAGGCTCCATCATCATGGTGGGTATAGTAATGGGAGGGATTGGCGTAGGCCCAGAGTTCCATGGTTCCGGTGCGGGTTCCCCCTGTTTTAAAACGATCCTGAATATTAAATGCTCCGGAATGAGGTTGATAGGTCCTTTGGGGAGTGTATTTGGCAACCAGTTCACGATAGTTTTTATCGAGATTTTCGGTTGGGAAAGTCTCGTCGTGACCCAGAAAATGAATCAGGCTGGGATGGTTTCGGATGCGAAGCAGCATATCCTCGATGATGCTGATGGCCAGTTTCTCGTCGGGAAGGTTGCGTCCGAAAAACTGCTGAATTACTAAAATTCCGTTTTCATCACACAGGTTGTAGAAATCCCCGGTTTCACGAATCGAGAATCCTTCAGACCGAAGAGCATTCAATCCCGCCTCTTTGGCGTAGTTGATTAATCCGGCATAACGATGTGGTGAAAGTCTTAACAGCATATCGCTGGTCATCCATGCGCCACCGCGGATCAGGATGTTTTTGCCGTTAACCTGGTACCCGCGCCACCCGTCTTTATTGATATAGGTCGAAACCTCGCGGATCCCAAACCTGACATTCTCAACGGCCGACAGATTGCCTTCAGTTACAAATGAAAGCTTCAGATTGTACAATTCCGGGCTTCCAGTGTTTATTGGCCACCAGATCCGGGGATTTTTGATATTGAGCTGTTCAAATTCATTTGGAGTAAATTCTACTGTTTTCGATTCTCCGGGTGCCAAAATAACCTCCTTATGAAACAGTCTATTTTCAATTACCCCCTTAAAATTGCCCTTTACCGGCTTATCACTTTTATTGGTTACCCTGGCGGAAATGGTGAGATGAGCATTTTCAAGTGAAGGAAGGTCAAGTTTCGTAACCACATAAGGATTCCGGATCGAAACCGGTCCGTCGGCCGAAATGAATACATCCTGCCATACCCCCATATTGAGATCGGGTGGTTGGGGGTTGTGGTCGTCCCATCCTGTGGTAGCTTCCACCTGTTTGGTATAATACTTGAGATCAGGAATCCTGCCGGGTCCAAAAACCTGGATCGCAAGGCAATTTTCAGAACCTGGTTTTCCCCACTCATTAATGTCGAATTCGAATCTTCGGAACATCCCCACTACGGCAGAGGTATCTGCAATCTTGTGACTGTTCAGCCAGACATTAGCCTTTAGGTTAATCCCGTTAAGGTGTAAGGTCAGATATTGGCCTTTCCAATCGGACGGGAGCTCAAATTTAGTGCGGTACCACCAGGATGGGCGGAAGGGGCTCTCTTTGGGCATCGAGAGCCAGCTGCCGGAACGATATCCGGGAATGGCTTTGAGGTTATCTCCATAGAACGGGTCAGGGTATACTTTATTATCGACCAATGCTGCCAGAACAGTGGTTGGAACTGTCGTTGAATACCACTTCTCCGGCTGAAAATCGTTGGCTGATAGTATGCTCCCGTCTTGTGAGACTGAGGCAGAAGACTGGATTTCCCAGTTGTCTTTAAGTTGAAGTATCCCGGGGTCAGGTCGGAAGCAACTTGTAAACAACAGAATAAAGGCTGTTAAAAACCCATAAATTATAATCTTTGTGGATTTCATTTTAAATGTGTTTAGAGGTTATTCTGTACATTATCAACAAATTAAAATTGTTGTAACGTTGTAACGTTGTAACGTTGTAGAGACAAGGCATTGCCTTGTCTCTACAACAACCGTAACCACACACGGCATGCCGTTTGCCGTGTGTCACAACCGAAATATCCCAATTAAACCCCAATGGTCAATTCCCCAAACCCAAATTCATCAGCCCAAATTCACTACCTCGCCCGTTTCGGATGATTTGTAGGCAGCATCGACGATATCGAGAATAATCTGTCCTTCTATTAAACCAGGAACCGGTGTTTTGCGGGTACGGATACAATCGATATAATGCTCCATTTGACGGGTGTACATCGACTGATCGCAATGCTCGGTTTTGGCAGGCAGTTTGGCGTCAAATTTCCCGGGTATGTTTCCAACTTTATATTTTAGGAAGGTTGGAAAAACGTTGGCATAACCCTTAGTTCCATAGATCCCTGTAGCCGCTTCGGGACCGTCCATATGAGGCTGCCACCAGCCGCTTTCAATGATTGATTCTGCGCCATTGCTCCAGGATATCATGATAATTCCTGAGTCGTCAACATCATAATTTCCATAATGAGTGCCGATCTTGGCATAAACCTTTGTAGGCATCGGATCACCCAAAATGTACCTGGCTGTGTCTATGGCGTGTACCCCCATGTCTGCAAGTGCTCCGCCACCAGCCAGGGCTTTTTGGGAAAACCACCCGGCGGGTCCCCAGTTTTCGTGGATTCCGTAACCTTTGGTCTTAACTATTTTGCCCAACTGACCTGAGTCAACTGTCTCTTTTACAAAGTTCACATCGGTATCGAAACGCCACATGTGACCGGTCATCACAATTTGATTTCCTGCATCGGCGGCACCTTTGATCGTGCGACCCTCTTCAGCACTCATGGCCATCGGTTTTTCCAGAAAGACATCCTTCCCGTTGTTCAGAAACTCAATGGCAAACGGGGCGTGAAATCTGTTAGGAGTTCCAATGACAACGGCATCAATATCATCCCGTTTGAAAAGTGAAGTAACATCTGTTGTCGCTTCCTTGATATTATATTTATCGGCAAATGCCCGGGCTGCTTCAATTGGGAGGCCAACAACGACTGCAACCTCAACATTTGGGAGAGACTGGAGTCCGCGGGCATGGTAGTTGGAAATATAGCCAGCGCCAATAAGGGCAATTTTTATACTTTTCATAAGCAAATAAAGCTAAGGTTGAACATATTGTTGAACCCCTTTGGGGGCTCTGGTTTGATTGTACCTTCACACCGTGGATTTCACCCACGGTTATTTCAATTAGACCCTTTCAGGGTTTTCAGGAAATTAAATTCCTTCGGACTTTAACTTTAAGAGGGCGTCTTAAAAGTCTATTCTAACCGCAAAGTGCACCAAGAAAACACAAAGAACGCAATGTTATATTATTGATTTAGTATTCTTTGCGACCTTTGCGATCCGCCAGCTGGCGGACTCTGCGACCTTTGCGGTTAATTTTTTTGCCTTATTAGACAACCTATGCATGGATGTCAACAAGAACCCCGAAGCGGGTTCAATAGTTTAATGGTCAGAAATTACAGGCTTTCGGCGTTGTCGTAAACCTTTTGGATGGCAGCTGCCACCAGTTCCATATCTGCTTTGGTCCCCATCAGAATTTTATGATGGATACAAGCTGAACCTTCGAAGTGAATCTTATCACAAACCGGAAGATCAAATCTTGCAGGATCGATGGCTGCCCAATACTCATCATTTAGTTTATGACGTGCAGGCTTTGTCTGAGGGGCATACAGCGAACATTTATTCAAAGGGGTGTAACTCGCTGCCACTTCAATTCCAAGTTCGGCGGTAAGTGCTGCTCTGAATTTTGCAACCGGTAAACCTTTGAATTCAGCCTGGTTATACCTGAATGAGAAATTGAAATAAGACTCTTTCGTTTCACGGGCATCCCTCCGCATCGGGATGATGCCAGGGATTATTTTAATTAATGAGTTCAGGTAGATTCCGTTTTCATCCCTTACCCTGTTTTGTTCCGGTAATCTTTTCAGACCTTCAACCAGGATTGCTGCCTGAAATTCGGTGATTCTGAAATTCCCTGACTGGCAGAAATTTCCGGCATCGAAGTAGACTCCTTCACCTTTATTTGCTTTTACCGTTGTTTCGGGTTCCGGCCTTCTTCCGCAATTTCGGAGTGCATCGAGTTTTTCGTACAATTCGAAGCTATTTGTGGTTACAGACCCACCTTCACCGGCAGTCAGAATTTTGGATAACTGGTAGCTAAAGCTGCCAATATCACCAATGCTTCCGGCTTTTTTGCCGTTCCATTCACCGCCATGTTTATGGGCGCAATCTTCTATGACGAAAAGGTTATGTTTTTTGGCGATCCGGAGAACTTCATCCATATCTGCAAAATTGCCATATAAATGAACGGGCATGATGGCTTTTGTACGCGGAGTAATTGCTTTTTCAATTTCCTTTGGATCAATACACCAGGTATCTTCACAAACGTCTACCAGGACAGGTGTTGCATTTACATCAATGATCGTGGCAGCAGTGGCCTGCCAGGTCAGTCCCGGAAGGATAACTTCATCACCTACTCCGATGCCACAGGCTTCCAGAGCCATCTGCAAAGTGACAGTACCGTTTGCAGCTGCAACGGCATATTTAACGCCGCAAAATTCGGCAAAGTTTTTATTGTACTCAGTCTCTTTGGGACCGTTATAAGACCAGACGCCACTGTTTAGCACCTCAATCAACGCATTTTCTTCTTTTTTATCCCATACAGGCCATTTGGGCCATGGATTTACTTTTGTGTCACGAACCGGAGAACCTCCAAGTATTGCTAATTTTGTCATAATAAAAGGTATTAAATGATCTATTCTTAGATTTAAAAAATCTGTTTTACAATTAACTATGAAGTTAGTTTTTGCTAAATAAGCTTTTCAGGCTGACAGTTTTGTTGTTCACCAGTGGTTTGGCCCAGAAACTCAGACTCAGAATATAGCCCAGTGTGACGAAGATAAATAACATGCCGACTTTAAGCGAAGCGATATCGCTGATCGCGCCGATCAACAGCTGAACAATTGCACCACCGGCAATACCGGTCATCAGGATACCGGCAAATGAACCGTGATGTTTGGCAACTGAGTTTAGTCCCAATGAAACAACCACAGGGTACATCACTGAAAGGAAGAATCCCGACATCGGGAAGGCCCATAAAGATACCTGGGTTCCGGCAGTCAAACCGATAGCGACACACACTATTGCAAGAATGGTAAACCATCTCAGGATAGGTTTGCTGTCGTACAATTTCATCAGAACGAGTCCCAACATGCCTCCAACGGTCATAAGACCCCAAAAATACGAAACAGCATCGGCACCTGCCACATCCGGATTGACATCATGGTATATCTTCAGAAACTTGGACATCCAGTAAGAGATACCCTGTTCAGAACCCACATAGGCAAAAACTCCGAGGAAATAAAGGATCACATATTTATTTTTAAACAGCTCGAAGTAGCTCTCTTTTGAACCCACTTTTTCATCTTCCTGTAACTCGACTGTTGGAAATTTCACCAGAAAAACAACTACACACATCAAAATGGCGATAAGGGCAAAAACCCAGTAAACCGAAACCCACGACATTGCCTTTGGGACGAGGGTGGTCATCAAACCGATCAACGGTTTATTCACATTTCCGCCATCGATGTTGGTTACAAAGTAGGTATACATTTGCGGACTGATAAAAGAGGCCAATCCGAAAATTAACTGAGCCATTACGGAAAAAAAAGCATAATTTGTTTCTCCTCCCGAAACACGTAAAAGCGGATTAATAACCACCTGTAAGGCAGCCATGCCGGCCCCGATGGTAAAGAGGGAGATTACAAACACATTAAACTTCGGGAAAAGGGCAAATACCAAAGCCCCGGTAAATGCAAACAAAAATGCAGCAATCATCATTTTCTTTTCCCCGAATTTTTCAAGCCAGAATCCTGAAGGGATGGACATGATTCCGTAGGCGATAAAAAAGGCAAACGGAAGCAACCCAGCCATGGTTTCGGTCAGCGTAAAGCTTTGTGAGACTTTGTCATTGAGTGCTCCAAGAATGTTCGTCAGAAAGGAGATGACAAAAAACACGAACATGATCAGAACAACCAGAAAGTAATTTTTCTTCATTTAATGAGAATTAGTTACAATTTTTAAAAATCAACGATGCAGCGCCCAGACAGCCGGCGCTATTTCCAAGGGTTGCCCCGACAACATCAGTAAACCTCGAACAATCGGGCATCACATAACTGAAGGCCGACTGTTTGATCATGTCGATATAAAACTGGCCAGCTTCTGATATTCCCCCGCCAATAATCACCTTTTGCGGGGCAAAGGTGTTGATGAAACCTGCAATTGCATGTCCCAGATAATCGGTATGTTCCTGCATGCATTCAACTGCTGATGCTTCACCTTCCAGAAATTTCCCGACGATATAATGTCCGTTAATCTCACCTTCGTTCTTCCCTGAACGTTTTGCATACTGTCCGATCAGGGCATTGGTTGAAGCATAAGCTTCAAGACAACCACGGCCACCGCAATTGCAGGCAATTCCCTTATGATCGATTGTCACATGTCCCATTTCGGTTCCCCGGTTTTTATACCCGCCATAGAGTTGGCCATTAGCGATAATTGCACCTCCGATTCCGGTTCCAACAGTAAGAAATATCGCATCGGAGCATCCTTTCGCAGCTCCGTAAACAGCCTCCCCAAGTCCCATCACATTGGCGTCATTATCCACAAAAACGGGTAATCCAAATTCCTTTGAATAGAACTCTGAAATGTTTATATTTTCCCATCCGTTCAGGTTATCGGCTCCTCCATGAACGATACCACCGTCCACAATACCGGGAGACCCGAATCCAATTCCAGTAACCTCGATATTTGATTCACCTGCCTTCTGTATAACTAACCCGATGGCTTTACTTACGGTATTTAGAATATCATCTCGTAAGGCTTTTCCGCCTATTGAAAGTTTGCCATCAAACAGAATATCGCCATTTTCAGAAACAAGGGCAAACTTCACAAAGGTTCCACCCAAATCGATTCCTACTGCATATCTCATAAATTCAAAACTTTAGATATAATTATTTAATAGTTTGCTTTTCGACATTCCATGCCCTGACCTCCAATTGCGGTCTCCCTCCGTCTGAATCGGTCAGATAATAACTTGCCTCGTAGGTCCGCTCTTCACCGGGCAATAGCGTCACATAATTGTCGTTCCAGTAAATCGGAAGAACAGGCTTATGCGTCGCAGGATTAATCACGTCCATAAACATAAAGAATGCAATGGTTGCTGTTGGATTTTTAACCTTCAGGCTAATCTTGCCGAACTTCTCCTCTTTACTAAACTTGTAATCGTAGGTTAATTTAACCTTCGGTAACTGATCCAATGCTGTAAAGTCGGCAAATTGTTTAGTTGGAGTGTAGAACGGCCATGACAACTTTTTATAGGCTTCGTAATCCAGAATATCTTTTTTCAGCGGCAGCCAATAGATGCTGTTATCAACCTCCTTGTTGCTATTGTCATAGATCCGGATATCCAGAAACCAGACTGCCGTCAGATTTTTTATCTCCGGAAGTTTGTAGATTAATTGCGAAATATTCGATTTGATATTTCCCTGCCATTGACCCGCAAAGATCTCCTTTGAATGGAGGTCAAAAGCTCTGATCTTAACTGTAAGACCCTTAGCTTCAGCCAGGTCTTCATTGGCAAGGTAAATGTCGTCAAAGCCGTAACGATAAATGGCATGAAGTGGTGCACACCCCTTTTTAACTCCGTAGAAGGAACCATTGGGTTGCAGATAGGTGTCGTACAATTGCCAGATCATTTTAGGCCATGCCGAATTAAGCTGCCACTGGACCAATCCGGTACTCTTCGGTTTGTGGGCAATGAAAGCCTCAAACTGAGGGCGCATAATCTCATAGTTGTTCACCTGCGCTTTGTAGGTAAATTCATCAGCACTTGAGGATTTTCCGTACCGGCTGTCAATCGCATTGATGTCACGGTCAAGGGAGGTAAACTCGTTCCTGCCGGTATGATATTCCCAGTATTTTTTATCAATAGGCCAGATGCTTGATTCTGGAAGCATTTTTTTAAGTGAAGAGAGGGGTGGAATAGCCGCACCCGGGCAGGTTTCGGTATTAAAACCCCAGGCTCCGCCCAGCTTAGTATCTGTAAACCAGTATTCAGGGGGTGTCCACGCATAAGGACCCATCATCTTCATCCCAGTAGGTCCGCTGATTTCGCTGACGAGTGGAACGGTAGCCACTACGTTGTTATCTTCTGTTCCGGCACCACCCGCAGAGGTTGAATAAGGTCGTGAAGGATCGTATTTTTTGAAGAGCTCAACATATTTCATTTCAAGTTTCGGGCATGGAAGTTTGTCGCTTCCCAACATCCATAAATAGACACTGGGATGGTTACGCAACCATAACATCTGGTCTTTCCAGGATGCAGAGAGCAAGGCAATATCCTCGTCACCTACGGCACCGCCGTATTTTTCATGACATGGTTTATGCAGGTATTCCTCCCATTCCCAGATGCAATTATAACCGATCATGACCAAAACGCCATACTCATCGCATAGGTCGTACAAGGTATCATCTTTCCCCCAGAACCCTTCACAACGGATGCTGTTCAGGTTCATGTGGTGGATATATCTCATCTGTGCCTCAACCGATTTGCGGGTATCGCGGAGAAAGATGTCATCGGCCCATCCTCCACCCTTGATAAGGATGAATTTCCCGTTTATTTCAAACGTCCTGTTCTTCTCACTATTCAAATAACTGCGAATTTCCCTTATTCCATATTTCTTGCTGATCTTGTCAATTATTTTATTACCAGCAATAAATTCAACATTTAAATTATAAAGCTTTGGGTTTCCCATCCCGTTTGGCCACCATAATTCAACATTTTTGACCGTCAACTGCTTATATTCATTTGGATTAAACCGGTATGAGAGGGTGTCATTTGCCGGAATAGTGACTTTTTTCTCTACTGTACCTAATTGGTAATTCACATGAATTATCCCCGAAACCGGTTTATTGGTACTGTTAACAATTTCAGCCTGGATAAACAGATCAGCCCCCTTTTTTGTGATGGTATCCACTTTTGAATAGACAAAGGGACTCCGGATCTTTATCCCGTCATTGACCTCCAGAAATACCTCTCTGAAAATACCCATGCTTCTGTCCGAGGGGATTGGATTCCAGTCACAAAATCCGAGTGAATATTCGCCATAGGCATATTGCGACAATTTCAGGGCGACTGTATTCTCACCATTCCGAATGTACGGATTGATATTGAAGGTATACATCCGGAAGGTTCCGGCAAAAGTGTCGCTACCAACGACCTTTTTTCCGTTTATCCACAAATCGGCACGATAGTTAACACCGTTAAAGCGAAGCGAGACGTATTTTTTCAGATCTGTTGCACTGAGTTTGAAGGTTGTCCTGTACCACCATGGTTTTTTGAATTGCAGGGTATCGACATTTTTCATGTTAATCCCAAAAGTGGGATCTTCGATCACCTTACCTAGTGCAAGACTGCCCAAAACGGTTCCCGGAACAAAGGCTTTATACCAGCTATGGGTATCACAGTCATTTTGGGAGATCAACTTTTCATCCAGATCAGCTAATTTAACTGAAGGTTGCATCTTCCAGTTGGAGAAGATTACCTCAACCCTGGAGGTAGCCTGTGCAACTGACTTTTGGAAACCGGATATTAAAGTCAGGGAAAAAATCAAAAATAGAATTGCTATAGTTGGATTTGACCGTTTTTTCATTCAGGAATTATTTAATTTTTTCTGTTTAAAGAAAATTCCAAATACTTAATAAAATTAAGAATTCAATTTTTTCCAAAATACAATTGGACGACAAGCCAGTAATATGAAGATTGGTTAACCTTCATTTCCAGGTTGCCGGTAACCGTTTCAAAGGAAATAGATTAGGCTATGAATAACTTCAAGTATTTTATTCAGTTTAGATGTTATTTTAACCCCATATTCAATTTTCGCAATATAGTGCGGGCAAAAAGGTTAAAATTCTTAATAAAAAACAGATTTGACGTAGAAATTACCGGGGATAAAATGGTTATTGGCTATCCTTGCTTACTGATTTTCTCCAGTTTCTCAAGATTAATCACTTTTATTTTTCTACCATCCATTGCGATAACCTTCTCACCAACGAAAGTGGATAGCGTTCTGATAGCATTGGAGGAGGTCATATTCGAAAGATTGGCCAGGTCTTCGCGTGGGAGGTAGACCCTGAGTGTCTTATTATCGTGTTCAAAACCGTATTTTTCAATCAAAAGAAGTATTGATTCTGCAAGTCTTCCCCGAATATGTTTCTGAGTAAGGCTAACGGTGCGGTGATGAGAAAATCCCAGTTCCAAAGCGAGATCTTTCAAAAGCGCAAGCGAAAAATTGTAATTGTGCAATAAAACATTATATAGGATATCGGGGGGAATTGTAATTATTTCAGAGTCTTCGATGGCTATTGTCGTTCCGTTATGAGGCTCACCCGCAATCATTGAACGGTATCCAATTAATCCATTTTTTGGTATCATCCTGATTATCTGATCTCTGCCACCTATCCCCTCTTTAATCAGCTTGACCATCCCCTCCTTTAAATACTGCATTCCAACCGGCATTTCACCCTCGCGGTATATAAAATCATTTTTCTTATACCGTGTTACATCATGGTTATTTTCAAGAATTGCCAATTCATCGGGTTTCAAAAGGTTAAAAATACAATTCTCACCCTTAAACTGACTTTCGTAGAATTGGCCCGGTTCCACCATTGATTACCCAATTATATGT
>Ga0118677_10006246_pt1 | contig 20293 bp, 14 predicted proteins | sample AliMusrvi5mmetaG_FD_86154 | JGI IMG/M metagenome (GOLD analysis project Ga0118677, IMG submission 86154)
AACCAGATCCTCGGCCGCGCATTGGGCCGGTCCACCTACAAGATGGTGTTCGGTCACCGCGGCATCAATGTGCCGGTGATCGACCATGGCACCGGTCGGGTAGCGGTCACCGCGCAGAACCATGGCTTCGCACTCGAGGGCGAGGCGGGCGAGGTGTTTGACACCGACTTCGGCCCGGCGGTGGTGAGCCACACCTGCGCCAACGCCTGGCCCATCTGGGTCAGCGCCTTGTCGTCGAGCGTCTTGAACGTCGGCATCTTGTGCTGCACGTACCGGTGCGCGGTGCCGAACGTCGACTCGAACGTCGCGACGTCGGACACGACCGAGGTCGTCGCGCCCGCGGCGAGCGTGTTGGCCACGGCCAGGCCGCTGTCGTTGTGCGTGTGCACGCCCACGGCCACGCGGCTGCCGAAGCGCTTCAGCACGGCCTGGGTGGCCTCGGCGAGCTCCTCGGGGAAGCGGCCGCCATTGGTGTCGCACAGACAGAGCACGTCCGCGCCAGCCTCGACCGCGGCCTCAAGCGTAGCCAGGGCGTAGCCCGGGTTGGCGCGGAAGCCGTCGTAGAAATGCTCGGCGTCGTAGACCACGCGCGCAGCGTGCTTTCTGGCATAGGCCAGCGTGTCGTGGACCATGCGGCGGTTCTCGTCGAGCGTGGTCTTGAGCACTTCGGTGACGTGTAGGTCCCACGACTTGCCGAAGATCACCAGCACGGGGGTGCCGGCCGCAACCAAGCTGCACACCTGCGGGTCGTCCGCAGCAGCTACGCCGGGACGGCGCGTGGCGCCAAAGGCTGCCAGGCGCGCGTGCTGCAGGCGCAGGTTGCGTGCCTCCCGGAAGAACTCGAGGTCCTTCGGGTTGGAGCCGGGGTTGCCGGCTTCGACCAGCGGGATGCCCAGGCTGTCCAGCGTTTCGACGATTGCCAGCTTGTCGCGGACGGAAAAAGAGATCCCCTCCGACTGCGCGCCGTCACGCAGCGTGGTATCAAGAACTTCAACTTTCTTCATGGGCGGCTCCCGATGCTTTCCCGAAACGGGGGGCAGAATACAGGAGGTAGGGCGGCCAGTCCCCTGGCCGCCGCGGCGCGCAAGGAACTGCGCGCCCTACCGAGCTGTACTCTCGCATTCTCACTTCTTCTCATCGCTTAACAGCGCATTCACTGCCGACAGGTAGGCCTTGATGCTAGCCTCGACCACGTCGGTGGAGAGTCCGTGCCCATTGTAGATGCGCTCCCCGCGGCGCACCTTTACGGAGGCCTCGCCCTGAGCATCCTCGCCGCCGGTCACGGACGAGAGCGTAAAGGCCTCGAGCGCGAGAGTGAAGCCGAGGATTCCCTCGATAGCCTTGAAGGCCGCGTCGATGGGGCCGTCGCCTGTGGCCGAGTGGCGCGCGGTCTGGCCTTCCTTCTGCAGGGCGATCGTGCAGGTGGCCGGAATGTCGTTGCCGGACTGCACGACGAAGCGCTCGAGCTTCACGTGCTCCTCGTCCCGGCCCGCGCTGCCGCGGGCGAGCGCCTCGATGTCCGCGTCTGACACGGTCTTTTTACGGTCCGCCAGCACCTTGAACTCCGCAAAGAGCTCCTGGATCCGGGCGGCCTCGCAGTGGAAGCCGAGGTCCTGCAGGCGGCTCTCGAAGGCATGCCGCCCCGAGTGCTTGCCGAGCACCATGCGGTTGCGCGGCACGCCGATCGACTCGGGCGTCATGATCTCGTAGGTGCCGGCGTGCGCCATGACGCCGTGCTGGTGAATTCCCGCCTCGTGGGCAAAAGCGTTCTCACCGACGATCGCCTTGTTGGCCTGGATGCGCGATCCCGTGGCGGAGATCACGCAGCGACTGGCGTTGTAGAGGCGGGTGGCGTCCACCTCCGTTGCCACGGCAAAACAGTCCGGCCGCGTGCGCAGCGCCATGACGATCTCCTCGAGCGCGGCGTTGCCCGCGCGCTCGCCGATGCCGTTGAGCGCACACTCCACCTGCCGCGCGCCAGCCTGCACGGCGGCGAGTGAGTTGGCCACGGCCAGGCCGAGATCGTTGTGGCAGTGCACGGAGAGGATCGCCTCGCCGGCATTGGGGACTCTGGCCAGCACGCTGCGGATCATGGCCGCATACTGCTCCGGCATGGCATACCCGACGGTGTCCGGTAGATTCACGACCTTCGCGCCAGCGCGGATGACCCCCTCGACCACGCGGTGGAGGAAGTCCGGCTCGCTGCGTGAGGCGTCCTCGCACGAGAACTCCACCTCCGGGCAGAGCTTGCGGGCATGGGTCACCATGGCAACCGCCTGCTCGTACACAGCTTCGGGCGACATTTTGAGCTTGTACTGCATATGCAGCGGCGACGTGGCGAGGAAGAGGTGCAGGCACGGCCGCTTGGCCTCGCGCACCGCCTGCCAGCCGACATCGATGTCCTTGGCGAGGCAGCGGCAGAGCGTGGCCACCGCGGCTTTTTTGGTCCTACGCGCGACCTCGCGGACTGACTCGAAGTCGCCCGGCGAGGAGGCGGCGAACCCGGCCTCGATTATGTCCACGTTCAGGAGCTCGAGCTGCTCCGCGACCAGCAGCTTTTCCTTGAGGTTCATGCTGCAGCCCGGGGACTGCTCCCCGTCGCGCAACGTGGTATCGAAGATGTAGAGCTTCTGTTTCGCGGTACTCATGGTCGTTCCTCGTTCTGTCTCGCATCCCCCGGCATCATTGCCGGGAAAATCATACGGTGCCGTTAGACACAGAGCACACAGAGGAAGAATGAGGACACTGAGGGGAATGGCTGCCGCAGCCAACCGGCCGCGAGCCGTTATTCCTCTGTGTTCTCATATTCATCTCTGTGCCCTCTGTGTCCAAACCCCGTGTCCGTCTCTAAAACAAAAAACCCGCCTCCCCGTTGGGGATCGGCGGGAGTTTCAGTTTTGCGTTCGCTTCCTCTTTACGCCAAACCGATGCTCCCGCGCGGGGTAATCAGCCCCAGCAGCAGCCCCGGCAGGAGGATTCCAGAACCCTTCGCAGACGCACCGCAGCCGCGGGCGTTGCGCGTGGCGGCGTCCGAAACGGTGCTCGTGCTGACAACCAGATTTCTCATGGGTGAGTAAAATAGTGGCAGAACCGCCTGTGGCTGGCAATCCAAAAAAGAATCTTCCGAGTCCGTGGTTGTCTTACCTGCCGCATTCTGATTTCATACTTCATCGTAGGTTATGACCGTTTGCCGCAAAAAGCCCCCCGCCCGATCCTGCAAGGCGCCGTCTCCGGCGCCGCTCGATCCTGTGGTTTTCACGGCGTTGCGGCGGGACTACCACACCCGCTGGGGAGTGGCGCTAGTGGCCGTGGACCCGGAGGGTCGGCCGGTGCTGGGAGGTCGCCGCGGCATCACAGAAGCGCAGCGCGAGTGCTGGCGCCGGCTGGTATGGGAGGCCTGGCGCTGGGGCGAGCCGTCGCTGGCCCTGGCACCGGACGGCACGTTGGCGTGCGGCGTCCCGCTCATGCGCAACCAGACGCTTCTGGGCGGACTGGTGACCGGAGGGCTGTCGGCCACCGCCTGCGCCCGCGGCACGGCCGATGGCGCGCCAAATGCCGCCGAGGATCTGCTGGACCGGGTGCTGGCGCGCGACCTGACCAACCGCGCCCACCTGTTGCGGCAGCGCGAAGCTGCGCGCCGCGAGCGCGAGCGCGCCGAGGCCATCCACGCCATCAAGGAGAGCGGCTACGACACACTCCGCGAAGCCTACCTGCGCGAAGAGCCGGCGCTCCTGGCCACGGTCAAGCGCGGCGACCGCCGTGCCGCGCGCGAGATCCTCAACCGCCTGCTGGTCGGCATCTACCACCTTGCCGGCAATCGCCTCGACCTGCTCAAGAGCCTGACGCTGGAACTCGTGGTGATGCTCTACCGCGCGGCCGTGGAGGCCGGGGCGCGGCCGACCGAGCTGCTCGGCATGAACTACGACGGCTTGCGCACGCTCTCCGAAATCGAAGACGAGGAGCAGCTCTGCCACTGGCTGATCAGCCTGCTCGAGCGGCTGATGGACGGCATCCGCGCCTATCGCGACCATCCCAACACCGTACTCCTGCAGCAGGCGCTGCGCCATATGTCGCTCCACCTCGACCGCGCCCTCTCGCGCGACGAGGTTGCGCAGGTAGCCTGCCTCTCGCCCAGCCACTTCTCGCACCTGCTGCAGCAGAAGGTCGGGCAGAGCTTCCGCGACATTCTCCAGGAGATGCGCATCGACCGCGCCACCGAACTGCTTCGCCGCAATGCCCTGAGCATCGCGGCGATCGCCCGCCAGTGCGGCTTCCGCGATCCGAGCCACTTCGGCAAAGTCTTCCTCCGCCGACGGGGGATGACGCCGCTGGCCTACCGGCATCGCCACACGGCGCCAACAGCACCGCACGAACTGACCAGAAAATAGCACCAACGAACGATTGCGTCGCGCTTGCCCGGCAGGTCATCATGCAAGGCATGTGTCCGCGTCGGGCTCTGTCAGCCCGGGCGGCGGCATGCGGAGGCGACCATGGCGCAATCCCCCTTGATCATTGTCGGCGAGAACATCCACTGCACGCGCGTCCGGCTCACGTCCGGCAAGTTCGTCGCCGCCCTTCCCGACGGCCGGCGCGCTCTGGTTTTCCGCGACAACGGCAAGCCGGCGCACCTGCCGATCCCCGCGCACGTACTCGATGGCGAGGAGTGGCAGAACGGCAAGGTCCGCCACGTGGCCGTGGCCGTCTGGCAGGGGCTGTACGGCAAGGGGGCGGACGCCGAGGCCGGCGTGGCCTACCTGCGCGCCATGGTGCGCGAGCAGGAAGCCGGCGGCGCGTGCTTTCTGGACCTCAACGTCGACGAGTTCAGCAGGGATCACGCCGAAAAGCTGCGCGCCGTGACCTGGGCCGCCCAGGTGTTGCAGGAGGCCGGCAGGCTGCCGCTGAGCATCGACTCCTCCAACCCTGAGATTCTCGAAGCCGGCATTCGCGCCAGCGACCGCGGCCGCGGCAAGCCGCTGATCAACTCCGTCTCGCTCGAGCGCGCTGCCGTGATCCCGCTGGCCGCGTCCACCGGCACCTGCGTCATCGCCGGCGCCACGGGGCACACCAGCATGCCTGAGGACCTGCCGACGCGCCTCGCCAATCTGCGGGAGCTGATGGAGAAGCTCCGCTCGCACGGCTTCGCGCCGGGCGACATCTATCTCGATCCGCTGGTCTGCCCGATTTCCGTCAACGCCGTCAACGGCACGGTCGTGCTCGATGCCATTGCCGAGCTGCGCAAGACCTACGGCCCGGCGATCCACTTTGCCCCCGGCTTGAGCAACGTTTCCTTCGGCCTCCCCAAGCGCCCGCTGATCAACCAGGTCTTCGCCCACCTCTGCCGTGCGCGCGGCTGCGATGGGGGTATCGTAGACCCCGCGCAGATCAACGACAAAATCCTCGACGGGCTCGACACTGCCTCGGAGCCGTACCGCCTGGCCAGCGAGCTCCTGCTCGGCCAGGACGAATTCGGCATGAACTACATCGCCGCGTCCCGCGAAGGCGTCATCTGATCTTCGCCCCCACATGCGTTCCCGAAAGGCGGATATCCCCATGGTCAAGCTGGACCCCACCCGCATGAAGGACTGGCAGATTGCCGAGGCCGCTGAGGCCGGCATGCAGCCGATCTCCCGCATCGCCGGCAACCTCGGGCTGGACCTTGAGAAGGAACTTCTCCCCTACGGACACCATATCGGCAAGGTCGATCACCTGCGCGTGCTGGAGCGCCTCGCCAGCCGCCCCAACGGCAAGTACATCGACATCACAGCCATCACCCCCACGCCGCTGGGCGAAGGGAAGACCACCACCACGCTCGGCCTGGTGGACGGCCTGGCCAAGCTCGGGAAGCGCGCCACCGGCGCCATCCGCCAGCCATCCGGCGGCCCGACTTTCAACGTCAAGGGCGGCGCGGCCGGCGGCGGCCTGTCGCAGTGCATTCCGCTCACGGACTTCAACCTCGGCCTGACCGGCGACATCGACGCCATCAACAACGCGAACAATCTCGCGATGGTGGCGCTCACCAGCCGCATCCAGCACGAGGCCAACTACAGCGACGCGCGCCTGGCGGCCAGCAACCTCAAGCGCCTCTCCATCGATCCGCGCAACGTCGCCATGCGCTGGACCATCGACTTCTCCGCCCAGGTGCTGCGCAACATTATCATCGGCCTCGGCGACAAAATGGACGGCTACCTGATGAACAGCGGGTTCGCCATTACGGTCTCGTCCGAGGTCATGGCAATCCTCGCCGTGGCGAAGGACATCCAGGACCTGCGCGCGCGCATGGCGCGCATCGTCGTGGCCTACTCCACTTCCGGCAAGCCGGTCACAGCCGGCGACCTGGACGTGGCCGGCGCCATGACCGCGCTGATGCACAAGGCGATCTATCCGAACCTGCTGCAGACCATCGAGGGGAACCCGGTCTTCGTGCATGCCGGGCCGTTCGCCAACATCGCCATCGGCCAGTCGTCGATCATTGCCGACCGCCTGGCGCTCAAGCTCAGCGATTACCACGTCACGGAGTCCGGCTTCGGCGCAGACATCGGCTTCGAGAAGTTCTGGAACCTCAAGTGCCGCTTCTCCGGGCTCACGCCGCATGCCGCCGTGGTGGTCTGCACCGTGCGCGCCCTCAAGATGCACGGCGGCGGCCCGAAAGTGACTCCCGGCGCGCCGCTGCACAGCGACTACACCGGCCGCAATCCGGCCCTGGTGGAGCGCGGCGTGGAGAACCTCGTGGCGCACATCGAGACGGTCCGCAAGAGCGGCATCGTCCCGGTGGTCTGCATCAACCACTTTGCCACCGACGATGCCGACGAGATCGCCATCATCCGCCGCGCGGCCGAGGCCGCCGGCGCGCGCGTGGCACTCAGCCGCCACTGGGCACAAGGCGGCGAAGGGGCGCGCGAATTGGCCGAGGCCGTGGTGGACGCCTGCGAGCAGCCGTCGCAGTTCCGCTTCCTCTACCCGATGACCATGCCGCTGCGCGAGCGCATCCAGACCATCGCCAAGGAGGTCTACGGCGCAGATGGCGTCTCCTACACCGCCGCAGCCGAGGAGAAGCTCAAGGCGCTGGAGCAGGACCCCGAGACGCTGGCCATGGGGACCTGCATGGTCAAGACCCATCTCAGCATCTCGCACGACCCGGCGCGCAAGGGGCGGCCGCGCGGCTGGACCCTGCCGATCCGCGACTTCATGGTTTTCAGGGGCGCGGGATTCGTCGTTCCGGTGGCAGGCGACGTCAAGCTCATGCCCGGCACCGCCTCCAACCCGGCTTTCCGCAACATCGACATCGACACCGCCACTGGCCGCGTCAAGGGACTGTTCTGATGAAAGAGCACATCGAGAAACGCGCCTACCACGTGGAGATCCTGCCGCCGAAGCAGGATTCCGCCAAGCTCGACGCCGACCTGGCCGGCTTTGCCGAGAAGTACCAGCGCGTCATGGCCAGCGGTTTCTGCGCCTGCATCACCGACAACGCTATGGGGCACCTGGCCTTCCAGGGCCCCGAGGTCCTCGAGGAACTGCGGCTCTCCGTGCCGCCCGGGCAGGTGATGATCCACCTCAACACCTTCCACACCAAGGAGAGCCTGGACGAGATCCTCGTCACCTGCCGCCGGCAGGGAATCCGCCATCTGCTGGTGATCTCCGGCGACGGCTCGGACCGCCTCCCCAAGCTGCAGCCGGCCGACGTCGGTGCCACGGATGTCGAGGCCGTCACCTCCGTGGAACTGCTGCGCTACATCCATCGCCAGTACCCCGGCGACTTCGAGACCGGCGTGGCCTTCAACCCCTACGAGCCGCCAGAGCATGAGTTCGAGAAGCTGGTGCGCAAATGCGCCGCCGGCGCGACCTTTGTCATCACCCAGCCGGTGATCGAGAAGCACCCGGTTGTCGACCAGCTCCTCGCCACGACAACGCTGCCGATCGTGCTCGAGGCCTGGATGAGCAAGAAGCTCCACCTGCTCTCGCAGGCCGTGGGGTACGAGATCCCGGAGGACACCCCCTTCGACCCGATCGCCACGCTGCGCATGCTCCACCAGACCTACCCGGCGTGCGGCATGTACCTTTCGCTGCTCGGGTTCAAGACCCAGTACGACCTGATCCGAGACACGTGGAGTGTTCCGACCAGCAAGGAGACCCGCTGATGCGTATCGTGGTCTGCATCAAGCAAGTGCCGGCGACCAATGACGCAGTCATTGACCCGGAAACCAAGCGCATCGTCCGCGAAGGCGTGCAGGCGATCCTGAACCCCTTCGACACCTACGCCATCGAGGAGGCGGTGCGGCTGCGCGCGCGCCTGGGCGGCGGCGTCGAGGTGCTCGCCATCTCCATGGGTCCGCCGCGCGCCGAGGCCGTGTTGCGCGAGGCCGTGGCGCTCGGCGCCGACCGCGGCATCCTCCTCAGCCACCGCGCCTTCGGCGGCTCCGACACCTGGGCCACCAGCTACGTGCTGTCGCAGGCCATCCGCACAATCGGAAATGTTGACCTGGTGATCTGCGGCAAGCAAGCCGTGGACGGCGACACCGCGCAGGTCGGCCCCGGCATCGCCGCACACCTGAACTGGCCGCAGGCCGCTTTGGTGAGCGCCGTGCGCGAAGTCTCAACCCAGCACCTGGTGGTCGTGCGCATGCATGAAGACGGCCACGATGTCTGCGAATTGTCCCTGCCGGCCGTGCTAACCGTCGTCAAGGGGATCAATGTGCCGCGCGTGCCCAGCCTCAAGGGCGTTCTCGCGGCCCGCAAGAGCGAAATCCCGGTCTGGACGCCCGAGATGATCGGCGCCGACCCGGCCAAGATCGGCCTGGACGGCTCGCCGACCCGCGTGGTGCGCACTGCGCCGCCGCCGCCGCGCAACAAGGAATCGCTGCGCTTCACCGGTACGGCAGAGGTGTGCGCCGGCGGCCTGCTGCGCGAACTGCGGAAACGAAGCCTGCTGTAGGAGAGTGTCATGCGGCTTGCCAAACTGGAAGAACGCGAGAATTTTCGCAACATCTGGGTGATGGCCGAGTGGTCGTCGGGCCGGATTCAGCCCGTGACCCTGGAACTCGTCGGCGCCGCGCGCCCCCTGGCGGATGCCCGCCGGAGCGAGGTCTGGACCGTGGTGCTGGGCACCGGCATCGCCGACCGCCAGCTCAACGAACTGATCGCCTGCGGCAGCGACATCGTGCTGGTGGTGGACGATCCCGCCTTCACGAACTTTGTGGACGAAACCGAGGCGCGCGTGCTCTGCGCGCTGATCGAAAAGCACCGCCCCGAGAGCGTGCTCTGCGGTGCCACCACGCGCGGCCGCGCCCTGATCCCCCGCGTGGCCGTGCAGACCAACACCGGCCTGACCGCGGACTGCACCCAACTAGCGATCGATCCGGAGAACGGCAACCTGCTCCAGACGCGTCCGGCCTTCGGCGGCAATCTGATGGCCACGATCTACTGCGCGAACTTCCGGCCGCAGATGGCCACGGTCCGCCCGCGCGTCATGTCGGCGCGGCCGCCGGATGCTTCCCGCCGTGGACGCGTGATCCGCGGGACGCTGCCGACGGTCTCCGCCGCAGCCTGCAAACGCGTGCTCGAGGTCTTCCACAGCAGCGAGCCGGGGGTGAACCTGGCTGACGCGCGTTTCATCGTCGCAGGCGGCCGCGGCGTGAAGGGGAAGGAAGGGTTCAACCTTTTGCGCCGCTTCGCCACCATGGTCGGCGGCGCCGTGGGCGCCAGCCGCGCCACAGTGGACGCCGGCTGGATTCCGTACGCGCACCAGGTCGGCCAGACCGGGCAGACCGTGCAGTCGCAGGTCTACCTGGCCTGCGGCATCTCGGGGCAGATCCAGCACCTGGTCGGCATGCAGTCGTGCGATTGCATCATCGCCATCGACAAGAATCCGGACACCTCCATGATGAAGCTGGCGGACATTACTGTCGTGGGTGACCTCTTCGAAGTTCTGCCGGAACTGATCCGCCAGGTCAGCATCACATGAAGGCCGTGCGCGTGCTCGTGGCCGGCGCCGTGCTGCAACTCTGCCTCGGCACAGTGTACGCCTTCAGCTTTTTCCAGAAGCCACTGATGGCGGCCTTCGGCTGGAACAACGCCCAGGTGGCCTGGGTCTTCAGCCTGGCGCTCTTCTGCCTCGGCGGCTCGGCCGCGCTGGCCGCGCCCCTGCTGAAGCGCTTCGGTCCGCGGCCGCTGGCGCTGCTGGGTATCCTGCTCTACGCCGGCTCGTGGATCGCCGCCAGTGTTGCGCTGCAGATGCGCAACCTGCCGCTGCTGCAGGCTATTTTCGGCATCGTCGGCGGCATCGGCCTGGGGCTCGGCTATGTGACCCCCGTGGCCACGGTGGTGGGGTGGTTCCCCCACCGCAAGGGGCTGGCCGCCGGCATCGTGGTGATGGGGTTCGGCCTGGGCGCGCTGCTGATGTCCAAGCTCCTGGCCCCGTTCCTGATGCATCTCTCGCACAACGCCCTGCCGGTCGTTTTTCGCGACACCGGACTGCTCCTGCTGGCGCTGGGGCTCCCCGCGGCCCTGCTGCTGGCGCGCCCGCCAAGCGCCGCGACCACCAACGCGCCCGTGGCCCCCTGCCACCCTTTTCCGTCGCGCTCCTTCATCGCCGTCTGGACAATCTTCTTCTGCAACATCACCGCCGGCGTGGTCTTCATCGCCTTCCAGTCGCCGCTCTTCCAGGATTTCCTGTCGCCGCGGCATCCGACCTGGAGCGTGGAGCAGCTGGCGGCACAGGGTGCCACGCTGATCGCACTCAGTTCGCTCTGCAACGGCCTGGGTCGGCTGATCTGGGGGCGCGTCTCCGACCACCTCGGCAGCCTGATCACCTTCCGCGTGCTGCTGCTCGCGCAGGTCGGCATCTTCCTGCTGCTGATGACCACGACGCACCCGTTGGTCTTCGCCATCGGCGTCTGCGCCGTGCTCCTCTGCTACGGTGGCGGGTTCGGCACCATGCCGGCCCTGATCGTCGATCTGTACGGGCCGGTTGCCACGCCGCGCGCGTACGGGCTGGTGCTGACTGCCTGGGGCGTAGCCGGCATGGTCGGCCCAGCCGTGGCCGCCTACCTGCGCGACCACGCCCTGTCGCGCAACTACCTCTTTGCCTTCGCCGCCGCCATGCTGCTGGCCGGCTTCGTTGCCAGCCGCGCCCTCGCGCAGCCGCCCCACCTGGTCCTTGCACCGGAAGAGTAGCGCGGCAGCGGAAACGCGCGACGGGCGGACCAGACTCTTCTCTTTACATCTATACACGACGCCAGAAATCCTTGCGGCGGCTCAGGTAGCAACTGTCTTTTCTTTTAGGAGCTTCGGGTTGGAAATCGATGGTTTGAGGAGGGGGTGCGGGGGGGAGGAACACGGTTAGGCCCCGGCCGTTGCCGCACATGTCGGCAACGGAGCGGTTTGATCGTTCAGGCTGCGGAGCAGTTGGTTCAGAAACATGACGAGTTTGCGCATGACCGCCGTGAGTGCGAGTTTCTTGGGCTTGCCTGCTTTGACCAGTCGTTTGTAGAACGGCGCCAGGACGTGGTTGTGTTTGGAAGCGGACAGCGCGGCCATGTAGAGATGGCGCCGGGCTTCGGGTCGGCCGCCAGCAATCATGCGATGCCCCTTGAACTTGCCGCTATCCCGGTTGTAGGGCGCGACGCCAACGAGCGCGGCGGCCTCATTGCGGGAGAGCGTGCCCAGTTCAGGTGCGAAAGCAAGAACCGCGCAGGCTGTGGTGTCTCCGACGCCGTCGACCTGCGTCAGGCATTTCTGCCGTTGCATCAGATCGGCATGTTCAGCGACAAGAGTGCGGATTGCTTTCTCCATGCATTCTTGGAGTCTTTTCAGATGACGACACGAACTTGCGAGGGATTTCTTCACCCCGGAGTCGTGGCATCGGCCGAGCCGGTTGGACTCGGCGGTGATCAGATCCGTGATCTGGTCACGACGGCGCACCATGGCCGACAGGGACCGCTGATAGGCGGGTTCGGGTGCCAAGCACCGTGGTCTCGCCTGGCGTCCGTATTCGCCGATGACCGCGGCGTCAATGGGGTCGGTCTTGGCGAGTTTGCCCAAACCGTGAGCGAAGTCACGCACACGCTTGGGATTCACTTTGGCGACGGCGATCCCTTGCGTCAGCAGAAAATTGCACATCTGCTGTTCGCACCCACCGGTAGCCTCCACGTACACGCAGACGTCCCGGTCCAACTTGCGCACATCGCGCAGAAGGGCGCGGAACCCTGCAGCGGTATTGCTCAGGTGCAGGATGCCGGCGGGCAGAGCGGCGTCGAAGGAGTCTTCGGCCATATCGACGCCAATGTGGACAGTGTCCGTGTTCATGCTAGACTCTTTCTTGTGCTGCGAGCTTGCGGGACGATGTCCCGAGCTCAGGCAACTGTTCGAGTTCGTGGCACAAACGGGCGCGGCGACTTTGCTACCTTACGGACTCTATGGTCCCAGGACGGCTACAGTCTACCGAACCCGCAGCCGGCCTCCGGCGGCCACCGGAGGTCGGCCTCCTTCAGACACTCGTCCGAAGAACACAGCAAAGTCTAGCAGACGGATAAGAGACAAGGGACGGCGGTCCCTCGCCGTCCGCCCTTGTCCGCAATCCCCTCCCTTGGAGGGGTGGCCGAAGGCCGGGGTGGGTTGCATTTGTCCCGGCCGTCTCGGATGCGATTTTGAGATGGGTTCTCTACACGACGCCAGAAATCCTTGCGGCGGCTCAGGTAGGGACGCCTCGGAGAGCCATCCCTACCCGTGCGGAAAGCGCAAGTCCATCTGACGCTGTGTATAGCTCTTTTTGCGTGAAGTCTGGGTCGGCGGCGGGTATTTTGTCCCTCGGCTGCAGCTAGGATGGCTTGACAGGGGATCGCGTAACCAAGCAGGAGAAATGAGATGCGAGCGAAGATGGCCTTTACCTTATGGTTCGGCGCGGTGGTGTTCGGCAGTGTCCTCCCCGCGCAGGCGCTGATCAATCCGCAGTTCACGCCAATCCACCTGACCCGTCAGGCGGAGATCATCCTGCAGTTGAAGCCGCTGTCAGATGCGCCGCAGGGGAAGATGGTTTTCTCCGTGGAGAAGGTCTGGAAGGGAGCGCTCGACGCCAAGCGCGTGGAGGTGGACCTCACGGGCACGACGATGCCGGATCAGGCGCACTTTGCGGACAAGCTGGCGCGGGAGTCAGTGGACAAGCTGGCGTTGATGTTCATCGCCGCGTTTGCGGACAAGCCGGGCGACGAGGCTGCCGGCTCGCGGAAAGCCTATGTCCATCTGGACGGCACCTGGCTGGTGCTGAGCGAGAGCGAGGGCGCCTGGAAATTCGACCAGGTGAGCCAGGTGCTGGTGCAGACGTGGAATGGCGGGTCGGACATGCTGCTGCGCGCGGTGCAGTATGTGCTGGATGATCCGGACGCCGAGGTGCCGTCCAAGACCGGCGTGAACTGGGGCAGCGTGATCCATCTGGGCAAGGTGGAGGGCAAAGTCTACGCCACAGAACCTGTGGATCTGAAAGGGACCGGCGCCGCGGTTCTGTTTGTTGCGGCCGAGACCGGGGATCGGTTGTTCGCGTGCGCCGACGAGAAGCCGGCTGATCTGACGGCTGCCGCGCAAATGACGTCGCACTCCCGGGCGCATGCCTGGGGCGATTTCAACCAGGACAGCCGGCTGGACCTGGCCAGCTGGGATGGCAGCAAGATCACCGTGTATCTGCAAGGGACAGACGGTGTCTTCCGCGCAGCCGAAGGCGGCATGCAGGTGGCCGACTGCCTGGCGCTGACCGCCCTTGACGTCGGGACTTCCGGACCGGCCAGCCTGTTGATCAGCACAACGGGTGCGCCGATGGTCTGGATGCCGAATAGCAAGGAGCCGCCAAGACCGGTCTGCAAGGGCGAGTGGCCGGGGAAGGATCTGGGCGTCGCCAGCGCATGCCTGGTCGCGGACTTTGATGGCGATGGTCTGCCGGACATCGTGCAGCCGCTGACAAATGGCGGCCTGTTTTACAAGGGGCTTGTCAACGGCGGTTTCGCGGCGCCGGTCCCCTGCGAAGTGGCGAACAACGGATCGATGAACCTGTGCCTAGGGGACTGGGATGGCGACGGGCGCCTCGATATCCTGGCCCCTGCGCAGGGCAAGTTCAAGCTGTGGGAGAACCAGGGCAACGGCCACTTTGCGGACAAGATGGGGCTGACGGGCGAATCCCGCTACATGGCCAGCGGCAGTGCGGTTGGGGCCTGCGCGTGCGACCTGAACAGCGACGGCCGCCAGGACATGGCGATTTTCTATGCCGACGCCGTGCCGCAGGTCTTCTTCGGCCGCGGGTTTCGCTCTTTCGGTCTGTCGATTTCGCTGGACCTGAGCCGCAGCGGCCTGCTGCTGGAGGTCAACAACGGCGTAAAGGCCGGTTGCGTTGCGGACTTTACTGGTGACCATGCGCCGGACATGGCCCTGGCGCTGAACAACGGCGATGTCGTGGTGGTGGCGCGCGTCTCAACCGGGGAGGATCTGTGCGCGCGGGTCATCCTCCCACCATCGGCGGGAACCGGGCCTGTGCGGGTTTGGGGCCTGGATGGAAAGCGTGGTCTGGGCGCATGGAACGTGAGCGCGGGTTCTGCGCCGGCCTGCATTGCGCGGACGAGCGCCGGCCCCATCAAGGTCAAATGGCTGCGTCCCGGCCAGCCGGAACACGCCACGGATGTTGTCTTGGAGGACAAGCCGGTGAACGTGATTATCGGCAGCGCCACCAAGGTCCCTTCGGCCAAGTGATTTGAACCGTCCGCGGACGCCTCGGAGAGGCGTCCCTATTGATCAGGAATCACGAAGCCGGCCTCCTCTGTGGGCTCTCTCTTTTTCTGTGGCCTCAGTGTCCCAAACCCTCGACCCCGCCACCCCGCCACCAATCCTTCGTGATCTTTGTGCTACCTTCTCCCCCTTCGTGTCCGCATTTCGCCACGTTGCGGTTCGCTTGTTCCGCCCTGCCGGCCTCCTCTGTGGGCTCAGTGTCCCAAACCCTCGACCAGCGCCAGCCCGCCACCGCCCCTTCGCGGACTTCGGCCGCCTTTCTCTTCTTCGTGTCCGCATTTTGCCACCATGGTGCTGTCAGAATTCGCAGGTCCGCGGGGCGCGCGGGTAGGGGATCGCGTCGCGGATGTTGTGCATCCCGGTGCAGAACTGCACCAGGCGTTCGAAGCCAAGCCCGAACCCGGCATGCGGGACGCTGCCGAAGCGGCGCAAATCCAGGTACCAGCTGTAATGGGCCGGATCCAGCCCGCGTGCGCGGATGGCGTCCTCCAGCAGGTCCAGTCGCTCTTCGCGCTGGCTGCCGCCGACGATCTCGCCGACCTCCGGCAGCAGCACATCCATGGCTGCCACGGTGCGGCCGTCGTCGTTGCGCCGCATGTAGAACGCCTTGATCTCCCGCGGGTAGTCCACGACAACAATCGGCCCTTGGAAGACCTCCTCAGTCAGATACCGCTCATGCTCAGATTGCAGGTCCATCCCCCATTGCGGCGGAAATTCGAATGCATGGCCGGATTTCTGCAGGCGTTCCACGGCCTCGGCGTACGTGATCGTGCGGAACTCGCTGGTCGCGAGCCGCTCCAGCCGCGCCAGCAGCCCCGGCTGCACGCGCTGTTCAAAGAAGGTCAGGTCGTCGCAACAGCGCCGCAGCACAGAGGCAAACAGGTGCTGGAGCAGCGCAGCCGCGAGCGCGGCATCATCCTGCAGATCCGCGAAGGCCATTTCCGGCTCGATCATCCAGAACTCGGAAAGGTGGCGGCGGGTGTTCGAGTTCTCGGCGCGGAAGGTGGGCCCAAACGTGTAGATGTCGCCCAGCGCGCAGGCGTAGGTCTCGCCCTCGAGCTGGCCGCTGACTGTGAGTCCTGCGCGGCGGCCGAAGAAATCCTGGTCATAATCCACGGCGCCGGCTGGCGTGCGCGGCACACGGGCCAGATCAAGGGTGGTCACCTGGAACATGGCGCCTGCGCCCTCGCAGTCGCTGGCCGTGATGATCGGAGCGTGCAAATAGAGGAATCCGCGGTCCTGGAAGAAGCGGTGGACCTCGTCCGCCAGCGCATTGCGCACGCGCGCCACGGCGCCGAAGGAGTTGGTGCGGGCCCGCAGGTGGGCGAGTTCGCGGAGCCGGTCAAAGTTGATGCGCTGCTTGCCGAGCGGATAGTGCGCGGGATCGCAGAAGCCGAGCACGCGCAGGGCTTCGGCCTTGAGTTCCACGGCCTGGCCGGCGCCGGCCGAAGGCACGACGCGCCCCTGCACAACCACCGAGGCGCCGGGGTGCAGACGCGTGACGTCAGCGTCGTAGTTGGCCAGTGCGGTGCGGTCCGCGATGATTTGCAGGTTGGCGAAGCAGGAGCCGTCGTTGAGCTCGAGAAAGGAGAACCCGCCCTTGGAATCCCGGCGGGTGCGGACCCAGCCGGCCACGCAGACCATGGCGCCGGTATCCGGCGCGCCCAGCAGCTCGCGGATGCGGATGCGATGCATGCAGACAAGCTCCCGAAGAACTGAAGAAGCAGAATCGAGAAGCAATTTATCGTTTTCCTTGCAGAGGCGCACGCTTTTTGCCGGGCGTCCCGCCCGCACGGGAAAGCACAAAAAATCGCTACAGTAGCGGGCGGGACGCCCGCGCTCCCAGGGATGCGGAATTTCCCGTTGTCGGGCGCTGCGGCCGTATGACATGCTGGCTGCAATCGACGAGCGCAGGAGGCGACAGGATGCGACCGACCATTCTGGTGAATTGCGATGTCGAGATGGATCCGGTGCGCAACCTGCTGCGGCTTTCGCTTCTGGCGGCGTATGTGGATGTCGTGGCCGAGGCTGGCGGGCGCCCGGTCATTGTCTCGCCCACGCTTCCAGCCGGGCTGCTGCGCGAGCAGGTGGCCTGCTGTGATGGCGCGCTGTTCGTCGGCAGCGCGCAGGATTATCCGCCGGCCTGGTACGGCGAGGCGCCGCACCCCAGGACGCAGGCGATGAGCCTGCTGCGCGCGGACGCCGACCGCGAGCTCATTCATGCGGCGCTGGCGCGAGGCATCCCGATCCTCGGCATCTGCGGCGGACACCAGTTGATCAATCTGGCCTTTGGTGGCCGCCTGATCCAGCACCTGCCGCAGGCCGTGGCGCACACGGGCGGCAAGAGCCACCCCATTGACATTCGCAATGGTCGCATCCTGCGCGAACTCTTCGGCGATGGGCGGCTCGACGTCAACTCCTGGCACCATCAGGCCGTGCCGTTGGACGGCCTCGGCCAGGGGCTGGTCGCTACCGCGTTCGCGGACGACGGCATTGTTGAGGCACTGGAGGGGACCGATCCTTCCCGATTTCTTCTGGGCGTGCAGTGGCATCCGGAGCGCAGTCCTGACCCGGAACATTGCCGGCAGCTACTCGGCGCCTTGATTCAGGCTGCCGCGGCCCGCGTACGCGGATAGCCGAAGACCGGGAAGGATCGGTGGCGTTGTCGAGGGTTTGGGACACTGAGGCCACAGAGAAAGAGAGAGCCCGCAGAGGAGGCCGGCATGGCGGAACAAGCGAACCGCAACGTGTTGAAGTATACCCCTTCAACAATCAACACGCAGCAATCTGCGGGTTTGCGGTTTGCTTCGTGATTCCTGATTGGTAGGGACGCCTCTCCGTGGCGTATGCGGCCGGTTCGGAGAACCGTCCTTACCCCGACAACCGCGTATTCATCCTGATTCTCCCCTTTTCCCCGGGCAATGGATGGACTATCCTCCTTTTCACCACGGACCGGCCCGGAAGCCGGGCCCGGCGTGAAGAAAGAGGACCATCGCATGCCTGTCCCAGCCAAACGGGCCGCCACAGCCGAATTCGAAGCGCTGCTCAACGCCCAATTCTCCTCCTACCGCAAGGGGTTCAACCCCGGCGCGAAAGTCTCGGGCGTCGTGCTGCGTGTGGATGCCGCGCACGTGGCCATTGACGTAAACACCAAGCAGGAGGGGCTGATCGACCTCGCCGAGTTTTGCGACGCGGAGGGGAACGTCACGGTGAAGCCTGGCGACCCGGTCCAGATCATCTTCGTCGGCCCGCGCGACGGCGCGCTGCTCTTCACCACGCGCGCCGGCAACGGTGCGGGAGCTGCCAACAGCTCCCTGGCCGCGGCATTCGCCTCTGAGCTGGTGATGGAAGGGACCGTGCAGTCCGAGATCAACGGCGGCTATGAGGTGCAGATCGCCGGGCAGCGCGCCTTCTGCCCCTATTCGCAGATCAGCCTCTTCAAGCAGGAGGGCGCCAGCTACACGGGCCAGAAGTTCCTGTTCCGTGTGATGGAGTACGATCCCGAGAACCGCAACGTGGTCGTCAGCCGCCGCCTCGTGCTCGAGCAGGAGCGCGAGGCCCAGCGCGAGGCGCTGCAGGCCTCCATCGAGCCGGGCCAGATCCGCACCGGCAAGGTCTCGCGCCTCACGGAGTTCGGCGTGTTCGTGGACCTGGGCGGCATCGACGGGCTGATTCCCCTCAAGGAGCTGGCCTGGCAGCGCGACGTCAAGCCCGAGGACGTGGTCAAGCCCGGCGACACCGTGCAGGTGCAGGTGCGCGAGACCGACTGGACGCGCGGCCGCGTCTCGTTGAGCCTGCGTGGCGCACAGCCAGATCCGTGGGACGACGTGGTGGCGCGTTATCCGGTCGGCAGCATGCTGCACGGCAAGGTCACGCGCCTCGAGCGCTTTGGCGCGTTTGTGGAGATCGTGCCCGGCGTGGAAGGGCTGATCCCGATTGGCAAGCTGGGCCACGGCCGCCGGCTCATGTCCGCGCGCGAGGCGGTCAGCGAGGGGCAGGAGCTGGACCTCAAGGTCGAGAGCGTGGACCGCGAGCGTCGCCGCATCAGCCTTTCGCCGATCGATGAGCGCGTGCAGGCGCTGAAGCCGGGCGAACTGGGCGTGGGCGCGGAGGTCGAGGGGATTGTCGAGGGGATCAAGGATTTTGGCGTGTTCGTCCGCCTGTCGGAAAGCCAGACCGGCCTGCTGCACATTGGCGAGACCGATCTCCCCAAGGGCGGCAGCCCGGCTGCCAAGCTTGAGCGCGCCTTTCCGCCGGGCAGCAAGATCCAGGTGGTGGTCAAGTCCATCGAAGGCAGCCGCATCAGCCTTACGACACCGGCCAAGTGGCGCGCCAGCGTGGGCGACGCGGCCGACGACTCGGTTGCGCTGCTGGAGCGGCATCGTCCCTCCGGCAAGGGCCTCGGCTCGCTGGGCGATGCGCTGGGGCAGCTGAAGCTGTGAGGCAGGGACGGTTCGGAAAGTGGCAGCGGCGTCCCGCCGCTGCATCCTCCACCCCGTAGCGGACCGTCACTACCCCAGACCGGTTACCCGCACAAGGGTTTTTACAAGCGAACCGCAACGTGACGAACGCCCAACCGCAGAGTGTCGAAATGCGGACACGAAGAAGAGAAAGATAGCCGAAAACTGCGAAGGTTCGGTGGCGGGGTCGATGGTTTTGGACACTGAGGGCACAGAGAAAGAGAGAGCCCACAGAGGAGCGCCGGCATGGCGCAACAAGCGAACCGCAAATTGACGAACGCCCAACCGCAGCGTGCTGAATGTTCCCACTTCAACAATCAACACTCTGCAATCTGCGGTTTCGCGGTTCGCTTCGTGATTCCTGATCGATAGGGACGCCTCTCCGAGGCGTCCACTGCCCTACTGCCCACTGCCTACTGACCCACGGGCGGCGTGCGCCAGCGGCGGTGCATCCAGAGGTACTGCTCCGGATAGCGGCGGATGAGCGGCTCCAGGCGGCGGGTCAGCTCCTCGACAAGGGCGCGCGTCTTCTCGCGGTCAGCCGGGGCTTTGTCGCGGAAGATGGGCGCCGTGAAAATCATGCGGTAGCGCAGCGGCCCGGTCCGGACAAAGCAGCCGAAGAGGAGCGGGAAGCCGGTGCGCAGGTGCAGGCGCGCGGGCGAGGAGTGCACCGACGCCGGCCGGCCCAGGACGTCCATCCAGATTCCGCTGCGCCCTGCGTGCTGGTCCATCACAATAGCCAGCCCGGCCTTGCGCTCCTCCAGCGTGCGCAGGAGGGCCGGCGAATAGCCGTCGTCCTTGGGCAGCACAATCAGATCCGTGCGGAACTGGGCCTGCACCAGGCGCTGCACGCGTGGGTTGTTCATGGGGCGGGCAAGGGCGTAGATCGGGCGGAAAAGCGAGGCCCAGAACCCGCCGATCTCCCAGCAGCCGAGGTGGGCGGTGACCAGCAGCAGCGGTTGGTCCGGCGTCAGCAGCAACGAGATGGCCTCAGCCGGCGCCTCGAACTCCACATGCTCGCGCCAGTTCTCGCGGGTGATGACCTGCGGCGCGCGGATGGACTCCAGCAT
>Ga0118677_10006247_pt1 | contig 20292 bp, 21 predicted proteins | sample AliMusrvi5mmetaG_FD_86154 | JGI IMG/M metagenome (GOLD analysis project Ga0118677, IMG submission 86154)
CACCGCCACCCGCGCCTTGCGGCGCATGCGCCGACGCCACCACTTGATCGCCGCCTTCTGGAAACAAGCTGAATTGTGGTGAAATCTTCACTATATTATACAGGTGTCAATAGACCTGACCGGGGCGCGCATTGTTTGGGAAGCGCGCGATCAGGAACCGGCGTTTGGCCGAACGTTTGAGTTTGCGCCGGCACATTCCGGTGTCCAATGGGTCGAAGCCGAAGCCGAATGGCCGGATGGTCGCCGCGCTTTTGCCGTCACAAATTTTCCGGCGCAACGTACTGATGGCGGTCAGCCGTGCACAAAAGATCCATTTACAAAGCTACTTATTAATTTTGATGACTTACCGGATGGTCCATTGGTCAGCAATAACCGATGGGATGTAACCGGCCAGCCGCTGGTGACCGGCGAAAACCTCGGCTGGATGACTAAGCCCAACGGCAAGGCGGTGAAGTTTTCTCAAATCACCGACGGATTGCGGATTCCATTGGTCGGTAACGTGCAACCATCTGAGACGGATGCGATCACGCTCAGCGCCTGGTTGTATGTGGAACGATGGCCGTATGGAAAATGGGCCGGTCCAGTTTTTGCCTACACCGGTAGGAATGGCGAAGAAACTATTCTCGGTTTAAATTGCGATTTATGGTTACGCCCCAGTGCGCCATTTTTGCTATGTGGCGGCAAAATGATTTCCCACGCCGAGTTGTTTCCATTGATAACGCTGAACGAATGGCAACACTATGAACTCATCCTGCGAGATAATAACTTCAGCCTCCGCATTGACGGTAAGCTTGTGAAGAGCGGCCCGGTTCAGGACGCGAAAACGTTGGCCAAACAACGACAGGATAAGGCACCGGCAATCAAGCTCGGCAACTTTATTGGCTATGCTGACGAAATTTTCCTGCAAGCAGAACCACGACTAACCCGGTAGTGCGTTACCGGTGCGGTTGCGATTGACCAACGATGATACGTATTTTCAGTATATGTCTCAGCTTATCTGGCCTTTTACGTTTCGGGATTTATTTCCGTGGAAGGAATCTCATTGAAATCGGTGCCGGCGATTTGGGACAGGGCTTGCCGCGCCTTGATCAACTGATCCCAGATGTAATGGATGTTGAAGTTGCCGGGCTTCTTGGGATACGGCGGCCATCGACCGTCTGAGTTCTCAGCACAAATCAGATGGAACCATGCCTTTTGGTATAGGAGTTCCTCCTCTTGGCTGCGCGGGTGTGCTGCGATCTGCTGTAATTGGGTGGAGATAAGTTTACAATAGGGATCGCAGGCGATGGCCGATGGTGTTTTTGCCCATGCGACGGCATATGCCCGATGCCAAGCAATGCCGTCCTCAATGCGAAAATTCTGGTCTTTGAGGATGGGACCTTCAGCGACCGCATCGACAACGTGGCCTAAGTCTCCACGCTCTAAGAGGGCGTCGATATAGTCAGAAAGGAGTCGTGCGGCATCCGGATTATCATCAAACACCTGGTTTGACCCATATCGTTTCAGGAAGAAATAGCCGGTGGTACCGACGTATTCGGCATCTTCGGCATAGCAAATCAATGATCCCTGTCGTTTCTTGCCAGACCAATGGTCAACTGTTTTCAGCAACGATTCAAGGCTGACATTGATTTTCGCGCTCTCATCAACCGGGGCAGGACTAGTGGACATCAGATAATACAAGGTCTGTGCGCTTACCCGATCACTTCGAAAAATGCCGGTTAACCCATCCATTAACTTAATGGGAAAATGTAAGGTAGGAGTGTCTGGATCCACGTCATACCATGGCATGTGGCTGCCATCCTTGAGTGTCGGATCCTGGGATCTTTCCACGGCGGCAATTTCCTTGCGGGTGGAGATCAGATAGGAATCCCAGTCCAAATTCATGATCTTGAAACCGGCGTCGCGATAGATTCTCGGAACGTCATCATTCCAGCAGCACTCAGGGTTCCAAGCCGTTTCCGGTGTCATCCCTAAATGTCGTTGGTAGGTTTGCATTGCAAATTCACATGCCTTCACGCCGTCAGCATAGTCAAAATTTGAAACAATGGAGTGTGCGTACGGAGACCCGATGAACTCGCACTGGCCGGAATCGATAGTCTGGCGCAATCGCTTTAGGATGTCCGGCGTCACTTTGGCAATCATGTCGAGCGTGAAACCAGATGCCTCAAAGCAGAACTTCCTGCCACGAAATCGCTGCTCGAACAAGTCAAGGATGCGCCCGTAGCTTTTGCGGATTACGAACTCAAAAATTTCCGGCCGCAATCCCGAATAATGCAGATTCGCATGAAACACCATGATGAACTTCATTGTTTACCTTCCCTCCAGTGTGTGAGCAGCGATTTATAAACGGTTTCTAGATGCCGGGCAAGGCTTTCAAGTTCTAGACTGTGTGAAAATTTGTCCGTGTCGTCATGCCCTGTAAAATCACCAATCGAACGTCACTGCCTCTCAGGACTGAAGGCGGTTCACTTAGGATGAGATTGGTAGGCTACGGTGGCGTTACCGTCCATAGTGCGGTTGGACGATCACAAAATATTGTATTCCAGCCTGTACTACCTGATAGAAAATAGACCGTTGCATTGTTGGCACCATAAAACACATGTGAACCAACGCTGGGAGCGTTGCCTAAGAAATAAACTCGCGTCAGGCTGGTGCATCCTCTGAATGCATCATGTTTGATGCTGGTGATGCTGGCTGGGATTGTGACGCTGACCAATTTTTTGCAGTTCACAAACGCTCCAATCCCGATACTAGTGACGCTGCTGCCAATTGTGACATTGGTCAATCCGCAACCCATGAAAGCATTGTCCCCGATGCTTGTGACGCTATTTGGGATTGTAACGCTTATTAGCTCGGTGCAACCCAAAAACGCACTACCTCCGATGCAGACGACAGGAAGTTCATTGATTTTATTGGAGATTGTCACTGCATGGTTAGAACAGTCATATCCAGTGACTGTGACAGTATTGTCATTCGCTATATTATAGTCGAATTGGGCTTGTGCCGAGATGGGAAACAGCCGGAGCAATAGCACTGTAACTATCGTTGGATATATGGAGCCGATCCAAAGCAACCGGATATTACACTGAATTTGAAGCTCTCTGGCGATTACAAGAATGCGTTTGGTTTTCATCTCGCTCAACTTCCTGCCGGCTCTGAAACCACTTAAACTCGCATCTTATCGAACGATGTCAAATTCAGCTCCGCAAAAACTATCACTCCGGCACTCACCTATGGGGGCATCAAATAAATTGGCGGGAGCGACGGGGCTCGAACCCGCAACCTCTGCCGTGACAGGCGTATGTGCCTACGGCACAAGAACTTGCGCTCATTGCAATTATGCAACAGCACTCACCCTGCGCACTCACCCGACGCCCTGCAAGATGTTATGCCGCCAGTCCTACCGCCATGCTCCGCCGTTGGTAATTCTTGCGGACTTTCTGATCGTTCAATGCCAAAAATCCCAGACAACGGAACATCAACCATAAAGGAAAACATTATGCCAATACTACAAGACGGAATATCGCTCGAACGAAAACCGGATGGGGCTGTTGTCATAACCATTTCAGCAAGTCTGCTCAGACTTGCCGAGCCGAAGATTCAGGTCGTCGCAAAAGCACAGGAAGCTCTGCCGCCCCCAACTCCGCCAAGCCCACCCCAACCAGCATCGCCTAAACCAATTCCTGTGGTTAAGCCGCCTGTTGCCGCCAGTAATCTAAAGCATTACCTGACAGTCAAAGAAGTTGCAGGAATGCTTAATATCTGCGAGCGAAGCGTCTGGCGGTTGATGGCAACCGGAGATTTTCCGCATCATCGGATTGGGAAAATGTGTCGGTTCTTGGCTGATGAAGTCGAAGATTGGATGAATACTCAGAAACGAAGACGTTGATGCCGCCATGCATAGCCGTTGATCAGGCTAATCATCTAACTTGACATTATAACTCTTTAGATATATTCATAGAAAGGAATATAAATCATGGCTTGGGAAGTCGAATATACGGACGAATGGGAAGCGTGGTGGGCGACGTTAACTGAGCCAGAACAGGACTCGATTGCCGCCGTCATTGGATTGCTTGAAGATAATGGGGCGACGCTGCCGTATCCATACAGTTCTGGAATTGAAACTTCGAGACATACGCACATGCGCGAGTTGCGGATTCAACATCAGGGGCAGCCGTATCGCATCCTGTATGCGTTCGATCCTCGGCGAATGGCGATTCTGTTGATCGGCGGGAAAAAGCAGGGGAATGACCGCTGGTATGAAACGTATGTTCCCTTGGCTGATAAGTTGTATGACGAACACTTGAAGATTCTTGAGAAAGAGCGACTGGAAAAAGAAAAGAAGCCGCGAAAGGAGAAACGAAAATGACTAAGCCCTTTAGAGCTTTAATTGAAAAAATGCCGCTCGCCCGGCAGGCGCGGATCAAGCAGCGCACGGCGGAGCTTTCAGGCGAAATGGCACTTCAAGAATTGCGCCAAGCCCTCAAGCTTACGCAACAGCAAATTGCCGCCACTCAGAAGCTCAACCAAGCGGCGGTTTCTAAACTCGAACATCAGTCCGACATGTATGTCAGCACCTTGCGCCGTTTTATTGAGGCGATGGGGGGCGAATTGCGGATCGTTGCTCACTTTCCGCAAAAAGATATTACCATCAATCAATTTGAAGAAATTGAGGCAGCGGCAGAAAAAGTCGCCGCAGTAACATAATTTCTCCGGGCGTAAGTCTCGCTGTCTTGCTCCGCCACCGGCTGTGCCGCCTCGCCCTTGAACAATTTGCACCACCCATCCAACCTTCCGTTGGATGATCGCCATTGCAAAATCCAGTGGGTTGAAATACCGCCCCTTCGTCTTGAAGCGGGTTGGAGAAAATTTGTTCCGCAGTCCATGCGGCAACTATTTCGCGATTCTTAAAATCAATGGTCATCAAGTCCGCCAGTCATTGAAGACCGATGATCGCGACGAAGCCAAGGTTCGTCTGGAAGAGTTCCGTCTACAATCCCGCCGCCCAAAGCCCGTCGCTGTCCGCAGTCGGGATTTGGCAAACGCCACGTTCGAGGCATTGGCGCAACGCTGGTTTAACGCCAACAAAATGGAAGTGAAACCGAGCGGTTGGGAACGCCGGCGCTATGCGGTCAAGTCGTTGGTCAAGTTTTTCAAGCAGAAACCTGTCAACAGGATCACCAAACTCGATGTCGAGAACTGGGCGATTTGGAAATCCAAATCAGTTTCGCCAGCGACGTTCAATAAGGAACTCGACAATTTAAGGATGATTTTCCGGTACGCCGTCGAACACGGGATCATCGACCGGAATCATGCGGCGACGATCAGGCGGCTCCGAGTTCCAAAACCTAAAATTACCGTCCCGACCCGGGAGCAGTTCCGAGCACTGATTGCGGACTTGCGTAAATATCCGTTCACAGATTTGAAGGATACAAAACCGGCCGCCGACCTCTTGGAGTTCATTGCCTATAGTGGCGCAAGGTTGGGCGAGGCGGTTGCGGTGCAATGGCAGGACGTTGACTGGCAACGCGGGACGCTGACGATCAAGGGCGGCATTACCGGCACCAAAAACAATGAGGTGCGCATCATCCCGTTGTTCTTGCCGTTGGAACGATTGCTGAAAGAATTGCGGGCACGTTTGAAAGCCGAACCGGATCCAGCCGACCGAGTCCTGAAAACCATGTCCGCCAAAATTGCTCTGACGAGTGCCTGTCAGCGATTGGACATGCCACACTTTCTCCACCATGCGTTGCGCCACTTCTTCGCCAGCAACGCGGTGGAGTCAGGGGTTGATTTTATGACCGTTGCCGGATGGCTGGGGCATCGGGATGGCGGCGCGTTGCTGGCGCGGACTTACAGCCACTTGAGGGCGGAGCATTCGGTGGAGATGGCGCGGCGGATTACGTTTGACGCTGGGGCGGCTGGGGCGCAATCCCATGCCAGCTCGACTTGACATAGAGTAGCATTCCTGTTATCCTTTTGCACTGCAACATTTTATACGTATTTTTCATTTGACACGCCATTAACTCTATGCTAGTTTTACCCTAGATGCGCAACTTGGAGCTTTTCACAAGCTCACTGCGCAGACGCGTGCGTTCAGCCAATACGTATTGCCGGAGGAAGACATCGAGATCAAGGTTTCGAGTTTTTATTCCAAGATCAAAGAGCCGGTTCTCGTCAATCCACAATTGCTGGTGACCAGCGACATTCGCACCAGTAAATTCTACCCGGCACCTTTACCGGATATCTTCCGTGGTGACCAACTTGTGGTTGTGGGCAGGTATGCCGGCACCGGCAATGCCGCAGTAATAATTGAAGGGATGGTCAATAATCGGTCAACGACATTCGCGTACGATGTGAAATTCCCGGACCAAGCTAGCGATAACGAATTCATTCCGCGATTGTGGGCAGCTCGGCGGATTGGCTACCTACTTGATGAAAGCCGGCTACATGGCGAGAATAAGGAGCTCCGCGACGAAATCACCGAACTCGCCCGCAAGTATGGCATCGTGACTCCGTACACGGCGTACTTGATCGTCGAAGACGAAGGTCGCCGTAATGTGCCAGTTACGGCGCGGAGTCTGCAAGACTTAGAACGTGACAAGGTTGTTCGCGAACAAGCAACACATGCATGGTCCACATTTAATGAAACGAAGTCTGGTGCCGGAGCCGTAAGTGGTGCCATGGCTTCGGATGCATTCCGACTAGTCAAGAATGTCGATGAGCTGGCTTCTGCCTCCGGTATGAAGTCTAGCAGCGGTGGAATTGTTATTACCGGCGGCAGTGGCAGTGGCCGTACTGGCAGTAGTGATTTTGGCGACGGTAAAGCTGCGCGGCGCGCCTTCATCAACGCCACTCCGGTTCCGGCCTCGTCCGAAGTCGCACAGCGGTTTGACCAGTATGCCCAGCAAACGCGGTTCGTAAATGGGCGTGCCTTCTTCCAGAATGGCATTCAGTGGATTGATGCCAACGTCCAGAAACTCCCGAACGCCCGGCGCGTACAGGTAAAGTTCAATAGCGACGATTATTTCGCATTGCTTGCGAAATATCCCGATGCCGCGCAATGGTTAAGCATCGGTCGCAACATCCAGGTTGCGCTTGGCGATGTTATTTATGAGGTCGCAGACTAACGAGAAAGAGATTCTATGATAAAATTTAGCTGGAATGTGTTGGTGCTGGCGATTCTCGCCAGCGCGATGTTATTGATTGCGACTGGTTGCGCATCGTCAACATACCGACCACAGGCAAATGTCGTTAGTCGAATGCCAGAGACCGGTACGAAAAAAGTCAAAGAATTGCCACTGCGATTGGTAATCAGTCTGACCGACGGTTCCCGCGCGATTGGTGAAACGACGTTGACGAGCCTGTCATTAAGGTCGGCAGTCTTGGGTAAAGTCGTCATCCCATTGGAGAAGATTCGGGAGGTCAAATTCAGTGCCAATCATGAGTCAGCCTCGGTTGCACTTCAAAACGGCGACAAGGTACATGGCAGTCTCGGAGCGTTTTCACTGACGCTGCGAACGCTGTTTGGTGTGGTGACAGTTCCGTTCGAGCACGTGATGACGATTAAAGTTCGCCACAGCTCGGTCCCGAAGCCACCGGATGGTCTCGCGCTTTGGTATCGCTTCGATTCGGATGAAGGTGAACATGTCACCGACCGCAGTGGGCACGGTAATCACGGCTTGGTTCAGAACACAAAATATGTATCGACCGGCAAGGTTGGTGGCGCAATGGAATTTAGCAACTACCAAGCCGCAATCCGTGTCAGCAATTCACCAGCACTACAACTTCAGGATTTTACAATCGCGGTGTGGATGAAACGGAATAGCAAAACCCGCGTTTCACCATCGTATGTGGGTGCCAATTTGTTTTCATATGGGCGTGACGGATACGTACTCGGCATTGCGGCGGATGGTCGTAACGATGGTCATTTCTATCTCTCCAAGAATGGCTTGGACCACGTCGATTCGCATTCGATTGTGACAGATACCGAATTCCACCATGTCGCCGTAACCAAGATCGGCCAACAAGTAGTATTTTTTGTGGATGGCGTGCCGGATTTCCCAATGTTTTACGATACTAGATTCGAATTTCACACCGACGTGGCGGTTGGCGCGACCAGCAGTAGCTTCGACTCGAACTTTCTCGGCGCGGTCAGTGAAGTGATGGTCTTCAGCCGCGCTTTAAGTGCCGAAGAAGTCAAGACACTCGCCGATTCACAGTAGTAACTGATATCCGTCTCTGGAGTACAAAGATGGCCAACAATGTCCAGCTCACGCTTGACGATGTTGTTTATAAGGTCGTAGACTGAATTCAGAAAGCGTATGCGATTATTATTTTTCGCCCTAGCGGTTCTCGCGCTGCTGTTCCAGCCGCTTGGCGTGTTCGCCGAGTCGGAAGCGACCGTCCAACCGGCTCAGGTCACGCTTAGCCTTGTTGATGGCTCACGACTGGTCGGCACAACCACATTGACAACCTTCTCATTGCGGTCGGAGGTGTTGGGAACCATAGCAATCCCACTCGACAAAGTTCGTTCGCTAAAGTTCAGCCCGAACCATGAATCACTTGTTGTCGCATTTGCCAATGGCGATCAACTCCAGGGCAGCCTCGGAACTGTTGCCTTGGAATTGCAGACTCTACTTGGCATGGTGAAAGTTCCGTTGGAATACGTGATGACGATTGAAGTGCGCAGCGGTGGTTTACGACTGGTGGTGTGGGACATTCTGCCGTGGCCGACAGATTCCGGTGGATGGGGAGGAATCCCGGCGATTATTAAAAACAACGACATTCTCCTTCAAGGTAGCCCCGTTCGCAGTCAGACCAGTTATACCCTGCCACTAACGGTCGAGTGTGAAGTTGAATTAGAGGAACGAACAGCAAATGATGGTGGAATTTGGTTTCACGTTGTGGAGGAGCAGGAGTCGCGGGATCTGGAACCCAAACGGTTTGTGATGCTTGCTTTCGGGTATGCCCACAAGGCTTCAAGGTTCCGGACTGGCGAGCTGCAAGTCTATCGATCTGACGGAGACAGCCATGGCCCATTGGTATGGGGCAAGACGCCATTTCCATTTGAACCAGGAAAGACTTACAAGCTCCGCTGGGACATTCGGTCAGATGGCATGAAACTGACAATCGACGATCAGACATTCGACATTCCGAATGTGACTGTCCCGTGGGAAAAGTTGCAGGTTCGTATCAGGGGCTGGCAATCGACGAATCGTTGGCACGTGCGCAATGTCACCATTCGATAGATACGCTCAAATACCCGCGTATTACACTTCTGGCACATTTTTCACAACATCCCTCACATCGCCATCCCATCCCGGTAACTCCTTCAGCCTAGCCGGGTTAGGGTGGCTCCGATGGTTTATCACACTAATACAGGCTAACTTGTTGTCGCCGGCCGGGTTACAGGGAAATCCTTCGTAGTCTGAATGCAGGTTGTTTTTGTATGTCGTTGGGATGGTGTGCAGGTGGAAATTGGTGGGAATATGATGGCTCTCGTCGCACTAAAGAGTTTCCAACGGTGTTGGAAAGTTGATGCCTACAGCTCGTAATGCGACAACACCGGCGCTGGTATTGCGCACGGTGTTGTTGAAAAAGGTCAGGTGCAGGCGGGTTGATCTGGCCTACTTGTTCTTCACCAGTAGGTTGACTCGGTACTTTCGGCGCCGGCCCACATCCTGCACCCCCAAGCGAATTATCCATCACTCGGACGGGTTGGTCAAGTGCCAGGTGTAGTTGCCGAGCTCATTTAGGTCGGTAAGCGAGCCGCGCATCAGCAGAAGTTTTATGATCGGTGTTGGTGAGCGCGAATTGGTACCGTTCATTGGGATTCCGACTAACGCTGATCTTCTGCGCAATCCGCCAGTCCCTCGTCTGAAAGTGGTCCTTGTCTGCAATCTCCCACACCGAGCCGTCTTCAAGTTTTACTTTGGCACCTTGATCCATCACGAGACCCACCCAATGACCAGTGCTCACGGGATAGTCTTGATCAACTGGTGCCGCTGGTGCGTCTGCTCCATTTTGTTGGCAGGACACACTGCCAGCGCGTACGCGGTCGTTGTTGGCTGCTGATCCTGTCAACGCGATTACGAGTAGGCCACAGAACAGCAAGCCAGCTATTCTTGCAAAGTATAAGGTTACATTCATGTCCTGACGTTAAGCGGTAAGCCTAGCGAGGGCTATGGGGTGTTTGCCCTATGTAAGTGAATTATGCGTTCGGTTGAATATGCGGAGGCGGTTTAGCGTTCTTCGCCATGTGCTTGCTTGTCGGGGCTGTTAACTTGTGTCAGATTGCCGCCTATAACACTGTATGAAAGCATTGCTCATCCTGCTAACTGGTGGATTCTTCCTGTCTTGTCTGGCAACGGATTATTTACCAGTGAAATATGATAGCAATGGGTTCTTCCATCTAAATAGTGGTCAGGGCCCATATGTTGGCTATCGACCCGATACCTATCGTGCGGCAAATCCCATCAGCCTTTTGGTTTGGATGCACGGTTGTGGTGGCAATGCCGAAGGTGACCTGTGGGGTATTGCACCTCCAGCATCACGCCAAACACAAAGCTATATTGCCATTTCAATTGGTGGCCGAGATGGCGCTTGCTGGTCAGTCAACACCGACACTCCGAAAGTGTTGGCGGCAATTGCTGATGTTTCCAAACACTTTAACATTAACCCACGGAAGGTTTATCTTGGTGGCTATTCTTCAGGGGGTGATCTGGCTTATCGTGTTGGCTTCGAGCATACATCATTATTTGCGGGTCTGCTGGTGGAGAATAGCGATCCATTTCGAGATACTGGAGCAACCCAAGCCGCACTGCTGGCTAGTGCTTCCTGGAAGATAAATATCGCACATCTGGCACATCTTTCCGACACGACTTATCCAATTGCAGAGGTACGAAGCCATCTAGCAACGTTAGCTGAGAAGGGCTTTCCAGTGACTAAGATCGAAAAGGCTGGAACGCATTATGATGCGACCAAGGGTGCCTTGGGAACGACTTACGATCTGATCCATTCCTTACTCCCGCTCATGAAAGCTGATTGGGTCTGCCCATAGTCCCAGCAAATTGACCAATCACCCAGTCGGCGGTAGCCATGACTCTACCGCCATTCCCGAAGGTTGCTGGGGGGGGATTGATTGTTAGTTTGCGGGGAGAAGTCAGCAAAATCAAGTTCTAGGGGCCGAAGTCGAAGAACCCACTCGCTTTCAAACAGTACAACGCACTTCGAATCTATTAAACCAACAGCACGATAGTAATAATAAAACCCATCAGCCACGATGCTTGCCACCGACAAAATCCTCGCCGTCGGCATCCGAGCTTGTCGAACTACTGTGGCTAGTGTTAATAAACATAGGTGATGATCGGATCCCACGTGGCGCGGTCTCGTTTAGCAACGCCACTCGTATCATCGGTGCCGGACTTGTTGGGAATGACCGCTTCTACGCTGACTTGGTCGGTGTTTGGCCGGTTGACTACAGCCTGTTTGCCGACAATAAAGTAGAGCGCATCACCACGCGCAACATCCACGATCATATCGTACGAAACAGGCTCACCGTGCTTTACCAAACGCGCCGGCCAGATTTCAGCCGCATTCGGCAGCGCGGCATTGCGTAGAATAGAAACTCGAACACCATCCCTGCCTGCGTCATCCCCGCCTGCGTTTTCGAGAAAAACACGGCCTTCCAGACGGACGGCACCACTACGCGGAGCAACCCAGACTCTTACGGCAGCATGGATACCAGGGGTCATATGAAAGTAACTCACCGCTGCGTTCTCGTCGACTGAGGTTTGTCTTAACAGTTCAAACCCCATCCAGTTTGGATTCGCAAATTTCAGATTGTTGTACCGATTGTCCTTACAATTATACCCCGGCGTTACGAAACCAGCGTGGCCTTCGTAAGCCTGGGCATCTTCTTTTTGCTGGTAATACCAGCCGTTTTTTCCTTGCACTCCGGAAAATCCATCGGATGCCCGATAGCTTTCTGCGGAATACTCGAACAGCATATGTTTGATAGCCGTTCCACTGGACAGGGAGTTTTTATCGCCGCGCACCACGATCTTGATCGTATGGGTTACATTGGCATCAAGGCCGGTCTTGACAAAGGCGAACTGATAACCGGTGGCCGGAGTCGCGAAACAATCCACCGTTCTCTGCAGAACATTATCCAGATATACGTCGGCTTTCCCGCAGTCTTCCGCCTTCCACGCCCGCCAATAGATGTCCGCGCCCTTGAAAGCAAACTCGATTGAATTGCCTTTTGTCACACTCACCCTGGCCGTCTTTTCATAATAGGCATCGTTGCCTTCGCTGGACCAGTCACCGGAACAGGTCAACTCTGGGCTGTCGCTACCCACCCGGCGCGTGCGCCGGCTTTCGATGGGATCCGCCGATTCAAATTGCGGTTCATAGCTGTAAAGCTGCATCGGATCCATTGTGGTATGGTCGTGAAGAAATACTCCCGGCGCATAATAACCCGCGTTTCCCGTCGTTTTGCCTGATCCGAAATCGATCCTGTAGACCTCGCCGGAGGTTTGTTGAACTGTTGAACTGGTGCGAAAGTAGCTGTACAAACGCAACGATTGGCCACCGGTAAAGATATTGATCTTGTCGGTATCCGTGACATGCCATGCCCAAGCGCCGTCAGACCAGCTGGGGCCGCATCCCCAGGCGTTCCCCGGAATCTTAAAACAGGGCGACCAATCCTGCTTCGAGAGGTCGCTGCAGAATGACAGGCTGCTGTTATAATTAAACGAGATGTATTTCTGAAGATAGGTGTTATACATCACATAGTACGCATTGACATATGAAGCCTTGCCGCCCAGCCCTGGCTCGTTCCAAGCACCGTTATAAAATTTACGCCATTTTCCCGGCGCCATTTTGTCGCTGATCGCGCATCGGGCCACCTGATGACGACAAAAGCCGGGAAATTCTGGTGCACCGGGCTTGGCCCAATAACAACTGTCGGGATACAGATAGATATACCCGCCGAGGGTGTCGACATAGATAAAGAAATCACCATTGCCACCATCCCAGTACAAACCGGAGTATTCTGAATCGGACCTCAAAGCCCCGTCATGATCATCCCGAGTTATGATTGGTCCCTCATAATGCCAGGTCAACCCCTTGTCCATGCTGGTCGCCAAATGCACTTGCCGATGGATGGGCTCATAACCGCCGGTCAGCTCACAATGCAACGGCGCATACAATTTCTTTTCGGCATCGTCATACCACATCCCTCCCAGCATATAAGGGCGGGACACAGGGAACGGTCCCACATGCCCATCCGGTTGGAGGGTCATGTTTTCGATGTTCGTCCCCTTGAAACGGTAAACACTCCAATTGGCGCACCGGTGGATGACCCAGAACTCACCATCAATCAGAACCGGGCAGGTTGGAAAATCCCCGGTCAGGATACCTCCCAGGTAATCGGGGACTGGATCCAACTTCTTCATCGGTGTTACCGTCACGGTAAACGGCAGGGATTTATCTGACCCGACATTTCCTATTTGACCTACGCTCGCCACTGTCGCGAGGCTTTTTGGTTTCATTTGTCGTCACTTTATCCTCTCTGATGTTGTCCACAAGTTAATTATCCCCATCCAACTTTAACATTGTCTTACACCTTCGGCAACAAACCATCTTTTTAGCCATTCCAGGCCCACTTCCCTAACAACATCATCCACATCACCATCCAACCCCGATAACTCCTTCAGCCTGGCCGGGTTAGGTGAAACTTGTCTTTAATATCTAGTTTTAGCGTTAACATGTTACTGCCGGCCGGGTTAGCGATGGGAAGTGACGGTGTCTGGTAGCTGTGGTTTTTTGTAGGTCGTTGGGATGGTGGGCGAGCGGAAATTAGTAGGAAAATAATGACTATCGTGACACTAAAGAGTTTCCAACGGTGCTGGAAAATTGATGCCTACAGGTCGTGATACGACAACACCGGCACTGGTATTGCGCACGGTGTTGTTAAAAGGTCAGGTGCAGGCGGGTTGATCTTGCCTACTTGTTCTTCACCAGTCGGTTGACTCGGTACTTTCGGCGCCGGCCCACGTCCTGCACCCCCAAGCGAATTATCCACCACTCAGACTGGTTGGTCAAGTGCCAGGTGGACTGGTCGGGCAAGTTTGGCAGTTTCTTACCATGTGCTCACTCCACCTCTCGGACTTGGTCAAAAAGTGGCAAACTTGTGTCACCACCCCACCCGATTTGCCACTCCAGGGTGGGGAGGTGGGGGCAGTTTGGAAGTTCAACCCAGCAGGCGGTAGCCATGACTCTACCGCCATACCATTTAAGGTTGCTGGGTGAATATTATAGCTAGATGTACTGAGCGATCTCCTCGCGAACCCGTTGAAAGCTGTACGGATCGTCGTCTGGATGTGACTCAACGGTGGTTTCGGTCGTGTTGGAGTTGATTCCCCACCGACTCTGGGTAATTACTGCCTCGATATTGCTGGTCGAGATCTGAGAAGACTGGTTGATCTGCATGATGACATGATCTGCATGATGTTTAGGCTGTAAAAGTGCCGAGGGGGGTAATGGTACAACCCGTAGTTAATGAAGTTCAAACCCGTAATACACATGGTACGGGGGTCGAGAAGTTGAAGGAGTTGAAGGACTCCACTCCGCAGGTGCGGCATGTGAAGTTCTATTGCCGCCTGAAAGGGCTGCGAATCGCCACAGAGGCGACGGTCGAGAACGGGAAAGCGGCCATCGACTTTTTGTGGAACAAGTCGAAGGCGTTTCAGATCCTTGATGATAAGGATCGCAAAGACATCGAGGATCGGTTGACCAAGGAGTTGCTGGCAGAGGTGAGCAGTCTTGATGACTAAGTAACTCGGGTGTGGCGGCTGGTCTGTTTGACGGCCGCCGCAACCACTATGGAAAATAATTATGAAAAGAATCACAAATCATAAGAAGTTAGCTGACAAGATTGCTGTCCTCAAACCCGAGCCGAAATGCGCGAGCCTGCCGGGTTGGAGCGGTCAATCCGCTGATATGGTCTTGCTCGGCATGGCTAAGCTGGGCAGCGAGATTGAAGCATCCGGTCAGACTGCAGAACAGGCCCTGAATAGCTTGGTTGTTAAGCCGATTGCGACCCTCAAAGGATCCGATAATGCGCTCAAGTTGGCCACTATCGAAGCAGCAATCCGGATGGCGCACACGTGCAATAAACTCAAAGATGATCGGAGTGTTCCACCGGAAGAGTTCATTGCAAAGGTGGACGAGTTGGTCAAGGCCGGCAACGATAACGTGCTTGACCTGATGAATGAAGTGGTCGCGATCTACGGCATCCAGGCAGATTAATCACCTGATGACGGTGACTGGTCTGTTCGACAGTCACCGCATCTGCGACATCAATAATTAAATATACACGAGCAATACTATGACCATTACCATTGCAGATCACCTAGCCAAGTACGGCATCCTTCCGTATCAGTCGGAAGCAGAATACCACTCGCGCTGTATTGCTGAGTTGCGCCCACAGCAATATGACAAACTGATAAAGCTACGCACCAGGATGCAGCGCAATAAACGGTTGGAGGATTACAGCAAGTTCTTCGACTTCACATCAACCCCGATTATCGGGGCGGTTGATCTTTCAAGGGCCACCAATGGAATCTGTAACGTTGGACAACAAGTTGTTGCGAAAATTGTCGGTGCTAAGAAAATCCTAGATGTCGGTTGCTCATTGGGCTACCTGACGACCTGGTATGCCTTGCAGAACCCGGCTGCGGAGGTTGTCGGAATTGACATCTCCAAGCGAATGATTGAAGTGGCGAAAGCAAAAGCTCGCGACCTCTCGGTCGCAAATATTCGCTTTGAGGCTTGGGACTTTGTGGACTATCCAGACACCGACAAGTTCGACGCAGTGATTGCAACTTCCCTCACCTACGACAACCGATTTGCTTTATACATCAAGGCTTCTCAACTGTTGGCTGACGACGGTTTCTTCATCGAGACCATCTGCTGTGACACGGCAGCATCAGCAAGAGAGCGGCTGCATACAATGGCCTTAACTCGATTGAATGCTCATATGGTTGAATTAGTACATCGTACCGATATGGGGAGTTCCTCCGTTGATCTCATGATCGTCGCCACCAAGGCATTAGCACCACAACCTCCCAACTTCGATGCACTTTACGCAACTGACCAATTGGTGACAGTCACTTTGACCATGGTACCACCTGTCAAATGATGGCAAGCCGTCTAACCTGAGCAACGACCATGACCGAAAACCCACTGATTCACACCAATCCGTTTGACCAATTCTTCCGGGACATTCTCCGGGAAGAACTTCCCGGCATTCTAAACACTATCTTGGACGCAAAGCGTCAGTTTCATGGCATGCCGGCAAAGACAACCAAGTTGGCGGTATCTGCCGGCGAGGCCGCCGAACTGCTTTCAGTATCCCGAACAACCGTCGGGCGCTTGACCAAACGAGGTTTGATCCATCCAGTCAAGGCAACTCGTAAACCTGTCTATGCCGTCGTAGAGTTGCAACGGTTTTTGGATGAAACAACTCGACCCATTGAAGTGTAATGGTAAATATTCCCGCCAACTTACCATCTACAATTTTGCCAGTCAGATAATAATCAGAGGCTCCGTGTATAAAGCCGTTTGGCAGCGGCTCCGGTGACACAACTATTTAATAACATTGTCATGAAAACCGGTTGTACTAATCAATGCACCAGCTTTTTGAAATCCCCGAAGCTGGTGCATTAAGTTGTCACCCAAAGTTGTCACCCGACAGTTGATTTCGAGACAAGTCCGGGCAATTCTGGAATTTTTCCACCGAATAAAAATGCCAAAAACGCCTTATTTTACATGCAAATGGCGGCAGGGAGAGTTGCTGGAAAAATTTGAAGTCGTCTTGGAAGGCTGGCGCATTACCACTATGCTACGCCCGCATCACGCGCTGCCAAACTACATCACGTTCCGCGCAAGCGTCAAGAACCGTCAGTCGGCCGCCGGTTCGCCAAACAATGCTTTCGTGAATAGCTGCGGATCGAAGACTTGCAAATCGTCAAGCTGCTCGCCGAGGCCGATGAATTTGACCGGCAACTTCAGTTCGCGGGCAATCGCCACCACGATCCCGCCCTTCGCGGTGCCGTCCAGTTTCGTCACCACCAAGCCGGTCACACCGAGCGTGTGGTGGAATTCGCGGGCTTGGTTCAGCGCGTTGGCGCCGGTGGTGGCGTCGAGGACCAACAGCACTTCGTGCGGCGCATCCGGCAAGCGTTTCTGCAACACCCGGCGCATCTTCTTCATTTCTTCCATTAAATTCTGTTTCGTGTGCAACCGGCCGGCCGTGTCAATCAACAGGTAATCCATCTTCCGGCTCACCGCCGCGCCGACCGCGTCGAACGCCAGCGCCGCGCTGTCCGCGCCGTACGTGCTGGCAATCACATCGCAGTCGACCCGGTCGCCCCAGATCTTGAGCTGCTCAATCGCCGCCGCCCGGAACGTATCGCACGCCGCCAGCAACACCGTGTTGCCGTTCGCCTTCAAATAATGCGCGAGTTTCGCGGTGGACGTGGTCTTGCCGGTGCCGTTGACGCCGGCCAACAGGATTACCGTCGGCGCCGTGGGGGCTTTCACTAGCTGGTGAGTGGCGCTGCCGAGTTCGCGTTCGATTTCCGCGCGGGCGATGGCAAAGACATCCGCGGTCCCGGCCTGCTTCGCGGCGGCTTTCGTTTGGTCGATGATGCGCGTCGTCGTGCCGATACCAATGTCGGACGCAATCAGCACGGCTTCGAGGTCATCGAGCGCTTCGGCGTCGAGCTTGGGCGCGCGGGTGACGATCCGTTTGATTTCGGTCGCCAGCTTGGTGGACGTTTTCTTGAGGCCGTCCCGGAATTTCTGGAAAAGGTTCATTGCACTTTGCGTTTGATTGCCGTGACACATTCATACGGCACCGGCTGCGTGCCAAGCAAGGCTGCGCCGTACACGACGCCGTGGCAATCGCTGCCGCCGGTCACCAGCAAGCCGAACCCTTCCGCAATTGCCCGGAACCGCTCCGTCTCCGCCGGCGTGTGCCGGCAATGCCAAATTTCCAAGCCGCCCAATCCTTGTTGGACAAGGTTCTGGATCGCATTGTCCGCGTGCTTCACGGCCGGATGCGCCAACACCGCCACGCCACCGGCGCGGTTGATCAACGCGATAGCCTCCGCAGCTTCCATCCGGTAACGCTCGACGTAACCGGGCTTGCCGGATTTCAGAAACCGTTCGAACGCTTCGTCCACGTTTTTGACGATGCCGCGTTGCTGGAGCGCGAGCGCAACGTGCGGCCGGCCAGTCGTGCCGCATTGCGAGCACGCGAACACATCCGCCGTCGTCAGCGCGATGCCGAGCTGGTTCAGTTTCGCGACGATTTCACCCACGCGTTTTTCGCGGACGCGTTTGGAATGTTCGAGCACGGTGTGGAGTTCCGCGCTTTGCCAGGTGTCGCCGGGGAAATAGCCGAGCAGGTGGACTTCGCGGGTCTTGATCCGGCAAGTGATTTCCACCGCCGGCAACACTTCCACGCCGTATTGCGCGCCGGCGGCGAGCATTGCCGGAATGCCATCGAGCGTGTCGTGGTCGGTCACGGCAATTGCCGCGAGCTGGCATTGCGCGGCGGTTCGGCACAATTCCACGGGCGTCCAACTGCCGTCGGAATACCGGGTGTGAACGTGCAGGTCAACGCCCGGCATCACGAGCCAGCGGGTGTGCGCGCCGGGCGCGGCAGATCGCCCCGGAGCCGGTCGAGGATGCCGTTGACGAAGGCGCCAGACTCACGCGTGGAATATTTCTTTGCGATGTCCACGGCTTCGTTGATGCTGACGACCGGCGGGATGTCGTCGCGGAACAGCATTTCGTAAATCGCCAGCCGCAAAATGCTCCGGTCGACCGCCGCAATGCGCGACAGCTCCCAGTGCTCGGTATATTTTTTGATGCGTTCGTCGATGGCGGCCTGATTGGCAACCGTGCCGTTGATCAATTCCTCGGCAAAACCGCGCGCGCTGGTCTGCGCGTCCGGTTGGGTCGGCCAAAACGCCGCGAACGCCTCGCGCAGATCGCCGCCGCCGCTGACGTCATATTGATAAAGAAATTGCACCGCGAGTTCGCGGGCTTGCCGGCGGCGTCCGCCGGTTTTTACAGGTTCGTCCATGTGCGGGCCATTTCGATTGCGGTGCGGGCGGCTTCCCGGCCGCGGTTGTAAGTTTTACCGAGGCAGCGCACGCGCGCTTGCTTGAGCGTATTGGCGGTAACGATGCCGAACACCGTCGGCACGCCGGTCGTGATCGCGATGGTGGTCAACCCGTGCGCCACGGCGCCGGCAATGTGTTCGGCGTGGCTGGTTTCACCCTGCAACACCACGCCGAGGCCGATGACACAATCATACCGGCGCGATTGCGCCAGCTTGGCGGCACCGACCGTGACTTCAAAAGTGCCGGGCACGCGGATGACACGGCAGCGGCGCAAGTCCGCACCGGCTTCTTCGAGTGCGGCGAGGCAGTTGTTGACGAGCGCGTCGGCCAGTTCTGGATTATACCGGGCCGCCGCGATGCCGAACCGCAAGCCGGTCGCCGTGAGTTCAGTTTTAGATTTTTGAGCGCGCAACATGATTAGAGCTTGTGTCCCATTTTCAGCTTCTTGGTTTCAAGATATTTCCGGTTGTGCGCCGTGGGCGCAATCCGAATCGGCACCTGCTCGACAATCTGCAAACCGAAACCGTCGAGGCTGACCACTTTTTTCGGGTTGTTTGTCAAAATGCGAATCGTCCGCAGCCCGAGGTCGGCCAGAATCTGCGCGCCGACGCCGTAATCACGCAAGTCGGCCTTGAACCCGAGTTGTTCGTTGGCTTCGATCGTGTCCAAGCCTTCCTTTTCCTGAAGCCGGTAAGCGTGAATTTTGTCCGCCAACCCGATCCCGCGGCCCTCATGCCCGCGCAGGTAAACAATCGCGCCGCATTTTTCCAGCGCAACCATTTTCATCGCCTGCTCCAGTTGCGAGCCACAGTCGCACCGCAACGAATGGAAAATATCGCCGGTCAGGCACTCGCTGTGCATCCGCACCAGCACATTGGCCTGGCCGCGGACGTCGCCGTAGGTCAGCGCGATGTGGTGTTCGCCGTCCGGCAACGACCGGTACAGGTGCAGCGTGAAATCGCCGAACTGCGTCGGCAACGACACTTCCTGCTCCTTGGACACCAACTTCTCGCGGTGGCGCCGGTATTCGATCAGGTCGCGAATCGTGCAGAGTTTCAGGCCATGCGCCTGCTTGAATTTTTGCAGCTCT
>Ga0118677_10006248_pt1 | contig 20290 bp, 20 predicted proteins | sample AliMusrvi5mmetaG_FD_86154 | JGI IMG/M metagenome (GOLD analysis project Ga0118677, IMG submission 86154)
GAACGTCTGCTGTCGGCGGTTGCCCCGTTGCGTAACGTGGTGGGGCATGCCCGGTATGACCAATCTCGCTAGTCTTACCATGCCCCCAAAATAGCAGATTCCTCAATCATGTCAATAGTTTCATGGTATCTGGAATTCCTGGGAATTCCCGCGAAAGTGAGCGGTCAAATTCGCCAATCTCATCCATATCAGTGATGACTCTTATCCATTTCAAGTGCGTCAATATCAGTGATGTCCCGTTTTCATGCCCGGTATATACAAGGTAAAGGTACAAGTGGTCAGGACGACTTTTGCCGTTAATCGTTCTGACCCCTTTTTGACTCTGACCCCTTTTTGACTCCCTTTTTGACTCTCATGCCCAGCACTGCCAGGCGGCGACTCGCTCTGCGGCTGTCGCGTGTTGGCACGGTGGGTCAGAACATGGGTATGGGACGGATGAGGAAAACCACGAATATAAAGGATGCTCCAATAACAGTTCCTACAGAGAACCAGCAGATCGCCCAAGTCTTTCGGCTATTAACGCGACCGACTGCTACTCTTACGATTGTTCCGCCGAAAACACCGGCTACCAGAGCAGGAAACAGAGCAACTGCCGTAATGGCGATATCACCAGCTTTCGGAAGCGACCCATAGTACAGGCTTGATCCGATCAGGAACAAGACCCAACCAACTGGCCCACCTAAAGCGGAACTGGCAGATGCAAGGAGTATGTCATACATGGTAGCATATTGTAAAACGAGGCCCGCGACAATCGGCCAACGGGAGGCACGGCGGCCGCCGCTGGCTGCCTCCGTCGAAAGGTTGTATCACCAATCAGTTTAAAGTACTCCCACGGCCCGAACAACCAAGCGGCGACTTGCACTGCCGCCGTGCCGTGTTGGCGGCTAGCGGTTGGCCAGCAACCGCCATTGAGCCAACGTCTCTTCGGCTACTGGCATCCCCCATCTGGAAGTCTGTGGAGACCGAAGAAATGGTTCTAAGTTGGGCACAGGCACGTTGTGCCCCTCGCACAAACGGATCGCGAGCATCAAGAAGTCTCGTGGTCCATCGGTATTCGCACCGTATGCGTCATACATTCCAATTTCCACAACAGATTCAACGAGCGCCCCGAAGTCCTCTTGGAGCTCAGCCGGTACAACGGCGAGAACCTCATCGGGTACAGGGTCACCGAGGCCATGAAGCGCGTTCCTACCCAGCGCCCGGTCCCAGGCGACAAACTCATCAGGCGACGCAATTCTCGCAAAGGCCCATAAATGCGCGATGAGTGAATCAATGTCTGGATGCGCAATGCCAAAGCGCTCGCAAAAGCAAGAGAGGCAAACAGCGCCAATGACTTGGCATCCGGCGTTTGAGATTCTGTCGAGTATTTCGCGTATTGCTTGACTCCGCTCTGCCAACGGGTCGCACGCCCGACGCCGCCCCAACCGGAGCAACCAGCGTCGAGCTACGATTGATTCTACTACGCCCCGGCGGCCAGCACCACGACCAAGGCGTCCGCGCAGCGGCTCAGCGGGTGGGTGGTGTTGGCGGGCAGTCCGGGTCCGGCAACTCGTCATCGCAATCCTGACCAGCGTGCCTTCCAGCCGAGGAACTGGTCCATGGATTGTAAATCTCGATATAGCCACTAAAAGGTCTGTAGCGGTTGTCGAAAGTCGGGTCAGGGGGCACGCGTAACGTCAACGGTGCGGAAGAGTGGGTGGCCGACGCTTGCTCAAACGCGGTAGTGGGTGCCTTTTCGCAACCCGCGACACATGCGATCAGGAATGAAGCGAAAAGTCTCATATCAAGCCGCCCTGCCAATGGAAGCCGCCCCCGTCGTCGCAGCCTCCAATTTCACCAGTTTCATCGTGCCAATCAGTTTACCATCTCCCACGGCCTGCACCACCAATCGGCGCCCCGCTCTGCGGGTGCGGCGTGTTGGCGGCTCGTGACTGCGGTGCCCGGCGTGGCAGCTTCGCCTTGTCTCTGCGAACGATGGCCCGACGACGTTCTCTGCGCACGCTCGTCATCCATGACTGCGGCTTTCCACGTCTGGCAACGACTTCTGAAGCTTCTTGAATCCGTTGGGTGTAACCCGCGTGCCGTAGGTTTCCACAAGACGAAGTTTCCTGAGCCCCTTCAGATGCAAGAGTCCAACATCAGTGATCTGAGTGTCCCCGAGATACAACTTCCTGAGTTGCGCTAATCCTTTGAGATGCACCAGTCCCGCATCGGTTATCTTGGTGTCCTGGAGCCACAATACTTGAAGCTGTGTCAGTCCTTTTAGGCGCTCCAACCCAGCATCATTGATCGCTGTGCCTGAAAGCCAAAGTTCTTTGAGTTGTTTCATCCCCGTGAGGTGTTTCAGTCCGGCGTCAGAAATCTTCGTATTCGCCGCGCATAATTCCTGAAGTTGCGTTAGTCCCTCCAGATGTGCTAGTCCCGCATCGGTAATGTCTTTCCCGCCAACGAACAGCACCGCGAGATTGCTTAAACCTTTCAAGTGTATCAACCCGGAATCGGTGATTCGCGATCCCGACAGCGACAAGGTGGCAAGTTCAGGCAGCGCTGCAAGATGTGCAAGACCTGCATCAGTAATCTTAGGATGCTTGCCATAGAGGCTGAACACATGTAGGTGTGTTAGCCCTCTGAGGTGCTTCATCCCGGCGTCTGTGACCTTGGTGTCGTACAGGCACAACGTATGCAATTGGCTTAGACCGCCAAGCGGCAGAAGGGCGGTATCGGTGACATGCGGCCCGCGGAGACTGACCCACACGGAATTGTCATACCGATACCGATTCGGACCGTCGGGAAGAACTGCGGGCTCTATCAGTTCGACATGCACTTTGCCTCCGGATTTCCGAAGGGCGTCAATCACCGTGCTCCGTCCAACCTCCTCGATCTCGTGGAGTACCCGTTGTCGCTCGACTGCCCCGTCTATGACAGCCGCCTGTAGCTGCTCTGGAAGAATCGGTTCTGTCGCCCAGCCCCAGGACGCATAAGCAAGCGACAAGCCTACCGCCAGCAACGGGAGTGTGATTCGATTCATGGATCGTTCCGGTTCCTTCTTGCCGCCAACGGGTCTTTAGCGCACATCGTGTCCGCAAAGCCGGACCGGGACTTGCGCGGTTTCCATCTTGTGATGCTGGGCTCGTCCTAAATTGCCCAGCCTCCACCTTTCCTCATTATACGGCTTTCGCACAAATCGCCGCAATACCGGCAAACTGGCGTCTCGCCCGATTTCTGAATAGGGCGACCTATCGGCGCGCATTCACAGCGCCTTCTCTACTAAATTCCTTCAACTTGCTTAGGTTTTCTTCCCTATGGGATCTTGGCCTTGGATGCCAGATACCGACGTGTCGCCTGCTCTTGAATCAGCTTATAAAACTCCGGCGATTCAATCCGTTCACGTTGGGGCGGGGTCAGCCAGCGCAAGCCCTTTTCCCAAGTTTCCAACGGCGGAATCTCCATCGTGACCCAGCCCGGCCGGGGCTCGCGGACGACGATGCCTTCCAAGGAAATGAACCGGTCGTCGTTGATAATCTCCAACTCCACGTCGGCCACGTTTAGCTCGTCCGCGCGGCGACGAAGGTGCATCTGCAATCGGCCGACGGGAGGCCTGCTCGGCTGACGCGGCGGCACCTGCGTCTTGCCGTTGATCACGTCCAGCGGACTTTGGATCTGCTGTTGGCGGATCACGGCCACCTTGGTGTAGATCGTGGTCGTCTCCAGCCTGGCGTGTCCTAGAAGCTTCTGGATGAAGCGGATGTCTGTGCCGTTTTCCAGAAGATGGGTGGCAAAGCAATGTCGCAAAGAGTGGGGCGTCGGCCGCTTTCCCAACCCGGCAATCGCCACCGCCCGCTGCATCGCCCGGCCTACGGAGCGCGGCGAGAAATGCCGTCCACAGCGATCGCCTGGGAACACGAAATCATCCGGCTGAAATGTCTTGGAAAGCTGCTGCAAGAGCGGCTTGAAGCTCTCGGGCAGCATCACCTGACGATCAACGCGGCCCTTGCCCTGCCAAATATTCACCACGCGACGGTCGAAGTCGAAGTCTTTCCAGCGTAACCGCACGACCTCGCTGACCCTCGCTCCCGTGGCGTACATCAAACCCAACAGCAACTTGTCTCGCAATGAAGGGGCTGCCTCGAGCAATCGCATGACCTCGGCCTGGCTTAACACGACCGGCAGCCGCTTCGGCTTCCGTGGTGTCTCCAGCCCCAGCGTGACCGCCTGCCCGCACATCTTGTCGAAGGCCGTGCGAATTGCCGAGAGGTTGATGCTGACCCAGGACGAACCGCCGCCACCGTCCACCAATAGTTCCAAATAGCAGCGGACGTCTTCGCGGGCCACCAGGTGCGGGGGATGACTGAACCAACGAAGGAATCCCGCCAGGGCGTTGCGATAGGCTTTCTGCGTTCGCTGCTGGTAGAAGCGGATCTTCAGTTCGCGGACGATCGCATGCACGAAGTCCGCCGCACTGGGTTTCCGGCGCAGATCGACGACTGCATGGCAGGGAGAAAGCCGATCCTCGACACGTTCTCGCGGGGCGTAGCGCCCTCGGGGCGGCGTGTAGGGTTGGCCGTTGTTGTAGGTGCCGACTTGAAAACGTTGGGGTGGGGGAAGGGCGATCATCGCAAACGAACCGGAATCGGATTGTGAATGTCGAAGCACTCTTTATAAGTGTACTAGCGTATACATTACCGACAATAGCCCTTTTGGTGGTAAGCAGACAAGGCCCGATGCATTTAACGCCACCAGTCCTGGGGGTAATTTTCCCCGTCGCACAAGAAATCGCCATGGTCGCACTCATTCACCCGCACCACTTTGCCTCGCAGCCGTGCCCACACCATCCGCCGGACTGGACGGAAAACCCCGCCTTAAGCACGCGGTCGCGGAAGAACTGGCACTCGCACTGGAACATCTCGCAGCCGTCGTCGGAATAGACGAACCGGAACCAGGGCGGCGGAAGGGTGCGAAAGATCTCGATCCGGGCAAACCAGAAGGTGGTGTGGAAGGAATTTTCAGCGGTCCAGGCGGCCGGCGTCCGCATCCGGCAGTGGCACGACGCCAGGTCGCCATCGAGGGCCAGGAAGGTCTCCACGCCGGGATGCGTGATCGTGACATCGTTATCGATGAAGAGTGCCCACTTGGCGCCCAACTCGGCGGCCTTCGGCAGAACCACGTCGCGGACGGCACGGTTGCGGAAGGCCATCAGGTCGGCGGTGTCCCAGTCGATGCCGAAGTAGCGACCGGGCAAGACGCGCTGTGAAAGCCACTCCTGGGCTGAGTCGCGCAAGGGGTGGCGAAACTCATTACCGATCACGATGGCTTTGGCGAAGTCGAACATCAGGACGTCCTCTTAATCCATTTCACAGCGTACCAGGGCGGGGCGATGCTCGGATTGGAGGATTCGTTTTTCACGCGGTGGTCGAGCGGGCCGGTAGATCCGTTGAGTTTGGTGTGGATCTTCCAGGCGGTCCCATACCCCAGACAGTTTTGAGACATTTCCGGATGGTCCTGCAATCCCAGGGTGAGATTCGCCAAGGCGATTCCGCCCGTCGCCGCGTAGGTGCCCCAGGCTCCGTCGCCGGGACTCGCCGCACGCCCAACCAGGAATCGGCTACGGGCGTCGGTCAGTTCCTCCCAGCCATCACGAACGGCCGCGTCAGCACCCACCGCCCGAATGGTGCCGATCGGATCGTCCCAGCAGTCGGTCATGATGACATTCGTGCCGTCGCCCACGGTTTGATAACCGACGACGTAGCCGGTGAACAGCGCCGTGTCGGCATTGGCTTTGAGCGGCGTCGAGACGTTGAATTGGTCGCCCGTCTGGGTCGAGCCGTCGGTGTCGTTCCAGTTGCACGCCTTGACGTACACCGTGCGCGACGCGGCGCCCGAGGCGTTCGTGAAGCCGGACTGGACTCGCGCCCACTGGATTCCGGCAGCAACGATGCAGAACCACTGCCGCTCCTGGCGGTCATACCAGATCTCCAGCAACTGATCCTTGGGGATCGGACTGCCGCCAGCGTTCCGCACGGTGACTGTGTGGGTGCTTGATTCCAGCACGCCCGTGTTGAGGTTCGCCCACCAGACGGTCATGCTGCCGGTGGAATCTTTGGCGATCGCATAGGTCGCCTTGGCCAGGGCTGTGAGCTTGAAGTTGCCCCAGACGATCTCCCAGCGCTGGCGAGAGAACGACCACTGGGCCCAGCCGCGGGTGCCGGGCACGCCGTAGCCGCCGGCACGACCGACGCCCAGGTAAAGCTTGGCCGTCTCGCCGGTGACCATCGGTGGATACAGATAATACTGTGTGCTGGTCGAGTCGTCGAGGAACTTGGCCCTGGCGTAGTCGTCGGCGGGCCAGCAGTCCTGCGCAATCTCGAATGCCCGAAGGCTGAGTTGAGGAGTGCCAAGGCGAACGATCGCCCACTTCTCACCGATGCCGGCCTCGCGCCAGAGGATCTGTGCGGCGCCGGCGTCCCGCAGGTGAAGCGTGCCAAAGACCCCATCGTCGACGTCGGCAAACAGTCGCTGCTCCTCACCGGTGGCGACCAGGACTTTCACAGGGCTGACGCCCGTGAAGACCGCCAGCCCGACCTGGCCGGTGGGAATCGGCTCGATGGCGATACAGAACTTACCGAAATGGGCCGGCAGCGCGGGGGTGACGCCTTGCAGCGAAGGCCGGGTCTTGAATTCGTCCGGTTCGTCCGTCGGCGTGAAGAGCACCGAATCGATCCCCATCACCCCAAATCGCGGCATGTCGGAGGCGGAGTTGTTCTTCACCGGCCGGATGCAGACATTCATGCTCGCGGCGCCAACGAGCGCACCGCCGCTTTCCCGCAGGGCATCGACATAGTCGATGGTGTCGAGCATGGCGTTCCAGACGTTGGCCGGCAGGATCCGCCGCTGGCCTGACTGGACTTTTGCGAATTGGTTGCCGCCGGCTGTCAATTTCCGATCCCCAATTGTGAGAAATCCCCGCTGTCATACACCCGCTCGATGTGGACCGAGGTCGGCCGCTTGACCAGCTTCTTGGCATAGGTGTCCTCGATGGTCCCGTAGCGGACCCAGAGATATTCCCAAGCCTTTTTGGCGATGCCGTTGATGTCGCCCACGACCAATCCGGCAGCGTCACGCGAGGCCGCGAAGCTAAAGGTCATCTCCACCAGGTCGGGGTTCTTGGCCGACTGCGAGCCCTTGGCCCCGTGGAACAGCACCTGCTTGATGCCAAAACCGCGAAACGCGGCCGCGTTCGTCTTGCCCGTCAGGTCGTAAAGCGTCTGGCTGTAAGTCCAGGTCACCGTTGCCGCATCGAGTTGGTGCGTCTCGGTCCACTTGAACTGTGGGACGATGATCTCGCAGCCCTCAACCGAGTCATCCGTCACCCCGATGGCGCCCTTGAAGTCGGGGGCCTGCTTGCCGGCCGGGGCGTAGTTGTGGATGTTCTCCTTGGACTGGGTAATCTTCTGGTTGCCGCCGGTGGTATCGAATTCCCACTTCCAGTCGCCCTTCTCAGGTTCCTTGGTCGCCCCGTAGCGGACCGTGCATTCCCAGGTTTCGGGTGCGGTTTCCTTGAGCTGCAGCGACTGCCGTAGCAGGTTGCTGTAGACCGTGGGCGTCATGGCGGCCAGGAACGATCGGGCGAGCGTATCGTCGCGGGTGCCCATGATGACATAGCTGAGGTCGATGGACGGCTTATCACCCACCGTGGTGTCGCGGCTCGGAAATGCTTCATAAATCGCCAGTGCCATCGTGCGTTACTCCCAGCGTCCGCCCATCTGGACCTCGTCGAGCAGTTTCTCGCCGTTGTCCCCGATGCGATTGAGTTGGTGCTTCATTTCCTGGAAAACGCCGCCGCCCAGGCCCAGGCCCGAGACAGCCGCGGCGTTGAACGTGCCGACGACGCTCGCCTTGGCGCCGGGCATGGCCTCGAGGTCCATCGGCGCGAACTGCCCGCCTTCGCCGGGGCCGCCCTTGCCCTTGCCCATTGCCGCCCGCTTGGCCGCGGCCTCACCCCGCGCGGCGTCGAACTCTTTCTTCGCGGCGTCGACGTCGGCCTGACTGTCGGCCATCTGCTTGGCGTAAGCTGCCTGGCGTTCGGAATGCTTCCGCTCTTTCTCCTTGTCAAGTTCACCCAGGGCGCCTTGGGTGCTTTGGTCGATCTCGCGCTGTCGGGCCTCGAACTGCCCGCCGATGGCGGCCAGCTTCTGCTCCCGCTCGGCCGTTTGCTTGCGTTTGGTCTGGTCGTATTCGCTGGCAAGTTGGCTGCGAGCTTGACTGGCCTCCCCGGGCGTGATCGCGCCGACCTTCTCCTTCATCGTGATCCAGGTTCCCTTGACCCAGTTGCTGGCTGCATTCCATGCCGTTTTGACCCAATCGCAGAAGATGGTCCAGGCGGAACTGAGGCCCGTACACAGCGCGTTCCAGCCCGACTGCAAAAGCCCCCAGGCCTGAAGACCAACGCGGGCGATGCCGTAGACGGCCTCGGTCCAGGTGCTCATGAAGGTCTCTTTGACGCCGACCCACACTTCCGTGAGAAAATTGACGCCCTTCTGCCACTCCATCTTCAAGAGCGACCACAGCACCTTGGCCGCCAGGGCAATATCGCCGGCCGCCAGGGCGTCGCCGATTGCACCGAAGGTGTCCATTGCGTCCTGGGCCAGCTCGCCGAATACACCTTTGAGCCAATCGAGGGCCTGGCCGGCGATCCCGGAGGCGTAGAGAAAGTAGCCGCCCAGCGCAAGGACGGCCACCACGACCAGGCCAACCGGCGTAAGCAAGGCACCCAGCGCGCTGCCGACGATGCCGATTACCGCCGTGATTCCCGTCCAGACCGCCGAGATCAGCGTCCCGGCCAAAGAGACGACAGTGCCCACCATACGGATGCCGCTGACCACGCCCATCACGCCGCCGGCCAGCATGCCCAGGATCCGGCCGAAGAGTGAGAACCCAGCGCCGGCCAAGACGATCGCTCCGGCCACTTTGAAGAGCACCAGGACCAGCCCCCGGTGGTCGGCGATCCACTGCCGGACCTTTACTGCGGCAGTGATGAGCCAGTTCGTGAATTCCTCGAGATACGGCCCCAAGGCGCTGCCGATGACCGAGACGCACTTCTTCAGCACGTCCGTTAGGTCGGCCAGGGCTCGACTGAACCGCAGCGCTGCCTGGGCCGATTCGGTGGACGTCACCAAGCCCAGTTCCCTGGCCCGCTTTTCAAAGCGGTCAATCCCCGCCGAACCCTGCATAAGCATGGGCAGCATTTCCGTACCGGCACGGCCGAAGATTCTGACAGCGGCCGCAGCCCGTTCGGTCGGGTTCTGGATGGCCGCGATCCGGTCGGCCATATACTTGAACTGGTCCTCGGGCCGCATGCGGGCCAGATCTTGAAGATTGGCGCCCATCGAGACCAAGGCTGCCTGGGCCTGCGGCATCCCGCGGCCGGCCGCGGCGATGGTGACCTGCATCTTGCGGATGCCGGTGGCCAGTCCGGCCGTATCGACGCCCGTGCGACGCGCGGCATAGCTGAGCGCCGAGAACTCTTCCACCGTCGTGCCGGCCTGCTCGGCCAGGTGGGCCAATTCCGATCCGCCCTTGGACCATTCCCGCACCGCCTCGAGCATCCCGGCCACCAAACCAGCCGGCGAAAACGAGAAGTTGGCGATCGCCGCCAAGGGACCGGGCAGTTCCCCACCCCGGGTCGCGGCGCCCAGCCGACCCAGGCCAGCCGACCAACTGCGCAATTTCGCACTGGTGGCAGCCAGGCTACGGCTTAAGGCGTTCTGTTCCATGAACACCTCGACGTAGGCGGCTCCGGCTCGAATGGCTCCGGCTGCTGACATTTTTTGCTATTCGCCTCGCGTGGTCTTATCGAACAGATGCTTCAATTGCCCCACCCGCACCCGAAGTTGGGGTTCGGCCTTCTTCTGCCCGCCGTGGGGCAATAATAGAAACGGATCGAAATGCCGGGGTTCGGCCTGAAAACCCTCCGGCCGGAAGGCGTTCGTATTGGCCAGCGTCGCGCACACCAGCGCCGTGGCCGCCCAGGCCCCGCTGGCCATCCACGTCAGTTCGCGGAGGGTGAACTCTCCGGGCTCGACGCCGGCGATTCCGGCGAGTTCCCAGCAGCGCTGGTACTGCTCGTCGGCCCAGCGATGGCGTCCATCGCCGCCTTCAGTTCCGCCTCCATCTGCCGGTCCAGTTCCGGATCCTCCAGTTTCAGCAGTGCCAGGTTCGTCGCCTTGTCCTGCAGGGCCGTCAGCTTGCCGAGGATCTTTTGCAGGATCTCGCGACGGCCCTTGGGGAAAAAATCGGCGATTTCTCCCAAGAGGGCGTCGGTCGCGGCACCCAAAGCATCGCCGGCCAGGGCACGCCCAAAGTCCTCGTCGCTCACGCCCTTGGCTTCCGCCTCGGGTTTCACCAGGCAGAAGAGGATGTCGCACAACAGGCACGGGTCGTCCACCAGGCGTTCGAGCAGCTTGGCCTTCTGATCGGCGATCTCCAGCAGGTTGACCTGCAAGAGTTCGCGGACGCGTTTGACGGCCGCGACGTTGACGGTGATCGCCCAGGTGCGGGCGGCGTTATCGGCAAAGGTCTTCATGCGTGTCATCCTCCTCAGGGGGTCGAGTCGTAAAGGACCGAGATCGTCACGTCGCACGTATTGGCGCTGTCGCCGTTGCCGACGTGAATTGCGGACACCGGGTTACCGGCCATCGGTCGGGCGAGCCCCGAGTTGACCCACCACAGGCAGCACTCGCCGGCCGCCAGGTCCAGCGCCAGCAGGACTGCGCCACCAGCGTCGACAAACACAACGGACGCCCGGCGTGTGGTCGTCACCAAGAGAACCGTCATGTCGTCGGGATCGAAGGCAGCGTTGACCACCTGACGTTTCACGACGACGACGGCCGTACCGCTTGCCGGAAGGCTATCGCCGGCGCCTAGGTCCACGGTGACGTTGTCGCCGGAAACGGCCGCGGTCATACCGTAGCGCCGGCCGCCGCTCCAGAAGACATCCACCTTGTCACTGGTGACGATGCCGTGTCCGGTTGCCAAAGCGGCGGTGCCGGTGTCGTTGTCGGTTTTGGTCCAGGAGGTTGATGCCTTACCGGCAGCGACCGTGGGGGACCACTGGCCGGCGCCGTCCTGGGCGCGGCTGATTTGTACAGGAACGGTCTGGCCGAGCACGTTGGCCACGACGTTGATCGATGCTTGGGACATAATGGTTCTCCCTGGTTATCGCGTTACAAGTCTCAAAAATCCCGAGGCCTCCAGCGTACCGACGCCGGCTACATCGACGGCAACGCCCCGAAGCACACTCTCGGCGGCAGGAACCTGACAGGTGCCGGGCGTGCCGTCGCCCCGATCCGCGCCGAAGCGGACATTTGCCGCGCTGGGCAAGCTGCCCAAAATGACCTGGTCAAGAGTCATGTTCATTACCTCGTCAAGGATCATGGTCGTTCGGGCCTCAGTACAGTTCACGCAAAGCGTGCGTGCCGATCTTCTTGTAACTCCACCCCGTCACGGAGCTTTCCGTGGCAAGATTGGCCAAGAGACTCCCCTCGTCCCATGTGGTGTTCGAGACGTCGGCGATCTGCAACTGGAAATTCCACAGCACTTCCTCCAGTCCCTCGTAGTGCCGCACGGTGAATCGCGGCGCCCACAGCGCAAAATCTGCCTGCGGCATCGCGAGCGTTTCCCATGTCGGGGCCGGTCCGATCTGGTTGGCAGGCAAACGGAGCCATTGCCGCTTCACCTGCAAGTTGTTTCCATCGAGCCGCGCATCGACGATCACGCACACCGGCGTGAGCGCCGTGCCGCTGCCCCAGGTGTTGGTGTCCACCGGCGCTGGGTCGGCCACGAAACGGATCGCGCTGGCGTGCCACTCGTCCTCCCAGTCGGCCGATTTCTGCCGCCATCGCATGAGGTAGTCGGTGTCGGCCGAAAAGCTCGCCGCCAGACCGCATGCCTCCAGATCGACGAACACGACCGCGGCGGCTTGGCCATCGCCGTGCGTCTGGGACCAAAGGAACTGAACACCACCGGATGGTATCGACTGCCGGGTGCTGGGCACGGCCGCCGCCACGATGTCGATCTCCCGCTGCGCGTCGAGCTGATCGCGGAGGTTGCCGGTAATGTCGCCCCAGGCAGCCGGGTTGCCATCGAGTAGTTTTGCCAACGTGCCCAGGAGCCGCTCGTGGTCCCCCGCGGCGGTCGCCGGCGTGACGACATCGCCGTTCTTCGTCAGGGCGAAGCCGCCTTTGTAGGATGTGGTCCCGTATATGCTCATAGCGCACCTGGATGGAACGAGTGGCCGTTTTCATGCCGTCAAACCCACTGCACATCCCGAGTGCTGGGGCAAGGCTTGACGTTGATCTTGTAGACGACCGCGTCCTCGAGTTTTTCCTCACGGTCGCAGCCAAAGACTTCAAAATCACCATCGATGCCGTGGCCATCCGACGCGTCCTTGATGAGGAAGGCCAGCGGGCTGTCGTTGATGAAAGCGGCGATGATGGCGGCCAAAGCGGCGTCGCTCGAATCGTCGTTCATCTCCCACTCGACTTCGATCTCCTTCAAGGATCCCTTTCGCTTGGAATACTTCGAGGCGCGGCTGTCGACCTTGGCCTCGCCCTTTTTCATCTTAAGGGATAGATCCTTGACGTTGGTAATCAGAGTGCCTGCTGTGCCGCCGGCTGCGCCGTAGTACAACTTGGCATCCACAAGGCTCATGCGCTGGGCCATCGTAATCTCCTTCTCGTGCGTGGTCTCACTTGACTGAGCCGGCCCACAACGCCGGCAGGTTTGGCATTTCTTTCGCAAGCGCCGGCCCCATGTAGGGTCGGGCTGCGATCCGGCCTTCGGTAATAAACTCCGGGCCGTATAGTTCCTCGTTGAGCCGGTTGGCCCGATCTACCTGGGCGGAAGTGTTGAGCTTGGCATAGGTCACCAGCTTCCCCTCGCGATTCTTCTTCGTGCTGCGGCTCGCCGGCCCGTCGAGACGGATCTCGCCGGCGCCACCCAACGTGCGTCGGTGTCGCCGCGGATTCTTGCGGCGGGGAACCGACCCGCCATATTCCAGCGTGGGCGGCACGACACCGACCGAGCCCAAGGGCGTCGGCCCCACGACCACCGACCGCGATGGTGGATCGTAGTTGAAGTAAATCCGGTTCCGCAGCGTGCCGACGTGGCTGCTGGGCGGCTCGCCTGGGCGGGAAACCCGCTTCCGTTTACGGATGCTGGACTTCGCTCGCCGTTGGATGTACGCACCGGCCTTGCCCAGCGCCTTGGCGCCGGCGCGACCGACGGCCTCGATCACCGCCTGGCGATCGAAGAACATCTCCGACTTGATCCGCAGGCCACCGCCGCCGATCGCATTGGATGTCGCGATTCGTTTCATCACGCCCATGGGTTATCGAGAATGTCCTATCGCATCACGCGGAAGGTGAACACCAGAAGGCTCGTGAACTGGCCACTGTCCTTCAGGTGCTTGGGGTCGTAAATGGGCTTGTTCTCCGTCTTCACCCAACTGGCCTGCGCATAGCCGACCAGTGCCTTGTGGCGGAACAGGTCGTCGATTTCCTGGACCAGCGTCATCAGGCCATCGATGGCCGCCTGGTCGATTCCTGGCGGATCGCTCTTGGTGACCCGCTTCTGCACGGCGACGTGGATTTTGTATTCCGCCCGATCGCGGGCGCGGTCGGCAATTTCCTCGTCGAGTTCCGCTGGCACGACCGAGACATGGAGTGTATCCATGTCCTTGAGGTCGAACTCCGGCAGGTAGTAACGCTGGGCCTCGAACGGCTGGCTCAGATGAGCCGCGTTCAAAGCGGTTACAACGGCGTCGGCGATTTCGGTGATCGTTGCCATGCAAATGGTTCCTATTGTTTGACCAGTTCCGGCACGGGGCAGGTGTCGAGTTGGCCGTTGAGCCACTTGATGACATCCAGCGACCGGCCGTTGTAGCAGCGATCGAGGCACTGGACGGCCTGGCGGAGCCGAGCCACGGCTTGCAGGTATTCCGTGTCGGTCTTGGCCGCCTTGAGCTGTCCGTGGGCCAACTGCGCTGCGGCCATGAAGTCGCCGCGGAACATCATAGCGGGGTACGTGCCATCGGGGAGCTTTGTCCCAAACGCCTTGGCGGTGTCGCTGACCGGAACTGGCAGGTCGCCCTTGCCGTCCACCACATGATCGAGCACGGCCCGCACGGACTCGCGGGTGATCCGGCCGTCGGCCGCCCGAAAGGCGTACTTGCACTCCTCGGCATAGGCCTGAGCGCCCATCGCCGTGATGCGGACCGGATCGCCGTGGGCGCTGTGACGAAGCACGATGTCCTGGACGAGGCTCGCGGCCTGGCCCTGCGCCGTGGCGTCGAGTTCCGCCACGTCGTCGGCCGACAGAACCCGCAAGACGCCCGGCTTGGCCATGTCCTGACTGAAATTACTGGGCGCGAATGCCGCCCGTTCCAAGATCATCGCCTTGAGGTCGGCCGTTGCCTTGATCTTGACGAAGTAGACGAACTTCAGGTCCGCCCGCTGCGGGTAATCGGCCATGAAGGCCAGGTAGGCATCCTTCTGATCCTTGTCGGGCATCGAGCGGGCATCGGCCAGGATCATGCGTTTCACCTGGGTGCGGAAGTCGTCGGGAACTGTGCCCACGGCCGCATCGAGCGCGCTGATGGCCACGGCGCCTCGGGCCTTGGTCAAGAGTTCGTCCACGTAGCGGGCGGAAGCCGCCTCGCGCAGGGGTTTAGCCAGTTCGGTCGCCTGTAGGGTCGGGAGCGAATCGGCCCCCGCCTTCCAGTACAGCGTCTTGGCAGCCCAGCTTGCCGCCGGCGTATCGCCGCAGTCGCCGCAATACTGCTCGACGGCAGCGCGTACCGCTGTGGCGTTATCGGGCGTGGTGGCGCTGGCAAGTCCGCTCTGAAAACCGGTCACAACCGGCGCCGATGGTCCCTGGGCAAACGCCTGGACGCCCGGCTTATCGATGGTCCGCAGCACGGCGAGCGTGCCGTCCTTCGGGCTGGCCAGCACGACCTGTCGGGCCACAGCCGCCGTCGCCGTCCGAAGTCCCGGGTCGCGGGCCGCCTTCTCGAACGCAGCGTTCTTGGCCTGGGTATTCGCCTGCGCCGCGGCCACCGCCTGTTGTAGCGCCGCATCCTTGGGGCTGGCCTTCAACTGGGCGCGGACCTTCTGTTCCGCCTGGTCCGCCGTGTTCCGGTCGGCCTTCAGCGCAGCGAGGTCATCAAACCGCTTCAACAGCGGCAACACTCGGGTATCCAGATCCTCGGCGGTTGGCGCTTGTGCATTGCCAATCGAGGCCGACAGAACCATCATCAACACGAACCACGCGCTCGTCACTTTCGACACCATAACTCTTCTCCTTCAATTGCTGGGAATGTAAATCCACAAGATCGAGTGGTCGGCAATCGCTTGCTGACCGTCTTTTCCAGAACCTTCGCACCACTTGCCGTCGGCCGCGATGTAGCGGTCGGTCGTCACGCCCGAGCCATTGCCGCTGCCGTCATCCCAGTTCTCCATGCCGGAGTCGCCGGAAAGATTGGTGCAGCCGGCCTCCGTGGCGCTGACCACGCGGATCAGAAACAACCACGACTGCCGCGGCCCGACCGTAATCGCCGTGCCGCCATGACCGGTCTGCAGCACGTCGCCCACGCCCGACGCACAATTAGGCATGAGCGGCGAGTGCGACTGCGGCACCTCGTGGCCTACCACGTGCGCCCCATTGGCGCCGGGCGTGATTTCGCTAACAAGGATCCACGCAGTCGTCGTATCGCCCGGATCGGCGCGGCCGTTGCCGTTGGTGTCCCGCCAGGCCCAGATTTGAATCTTCGCCACCCGGGCGTCGGCCTCGGCCTGACTGCTCACACCATCATGCCCGTTGTGCGCAGCACCGCGGAGGATGGTAATTGCGGTCGTGCCGCGGGCCAACCAATACTGATTGCCAGCAGCGATGTCACGCAGGGTGCCGCTTACGTTCGGATTCCGCTGAAAGTCGTAGGAACCGAACTTCCCGATGTCCCATTGATCGTCGCGGAGGTCAATGACGCCCACCGGACGGGAGGACAAGGGCGGACAGCCCAAGGCACTGCCCGCGCAGGCCAGCGCGACAATCATCGCTCGGCAAATAGGCAAAATGCCTTTCATCGCGCCTTCTCCACGAGGGGCTGAAGGTAATCCATGCGAGTCCAGAGTTGCTCGGGGGTGAAGAGGTCCATCAAGAACCCCTTCCAGCCGTCGGCCAGCAACTTCTGGACCAGCGGACCGGCATTCGCCTGCCACACCTGTTGCGTCCGCGCAAGATCCTCGTCGGCGCCCTTGCGGGTGGCCGCGTCATGCCAGTTGAAAATGATGGCCGGTCGGTTCTCGGGCACCCCGGCATCGCGGCAAATCGTCGGTTTGCCCATTTCCCGCAGCCCGCGAAGCGTGGAAAACCCAATCAGTGCGTAGCCGTCCCACGGTTCGCCGGCCGGAAAAGCCTTCATCCACTGGTTGTTGACCCGCTCCTGCGAGTCAACGCGCGAGACCGCCAAGAGGATCGGGGCATCGGTCAGATTCTTCAAATAACGTCGCTTCTCAGTGAGTTCCTGGGCCGTGACCGCCAGCGACTCCGGGGTCGTCCAGCGACACTGTGAGGTTCCCAGCACTACAGCGATGCAGGTGTCCTGATCGATCAGCCGCAGCCAACGGAACGTGAGGACCGCATCCGGCCGCTCGTCGGCCACGATGAATCGGACTTCCGGGTATTGATCGAGGAACTTGGCGTCACGCTCGCGACCGGCCTGTACCACCCAGATCAAGTTGGGATACTTGTCGTTGGGCACCTGACCACGGGCCACGCATCCGCCCAGCAGGAACCCGGCGGGGAGCGGCCGGCGCTGGCGATCCAGCGCGTAACGCAACTGCTCGGCAGCGAGGATTTGCACGCGCTCGGCATCGGTGGCCGCCATGAAGGCCTGTATCGCTGGCGTGGCCTGCGACGAGGCCAAGGACTTCGATGGGGCGGCCGACAAGCCTGGGACCGTCAGCTTGACGACTTCCGCCGCGGGTTTCCCCGGCTGGGGCGAGTGGTCGCCAAGCGAAATCGCCGGCGCAGCCGTAACGGGGATCGTTGGGATCGCCAACTTCACAGCCTCCTGCCTGGGTTCCACCATCGGTGGGCCTTTGGGTGCGCGATCACCGAGGGAAACGGCCGAGTCTGCGATGTGCGTGACCGTCACTGCCGCCTCTTCCGCCGGCGGCAACGGAGTCGCGGGCCGGTCCGCTGCGGCCAAGACGATCGCCAGCGCGAGAATGCCACTTTTCATTGAGACTCTCCATCAAGGGGTTGCTTCCAAAACCAGATTCGTGTGAATTCGCAGTGTCTTGCGATACAGATCGCTGAACCGCCATACCGGTTCCTTGCCTGGGGCCGTGACCTCGTAGGCGAAGGTTGTCGTGCCTTGCGTTTCCCGGATACGGTCCCCGCGCTGGGGAACGATCGGTTGACGATCCAGCACCAAGTCCACAGCCAGCACCAGGAAGTCGCGCGATTCGTGGCGCACGAGGATTCCGTAGCCGTCATCCACCTCGAACACCGTCTTGCCAACGGTGGCCGGAAGCTCCAGCGTCCGGCCGCCTCGCACATAGGTCACTACGCGCGAGGCGTGCCGGGTCCGCTGGTTGTCCAGCCAGGCAGAGGCTTTTTCGAGGAGGTCTGCCATAGGTGATTACCCCGCCGACACCTTCACTGCGCCTCCGGTGACGTAAAGGGCGCCGGCCACAGCCGGATCGCTCGTGGGCAACGTGGCGATGATGTTGTTGCCGTTGCGCGTCAGCGCGCTGGTGCCGAAGGTGATCGCCTTCGTCGCCGGCACCGCCACGCCCACTGGGAGGGCTTCACCATCCTTGACCATCGCCGCCGTGATCGTGTCGTCCGGGATGTCGGTGGTCACGGCCGATTCGCTCGAGGAGAGCGCGACCCGCACCGTGGTGTCGGCATCGGCCGCGGCACGCACATTCTTGCCCAGGTACTTGTTGCTGCCGACAGTCGCCGTGGCGACCTTGTTGACGGCATCGAAGTAGACCTTGGTGCCGGCTGCGATGCCGGAGCCTCCGCCGGTCGCTTTGGCGAAGTCGAAGACTCCCTCGACCGCCAGGGCGCCAAGCGTATTGGCCGGAATCGGCTTGCGGGCCACGCCCACAAGATCCCCTTGCACGACTACGTCGCCAGCAGCGACATCGGCGCTCGGGGTGTAATCAACATATTCGTCGTCTTGAACGTAGATTGCGGTTGCCATGTTAGGCTACTCCTTCTTGAAAAGTGATTCTCAGACCTCGCCCTTGCTCTTCACGCCACCACGGTTATCCTGCAAATTCACGCCGAAATCGTGGTAGCCGCGCATCTGGACACCCAGCACGCTGAAGTCGGCCTCGGCCGTTTCGATCGTCGGGGCCTCCTGGCCATTGAGGAACGCGACCTCGATGACCGGCAGATCGCCCGGTTCGGCCAGCAAGTACCAGGCCTTGCTGGAGTTGCCCGTGTAGTGGCTATTGGCCAGGTAACGGCTGACCTCCACACGGAACTTGCCCTGGTGCGGGTTGGCGATGGGGTACTTCGTGCTGGCCGTGGTGTCGCGGATTTCCAGCGACCGCCAGAGTTGCGTACCCATGGCGCTCAGCGCCGTGGGCACGAGGCAGATCGCCGGCATGACGCCGATCGGCTTGCCGTCGCTGTCGCACAGATCCATGAAGGCCGCCTCCGCCTTGGTCAGGCCGTCGATCCCCAACACCGTGTCGGCGCCGGTCAGGTAGTTCTTCGCGCCGGACGTGAAGAACGCGCTGTTGGCCAGGAACGTGGCCCAAAAGATGTCGTTGATCTTCAGGCCCGAGCCGCGGCCCAGCTTGCGGGGCACCGTGGTGATGGCGCCCAGATCGTCGTTGATGACGTCCCGGCGATCGACCGACAGCATCAAGCCGTAGGTATCGGCCTTGTTGGTGTACGACTCGCTGCCGAGCGTACCGTGCTTGAGTTCGCCGCCCGGTGCGACCTGCTCGTACTGGTCGGCTCCGATCAAGCGGTAACTGGCGACCGTCTTGAAGTCGCTGACATTCCGCACGGCGCAGATGTTCCGCCAGGTTCGCTCCACGGAGAAGAACCCGTCCAAGAGGAACTTGTTGGCCACGTTCGAGAGGATGCCGCCGATATCGACGGTCGAGAACCCGGCCTCCAGTTCCGGTTTGAAGGCGAAACGCAGCACACTGCGGCTGTCGCGGAAGTTGCGGCCTGTGTAGCCGTTGGCCCAAGCGGCCTCCAAAAGCAGTTCCTGCAGGCCGATTCCGCCGCGGAAGCGGCGCTGGGCAGCCTCCAGGGTCGGTTCGTCGTAGAGAGTCTCCAGCCCATCGAGCTTGGCCGTCATGAGGCAGGCGGCTTCGAGCAATTGGCCCGAGACCTTGGTGTTATTGTCGCCACGGGGCTGGAATGCCGGCGCCTTGGGGCGGGTATCCCGCAGATTGGCCAGTTGGAACTCGCTCTTCGCGCGGCCTTCGTCCCAGCCCTCTTCGATGGCTTGGGCCTCGACCTCAGGGAAGCGTCCGGTGAAAACCTGACGGATCGCTGCGAGTCGTTTGGTTTCCGCCAGCGCTGCGGCACGGATTTCCGCCGCGGTCGGGCTGGGCGGGGCCAGTTCGGGCGCGGTGACCGGCGCAGTCGGCGCAGTGGCCTGGACCGGCACTGCGTTCGGGGCGGGGGTGGTCTGGGTTTCGGGGGCAGTAACGGTCGTATCCATTGCTTGGAACTCCTGAGAAAAGGAAGTGTTGGGGTTTCCGGCGGCCACGGTGGCGCTGGTTTGCCCATCGGCGCCCAGATCAACAAAGCTGATCTCGCCGAGGACGGACTTGCGGATGACGTTTAGCGGGCCGGTAAACTCCCGGCCGTTGACGGTTGCCCGCTGGTTTTCTTTGACAAACTCGAACTCCTCGACGCTGGCACCGATCGAGGCCTGCCAAGGAAAGCCGTTGCGGGCGGAAATGACGACCTCCTTGGCTGCTGCGGTGTCGCGCGAGACCACACCCGCCGCCAGAAGCTGTCCGCCTTCCATGCGGATCTGGTCGGTGTGGCCCACGCCGCTAGCCGCGTCATGTCCGAAACGGATGGGCCGGTTCTGCGACGGGATATCCATGCCGGCGATGTCCACGACGACCGGGTATCGCCAGCCGGAGATCCGCATCGGGCCGCCGGTGTAGGCGACCATGCTGAAGCGCGGCAGCGGAGCCTTGCCGTCGCCAGCATCGGCGACGACATCGATCTCCATCGTGGCCTT
>Ga0118677_10006249_pt1 | contig 20290 bp, 15 predicted proteins | sample AliMusrvi5mmetaG_FD_86154 | JGI IMG/M metagenome (GOLD analysis project Ga0118677, IMG submission 86154)
TATCCCGCCTTATCCCGTTTTGTCACTTATTCTGTCCGGTTACATTCCTCTTATAATTGCTTCGCATCCCCTGTTAAGGCTGCCGGTATGGTTAAACATAAAAACATTCATCTTGCTTTTCACCTCACGAAACGAGTTCTAACCGCCATTGCAAACATAACAATCCTCAACCCGAAAACGCTTTTTCTATCAATCATACCAAAAAGCAATTTTTCATACCTTGTGCTTTTCAACATTAAGCTTTCCCATTTTTTTTCTAAGCATAAGCGTATTTCTTGATTGCAAATAATATTTTTTATTGTTTCCCGTCTTTCTCTACCCTTGAGCTTCAAATTTGCTGAAGATATTCCGGCTAATGTTTGTTCCAACAGCTTCATTCCGCTTTTTTCCTCAATATTCCGCCGTTCCACCCCCAAAGCTTCAAAAACTTCAAAATCCTCATGGTACTGGAACAACATATTGTTAATATAATCTTTGCGGGGGCTTTGTATGGCACTTGTCGGAACAAACCGGTATTTGTAACCTAAATATGGTATATAACACACCGATTTACAGTTTGAGAGGCAGTCAATCGTAAATCGTCTATCTTCGCCGTTTTTCCTGCCCCGTTCAAATTCTATATGTTTCTCGTTAATAAGATTTCTTTTATATAGCTTGTTCCAACAGGCGTTCAATGATTCTCCTGAAAGCAAGAAATCGAACAAATTCGTTTTTATATAATCCGTGCCAAGATTTTTGTTTTCCGGAAACGGATAAAAGATATTTGTTTCGCCTTCCGGAAAAAAATAAACATAACCGCAAAAACTCATGTCTGCCTGCGTTTTTTCAGCACACTCGAACAGCCTTTCAAACATTTCAAGGAAAACAAAATCATCGGAATCAACAAAACCGATATATGTGCCCGTCGCCTTCAATATACCGGCATTTCTCGCGGCGCTTACGCCCGTATTAACTTGATGGATAGTCAATATGTTTTTATGTTTTGCGGCATATTCATCGCATATCTCAGGCGAGCTATCCGATGAACCGTCATCAACCAGTATTATTTCCATTCGGTCGAACATAGTTTGCGATATTATTGATTCCACACAATCGCGCAAATATTTCTCCGTATTATAAACCGGTACAATTACCGAAATATCCACACCCATTATCTTAATCAACCCCGCCTTCAATAAGCTTGTAAATAAGATTGATTTGATCTACATTGCTGTAATCCGAAGTTAGAGAATGAGCCGAGAGCGTTTTTCTTAGTTCACTGTCATTTATAAGTCGGATAATGTTATTTGTGAGAGACTGTAGATCCATTGGGGAGATTATTGCGTCATAATCTGCCTTTACCTGACCTGCGGCGGTTCTGAAATCTGTAATTAGTACAGGTTTACCCAGCATTTGCGCCTCTCGTACAGTAACTGCCTTGCCTTCATAGCGGGAAGGCTGAACATATAAGTCACAGGCTTTCATATATGGATACGGATTGGATTTTTTGCCAAGGATAATAAAGCTGTTTTCCAATGAATGCTCTACTATTTTTCTTCTGATTAACGCCTCATCACTGCCGAATCCGATTATATACCACTTAATATCAAGCCCGGCGTCAATTAGTCTTCTGCAGATATCCGCGGCAAAGTCAAATGCTTTGGCATAACAAAACCGCCCTACGCTTAGAATTCTAATGGAACCTTCGGCTGTCATTTCCCCGGGAACAAATTCATTGGCTTGTTTTCGAACAAATTCTGCCGATAAAACATTTTCAATTGTTATAAGTTTATTATTCAGGTTTGGGTATACACTTAAAAAAGCTTCCCCGCAGTCATCCGACACTGCCGCAATTTTATCAAATTCATTCCATATATTTTCATCTTTAGTGTTATCAATATAAAGTTCGGTATAATCTGTATGAATCCATGCGATTTTAATTTTCGCGTTAACATTTTTCGCTGCAAAATGATGCGGCCACATAAAACTTAATACAGCATCATATTCTTTTTGAAGCTTAGGCATTATCTTAATTGAATTATCCCAATAAGCTTGCAACAGCGCTGCGCCTATTTCGTTCTGTCCGATTCCCTTTGACAGCGTTCGTATTTTTAGACTTGCTTTCGAAAACAATCTTGCTGTCGCCAGCAAAATATGCCCCGAAAAAGCAACGGATTTAATAGGTTCAAGCAATGAAGCCAACTGCGGTATTTCAGGTAAAACATGGCATTGCACCGGCAGAAGATTTAATAATTCCCCTTTTCTCGAAAAAAGCAGCAAATCGACATCATATTTTTCGTAGTCAAAAGCATTGAGCAACCCCGCAAGGCTTCGCTCAATTCCACCAATATCCATACTGCATGCCGTAATCAATACCTTTTTCTTCATCAGTAGAAGGCTCCGTTACTTTTTAATCCTATTTTTAAAATTTAAGAAGAAATAAACACCGAAGACTCTGTGAACTATTCTCGTAAACTTGTTCTTGTAAACTTGCTTTTTACTCATCCAAGTTTTATGATACCAGTGGATTGCATAAGTATTTTCGGTTATTTTCAGCAATCCTGTCAAATCGTTGAACGGGCAGAACCAATCAATCGGATAAATCGTAAAGTCTCCGCATTTCTGCAATATATTACCCTTGACAAAACCGTGACTTTTTAAAACTTCCGTAAAATATACACAGACCGTCAAAGTATTGAAAGAACCGTCATTATTAACAAAATCAATATTCGAATATGTATCCAGCATTTCACCGATAATAGCATTCCCTTTGTTTTTGCTCCACAGCACCAAGCCGGGCGCTGCATAATCTTCGGTTTCAAGTCCCGCGAAAGCTTCGTCTGAAAGCAAATTGTCAAAAGGTTTTATTACTTCAACATCCGTATCGAAATATAGCCCGCCGAAATTATATAAAACCCAAAATCTTGCATAGTCCGAAACAAACGCGTATTTTTTACAATTATAGGCCTGTTTTACATACTTGTTGCAGTTAATATCAAAACAATTCTCATTCCATTCCTTTATTTCAAAGTCCGGCAGGAATTTATGCCAGGAGTCAATGCATTTCAATACCAGTTTTGGTTTTTCACCAAAGCCAAACCAACAGTAATGTATCGTATTCGGGTTCATTAATTTTATCTCCTTATTAAGGTACCTGAAAAAGCATCCGACAGTGTTCAGAAACCAGCCGGATCAGTAAGCTTTAAAATAGTTGCTCGCGTATCCAACAATTGAATACCTCACCACCCAAAAATATCCCATATAAAGGATAATACATAAAATGTATAATAAATTTCTATCCTTTCTCTTGAAGCTGTTCATTATCAGCCAAGTCAAAAGGATAATGTAATAAATACCGGTATAGATTGCAAATCTCGCAAAAATCCAATTGTAAAGTGAAATTAAATAGAAACAAAAGTTTACAACAGCCAAATTTACAAGTATATCGCCGGTTTTGCCAAGCTGCTTGATTTGTTTTTTTGAAAGATACGCAATAAAAATCGGGATTAGTACAACAAGTACCCTTACAATACTGGACCCTGTCTCCTCACCATTGGTGAACCAACCTGATTCATTGTAAATGCTGAAGTCTGATTGTGCAACCAAATTCAAAAATTGCGGCAGAATTGCATCAAAAAGAAGCGTCGCAACCATGCTTACAAAAACAACTGCAAAGGTTGTTACCGACCATGCTTTTCTGCGCACAACAAAGTATATCGGCAGCATAATAATGGCAGAGGAATGGAACAAGGCGGCAATGATAACAAAAATTGCATACTTTAACCAAGCTTTTTTATCTTGTGAAAACAGGTATTTTGTCCCCAAAAGCAGTATGCCGGCAGCCATATACTGCCTCATGCCGTTAAATGAAAATGTATAGTAGGAAGTTGCAACAAAAAGAAAAATACTTAATTCATATGCAACCGAATATTTATAAATAATATATATCACTGGAATGCAACTGAAAACCGCACCGATAAAAATCAGCAGCTGCGGTTTATCGGTAATTTGATGAAGTATATATATCAAATAGTTATAGAGAAACTCTTTTTCGGTAATTGAAGGCCTTGGCATATCATTGGTCAACAGGTTGTAGCTGTGCATATTATAGTAAGTATCGCCTAAATTGTTCCGCAGACCCGAAAAAGCAGTAAACAGTACGGCAGGTACCGCAAATCCAACCGGATTCGGGAGATTTTGACCCAGTCCGCCATTTTTTCTCATTGGATATCTGCGTGAAAAAATAGCGGCAATATACGAGACAATTAAAATAGCAAATAAATCAAGCATTCATTTCCTCTTCATTTTCTTCTATTCAAAAAAATAATATAGCACCAAAGCAATATTCCCAAAGGAGCTGCAAGCATTGTGAGACCTTTACGCGGAGACTCCTTGAGCCAATTACAGTTTTTTGAAATGATACAGCTTGATATATAGTGAATAGCCTGCCTGAAGCTAAAACCAAAATCTGCGAAAGGCAAATCCATACACAGCCGGCGGCTGTAGGCAAACCCATTCGGATTTTTTAAATATTGCCTGAACATATTCAGCGTAGAGCCGTCAGCCAAATATTCAACAATACAAACGATCTCGTTTATATTCAGCAGTTTATAGTTTATATCCAGAAGGCTGTATTTTGTTGCTAAATTGACGTATTTTTCGCCTTTGAAAACAGGATACGGATTTGCCTTTGTCAAATCAGATCGCAAAATGAATTTTTTATCTCCTTTTACGCCAAACTTATAATAATAATCATAGGATGTCGCGCATTTAACATTCTCCGGGAAAACCGTGCCTATTATTTCACCGCTTTCATAGGCATCCAGCGCAAGAAAACCAGAAATTTTTTCGTCCTTTTCACATGAATTCCAAAAGGCTGTTATTTTTTCAACCGCTTCATCCGGCATATAGTCGTCCGAATCGATACAGGTGTTAATCTGTGTATCAATATTTTCGTAAGCAAGGTTATGCGCGCCATGCATCCCTTGGTTTTCCTGATAAACATACCTAATCTCAAACCCGTTATCCTCAAGTTTCCAGTTTTCAACCAATTCTTTGGTATTGTCGGTTGAACCGTCATCAACCACAAGCCAAATAAAATCTTTACAGCTTTGCCTTTTCATTGAATCATAGCATTTTGGCAGAATATATGCTCTGTTATATGTCGGGGTAAAAACTGTCAGAGTAGGCAAAATATACACTCCTTAATTTTCTTTGAAAGCACGCCATGCAAGTTTTTCACAACTCATAATTTTATTATAATAGTCCATGTTTGTGCACATCATAGAATATCTTATCTGTTCGTTGAAAAGTTCGTTTATCTTTTCACAGCACTCAAATTCATTGTTAAAGACCAGGTAATTATTATTTTCCGATAAATCGCCGATTGAAGAATAAAAAAGCGGTTCCGAAACAATTGCTTTGGAAGCGGCAATATATTCCGCGAATTTCCATCCTGTGGATTTGTGCAGCCCCATTGTAGCAATTTGGATGTCAAAACTTTTCATTACTTTTAGATATTCATTTTTTTTACTGAAAGCATCATGTGCTAAAAGTAAATCCGGATATTCTCTGCCTGCGTATTCGGAGCTGGTTATCCCACCGAAAAAACTGTTTCCGAATTCCTTGCGGCACAGCCTTATGCAACTTGCCCTGTTTTCATTGATTTTTCTTCGCTCTTCGCTTTTTTCTTCACTCAGCTGACCTTCGAATTCACCCGCCGGGTCCCATAGCCTTGCCATAAAAAGAATTTTAGGGTTGCTGTTCATTTTAGGTTCAGCTCTGAAGTTTTCTTCATAACAATATCCGTTGTAGTATTGAGAAAGGGGTAGCATCCTGATAAGTTTTTTCGATTTTTCCTTTTTGGGGTCGCACGGTACAGGTAAATGCGCCGGATTTCCTTTAACAGTAACCAAGAAGTTCGGCGCTGTTTTTTTGATTTTTTCCGGATTGGTTAATTTGGCGTTTAGCTTTTCATTGTAGCTTCGTTTAATAAGAAGATCGCATTTTTTTAATATTTCATTATAGAAAAAAATGTAATCTTCGTCTGCTTTAAGAAGATTATCATACCCGTCATTCATATCAAATATTATTTTTCTTCCGTCAATATCCGCTTCAAGCATATTATATGGCAGCCGGAGAGGACTTCCGGGATTTAGCCGTTCAATATCAAGTTCAATTTTTCCGCTTCGCCTCAATAACTCAAACCCTGCAATTATCTGATACAGATGAAGCGGAACCTCACTGAGCCTTAGAACACATTTCACAGTAATAATCCTCCAGCCATTTGGCCGTAGCTTTAATATCATAGCCTGCCGCGGCAACCTGTTTGCTTTTTTGTTCGCGGTCAACATCAATTTTCTGTATCTTTTCCATCCAGTCAGCAGTTGTTATAGGTAAAAAAGTAATAAGTCCGCATCCCATATCCGCTTCTTTTGAAACACAATTCGACACAATGCAATTTAATCCGGCAGCCTGAGCCTCAACCAAAACCAAAGGCAACCCCTCAAACTTTGATGGAAGAAGAAAAACATCGAAACCCTGCAGAATTCGGTGCACATCATTTCTGAGGCCTAAAAATTTCACTTTATCCGAAAGTCCTCTTGAAGAAACCTTTGCTTTAACCGCATTTATCAATTCCCCATCTCCGGCCAGTAATAATAAAGTGTTCGAGTTGACCTTTTCGTATTGTTCAAAAACATCTATAATGAACGAATGGTTTTTTTGATCGTAAAACCTTCCGACATGCCCTAAAACAATTGTTTCATCAGAAATATCAAGTTCGTCTCTGATTTTTTTTCGATCATCCGGTGAAAATCGGAATTTGTCCGTTTCAATTCCGTTTTTAATGATTACAGCTTTATTGCTTCTCATCCCAAACAGCCATTTTGCCGCAAGCGCCGAACACGCGAATATTTCTGTTGCATTCGGGATAACTTTACTTTTGCAGTAACTTTTATATGCGTTTTCAATTCTATATAAGCCCCCAGTATGGGTATAACGGGAATTATGGCTGTGAGCAATTCTTACCGGAATACCGGCTCTTTTGGCACAGTCCAAAATAACTCCGGTTGTTGTTTCAAGGTGGGCGTGAACAATTTTATATTCTTTGTGTTCACTGAAAAACCGGCAGAGTCTATATTGATATACCGGAGGGGTTAGCTGCGTGAGAAATTTCATTCTGAATATCCGGCCGCCAAGCTGTTCAATCTCGTTTTCAAAATACATCTCATCGAAGCAATTAACAAGAAAGTCAAACTGAACTTTTGAACGGTCAATATTTCTGTAAACATTCATAATCAAAGTTTCAGCTCCGCCGCAATTCATAGAGTGAAGCACATGAATAACCCGTTCACATTCTGCCATAAACAGTTTTCATCTCCTCCAAAACACTGTCCTTGCTATAAATCGAAACGCTGCTGCTCGCATATTCGGACAGCTTTTGATAAACATCTTCTTTTTCAATTATTTCTAACACTCTCTGCGCAAGTTCATCCGGATTGTTGAGCTTAGTCAAATAACCGTTTTCCCCGTTTTTTATCAGAGCCCTGTGTCCCCGATTGTCCGCGGCGACAACCGGCACGCCGCAGGCAAGCGCTTCCATGATATTTACGGGCAAGCCCTCTCTTATACTTGAGGCGACGGCAATATCACACATCGGCAGCAGATGTTCCACATCCTCTCTTTCTCCCAAAAACTCGACCGCTTCATCCAGGCCGAGTTTCTTTGAAAGTTTCTGGTTTTCGCCGCTAAGCCCGTCCGGACCTATAAGCAGAAGCTTAACATTCTTGTTTGTTTCGTAAATAATTCTAAGGGCTTTTATCAGAAGTGCCTGATTTTTATTTTCATTCAATTCCGCAACATAAACAAGAAGAATATCGGAATGTTTGTACCCGTTTTTTTGCCTCAGTTCTTCCCGCTTCCCGCAGTATGGTCTAAAGAATTTTTCATTGTCATATCCCACCCCGTGGACATGCACGATTTCGCCTGCCTCGAAATGCTTATTTGCAATTGTGTAATCTTCTTCATTGATCGTAATGATACAGTCAGTCACCCTTGACAGAAAATATTCAACAGGGTAGTACACAAGCCAGTTGAAAAGCGGCGCGCCCTTATAGAAATGAAAGCCATGAGCGGTATATATAACCTTGGTGCCAAACTTTCTTGCTTTTCGTGCAGCCACTCTTGCCAATACTCCACCAACCGGAGTGTTGCAGTGTATAATATCGTAATTGTTGCTTTCAATCGTTTTTTTCAGTTGTCTGTATGCGTTAAAATTTTTTAATTTTATAGGCGAACGGTCAATGGACAATACATAGTTATTGTCACAGTTCGTCATCTTTTCCGAAGATGAACAAGCAGTTTCCACCACCCATCCGTTTTTTTTAAAAAACTCAAAATAAGGCAGGTAAAAATATTGAAAGTGTATTCCCAAAGTTGCAACAAAAAGTATTCGTTTCAAATATCATACTTCCTTTTCAGCAAAGATAACAGTGAAACAATTATTTGCTTCACTGTCATGATTATTCATATTGTTATATTTAAATATCGACTGGTTTTCGGGCAATCGAAAAATAAATTCTGAATCTTTACTGAATTTTACATTCTCCCGCTTCCACATAATTAGGTACAATCTTCTTGAGGGTGCATCTTACATTGTCGTTATTGACTGTTCTCAGTTCCTCGATAGTATCCAGAAGAAGCTTTTCATCAAAGTTTACCGGAGTTGTGACAAAAATCTGATCGTTTGAGGTTCTTTGCCTGCCTTCCATCTCCTCGGCAAGAGAAAGTTCCTCATACATCTTTTCTCCGGGACGTAATCCGGTAAATTTAATATCAATATCAATATATGGTATGTAACCGGAAAGCCTGATTAAATTCTCTGCAAGTGTGAGAATTTTTACCGGCTCGCCCATATCCAGAACAAAAACCTCTCCGCCGTTTGCGATCCCGCCTGCCTGCACAACGAGCTGAGCCGCTTCGGGGATTGTCATAAAGTACCTGGTAATGCTTGCATCCGTAACCGTTACAGGTCCGCCGCGCTCAATCTGCTCCTTAAAAATCGGAATGACGCTGCCGTTGGAGCCCAAAACATTGCCGAAACGAACCGCCGCGAAACGCGTACCCGTAGTATGACGGTCAAGATACTGAATAATTTTCTCCGTAGCTCTTTTTGTCGCGCCCATCACATTTGCAGGGTTTACGGCTTTGTCGGTTGAAAGAATAATAAATTTTTTCACTTTAAAATCCATTGCCGTCTTTGCTGTGTTGAATGTCCCGAAAATATTGTTTTTAACCGCTTCACACGGGCTGTCCTCCATCAACGGAACATGCTTGTGAGCTGCCGCGTGAAAAACCACATCCGGATAAAACTCTTCAAAAACTTCTTTCAGGCGCCCCGCATCCTGAACCGAGCCTATCCGGATAAAAGTCTGCAGTGTGTTTGAATATAGAGTATCGAGTTGATTTTTCAGCGTAAAAGCATTGTTTTCATAATTATCTAAAATTACAATTCTATCCGGTTCATACTTCGCGACCTGCCGGCAAAGTTCGCTGCCGATTGAACCGCCGCCGCCTGTAACTAGAACAACCTGTCCTTTCAAATAACCGCAAACCTTTGTATCAAGCTTAACCTCGGAGCGGGGCAGCAAATCCGTTATTTCAACATTTCTGATTTTTCTTGCGTTCTTATCCCCGGACATTTCGAGCAGGGAAGGTGAAGTTTTCAGCGTGCAGCCGGTTTCCGTCGCGATTTTCAAAACCTCAACCTGCCTTTCCGGAGAGGCAGTCGGCATACAGAGCGTTATCTCGTCAACCTTATACTGTTTTGCCAATTCGGGTATATTTTCGCATCCTCCCCGTACCGGTATCCCTCTTAAGCGTTTGCCTTGTTTGTTTATATTATCATCGACCACAACCACAGGGCGGCCCTGTCTGTAACCGTTTGCCTGCAAATCTTCAATAATAATCATGCCCATAGAACCAGCTCCGACTACCATAACGCGCTTTTGTTTTTTGCTTTCGGTTAAATCAAACCCGTCTTTATTTCTTCTTGATACAGATCTGTACACCAACCGTATGCCGCCAACCAAAACCAAAATCGCGAGCGTACTGTAAATATAAATAACACTTTTAAGATTTGCCATGCCGGGCAGGCGAAAGTAATTGCCTATTTTGTCAATTCCGGTGCTTAATATACCACCCATACCCACGGCAAGCGCGCACTGAAACAGCTCATATACCCCTGCATACTGCCAAATACTGTCATATAAGCCAAAAAGTTTGAATATTATCAGATATGCAAAAGTAATTAAAACAGCACGGACAATTAACGCGGCAACCATTGAAAAAACGCCACCGGGATAAACATAATATTCCTGTACGTAAATTACGGAAAAATAAGCTATATTTATCGCAACAGCATCAATAACATAGAGCAAAATCTTTGCCGTCGTTAATCCTATTTTTTTAGATAACTTTTCCAAAATATTCCCCCCAATGCTTATTCTGAAATTATTTATAATTATATAAATTAAATGTTATAATATAATGTAAGGTTTGTCAAACTAAAAAAAGAATAATAAAAAACAAAAAGTAATTAATCTTTCCCTGCGTTATTACGTGCAGTTGTTTTCATGTGGATTATGGGTTTTAACTCTGTACTGTTTCGGCGTAAATCCTGTGTGTTTTTTGAAAATTTTGCTGAAATGGCTTTGGTCATAATATCCGAGGTTGGCCCAGATTTCGGAAAGTGAGTCTTCACAGGTCATCAGCAATATTTTTGCCTCTTCAACCTTTTGTTTTTGAATATAATCCGTAATGCATTCCCCTGTTTGCTGCTTAAAGCTGCTGTTTAGATAACTTGCGTTCATTTCCAAGCTTTCTGCAACCTCCGCAACCGAAATCCGTTCATACAAATGAGCGGCAACATATTCCTTAACACCCGAAGCCGAAGCGGAGAGCATTTTTTCAGACGCGGTTCTGACTTTTTCCGTAAATTCAAGCAAAAGTTTAATGGTCAAGGCATTGACATTCTCCGCCATTGCACAATCATCGCAAAGTCTTGAGTAGCTTTCCCAGAGTTCATTGACAGAATCTTCATCCAGCCCCGCGGCCATTGCCCGCTCACAGGCAAGCGCGCAAAGCGCGATAAACCTGTTTTTTCTACTGCGCAGAGGAATGGAAACCTCGCTGTTCGCGCCGACAAAAACATAAGCTTTGATTACCCTGCTGATACCGTTGCTGTCGCCTTTCCCAACGCAGTCAAGCGCGGCGCGCTGAAGCGTTCGAATGAAAAATCCGGCTTCGCTTACACTTTGAACCAGTTCTGTTTCCGATTTTTCATCAAACCGCTTGGAGATAAACTTGTTTTCATCCCGCAAAATTACCACCGCCTACAACAAATTATACCAAAAAACATAATTTATACAATACTTAAAAAAATTATAATGTTAATATTGCTTCGTTGTTAGTTTTTTCAACAAATAATTTATAAGAGGAGCTTTTTTATTATGATTGGTCTTGGTAAGTGGGTTTGCCATGTTGACACAATGTTCTTTAGGGGCGACGCAAATCTTCATCTTTTCGATGACAACGGCAAATACGGTTTTGACCTTTCTCTGCCGGACATGAGCATTCCCGAAATAGTAGTTAAAGATGTTACCGAGGACGGCAACACACTGCATGCAATCGCAAATGTCGATCTTCTGCCTGGCAAAGATATTGATGTGACTTTGACCTTTGACGGAGACAATTTTGAAGGGCTGCTTAAGGTTCCGTTTATCGGCAAAATTAAGCTGAAAGACGGCAAAAGAGTCGTGGAATAATTTTCAGGTTCAAAAGCGGGGCGGATTTCCATCTGTCCTGCTTTTCGCATTGTCTGCTTAGTGAAAACGCACATGTTCATTCCCGTTCCGCAGTGTAGATATACCCGAAAAAGTTGTGTGCAATCGAAAAAAGGAGGGGTTTGTTATGAGTTTTTTGCAACAGTTTTTTGTTTTCCGTGAAGCCCGTTCGATTCAGCGAATTATAGCGGCATTTCTTGTGATCGTTGAGGCAATGGGTGCGCTTTTTTTCCAATTGCCTCAGACGCCGAGCGGGCAAAAAATTGATCTCAGCGCATGGCATCTTGTTTGGTCGGATGAATTTAACGGCACAACCCTTGATCCCCAGAAATGGCAGCCGGCAGGTGACGGGCTGCGCAGAGGCGGCTATTGGGACGCTGACAATGCCATCGTCAAAGACGGGGTTCTCCGTTTGCGCACAGATTATCAGGAGAACGGCCGTTTCGGACCCGGCTGGTACAGCGGCGCAATTCAAACAAGAAGACTTTTTGAAAAGAAATACGGATATTTTGAGTGCCGCTGCATTTGTCCCGGAGCATCGGGTCTTTGGGGCGCTTTTTGGATGTTTGCGGACGGCGTCGGCCATGTTGACGGCAGCGGAAATGATGGAGCTGAAATTGACATTTTTGAATCGCCTAATTATGCCAATCCAAACATTCTGATGCGCAACAGCACTACAAGCACAATCCATTTTGACGGATACGGCGCGGATCACCAGTCAGCATTAGTCGGCGCATATAAAGCTGTAAAACCGTATGCTCAGTTCAATACATACGGGCTTGAATGGAATCCGAACGAGTGTATTTTCTATATCAACGGCGTTGAAACCGACCGGCTTGACGGTAAATATGTCTCACAGGTCGCCGAGTGGCTTATTTTAAGCGTTGAGGTCGGCGGCAGCAACAATATTCCGGGTGCCGATGATAACGGAAATGTTACCGTTGGAGATAACGGCATCATTACCGCAAATCCCAAGGAAATGTTCCCGGTTGACATGGTGGTTGATTATGTCAGGGTATATGATAAGAATGTCTGACGGGAATGTATTAAAAAATATTTACGGGTAAACTACAATATATACAAAAATATACAATCTATACAATACAAAACATTTTTATGATGTAAAATAGCATTGTTGATTTCTTCAACAAAATATTAATTTGAAGGAGATTTTTTATTATGATCGGTCTCGGCAAATGGTCCTGTCATGTTGACACAATGTTTTTCAGAGGCGACGCGTTCTTCACCATTAAAGACAACAACGGCGAATATGGCTGGGAACTCGATGTCCCCGGTGTTGATGTACCCGAAATCGTAATCAAGGATATCAAGGAAGACGGCAACACACTCACCGCAATCGCCAATGTCGACCTTCTCCCGGGCAAGGATATCGATATCACTGCGACTTTCGAAGGCGATACAGTTGAAGGTTTGATTAAGATTCCGTTCATCGGCAAAATCAAGTTAAAAGACGGCAAAAGAGTAGCCATGTAAATCGGGTTCGGAACAAATTAATAAGCGGGGTGGATTTTTTCGCCCCGCTTATTCTTTTTGCCGCATTTTATAATGCCTGCTTTATTTCAGCAGGTTTTTCGCCCGCCTGCCTCTTTTCTTTATCCGTTCAATTTCATGTATTCCTCAAATCCGCCGCCGGACTCCCGCATTTTTTGCTCAAATTCTCCCTGTTCTATATCGCCGTTCACATCAAACCGGGTGTCGGGGTCGCTTGTTCTGTTCAACTGAATATATTCAAGACTGCCGTTGGTTATTATTTTTGCGACAACCCAAAGGCAGGTATTTATATCTTCTAAATCCTTTATTTCCGACTCGTAAACAGCCGTTTCTCCCGGTTTCAAATCCAACTTGAAACACCAAGGTGACAATGTGTTTCGCTCAATGGCCGACAGTCCCTGCAAATCGAATGTTTCGACAGGCGAGGTTACCTGCGCCATGCCGATCAAATGCTGACCGGTTGTGTTTCTAACGGTGAGTTTGACACCGGTATCCGAGAATTCAAAGGTTGATTCCGGTTTGACGATGCCGCCGAATTCCAGAAAATCATAAAAGTCATGGCCGTTGTCAGCGTAATGAAGATATACGACGCCAAATGTATTTTCGGCTTTTTTTGTAAAGATTACGGGGAATTCCTTTGCCTCCATCGGCTCCAAATTATATACGAATTCCGTACTGTCCGCCACAATTCCATCCGGCAGCTCAAGGGTCATTTTACCCCAAATTCTTTTATCTTTGTGATTATTTGCCATTGAGATAAACAGCTCATCCTGCAGCGGGTTTAAGTGCTTAATTTCCCTGCCGATAAGACCTGCTGCGGATAAAAAGCCCATGGGCGGGCTGCCCATCGAATGCTCCCAGGACCGGGCGCAGACCGGCTCAACCATTTCCTTTTCAGCGCCTAATACGATTTTATTTGGGCACTCTGCCAGCTTATGTGTGATAAAGATGATCGTATCAATGGCATGTGCTTCTGCGGGTATATTAATTTTTCTGCCGTCCGTCCTGATTTTCTTTTCGGCATCCTCAAGAAGGTTTGTGATTCGGGGATTTTCAACATCAAAGCCGAATTTCAAGCCTGTTTTTCCCTTTTTCCCTTTGGTTTCAAAATACCGGACCGCAATGCCCCGGCTGATAAACTCCTCATCCTGGGCTGTAAATGACGCGGACGGGTATTTGCCCGCTTTCAAAGCAGTAACCAAAATATCCGATGAGCTTTCAAGAAAACTTGCCTTGTCTTTGATGCACGGTGAATCGCTTTTTATATCAGTTACCGGGATAAAGGGATCGTTGATTTCCATCCCTCTCCTGTAAATATCCGCTTCGCGGTAACTGCCCCGGTGAGGTATCAGCGAATAAGTATAGCTGTGAGTCTTACGCTCAGTGACAAAACCCTCGGGCGAAAACTGCTTCAGTTTGCCGTAAAACATGGCGGTGTGGAAGAGCATCAGGTTCAGCATTCCGCCTTTTTCGACACTGCAGGAGGTGTTTCCCGTATTAATCAGCGCGACGCCGTAGTTTTCCGCTCTGCCGAATTCCGAAAGTAATAACGCATCCTTCAGGTTTATTGCCCAACCCCTTGCAATCGCTTTTGAAATGCGGGTTACCGCCCGCTCCAGCTCATTGCTGTCTCTGCCGAGAATCAAAATAACATCAATCGGTTTTTGCCAAAGGTTGTCCGGGTCTTTTAAAAAAGTGACGGAATACCCGTTTTCTTCAGCTTTTTCATGACTTTCGGTTGATCCGGCAAGCAGTTTTTTTGTATACGCATTCTCTTTGCCGATGATATCAAGGACAAATCGCGTTTCCGTGTTCATCAAATCGGTTTGGTATGTACATTGCCTTTCCCCGGCTGTTGTTCTGTCCGTATAAACCGTTACAGGAATTGCCTTTTTGGACAGCGCCGCCAGCAGTCTGTCGGATGCCGGCAACATATCATCCTCCTGTTGTCTGATGATGGCGCTCATCCCCAAGTTGATGCTTTTGCCTTTGCCAAGATTTGCCTTCACGGTTTGCCCGTAATCAATCCATTGGTTCGCGGGGAAAACCTGGCAGTGCGAAAACATATACATTTCATGGGTTCTGAAATCCAGCTTCCCCCTGCTTTCCGCGCCGACTATCGGGGCAAACCTGTCGTCAAACACCGGCTTCGCGCCCGCAACATCGACAGGGAAGGTAACGGTAAATAAATGGTCTTTCTTTTGATAATTGATGATATCGGTTTTAAAATCAATGCGGTCAATACCCTTGGTCAGCGTTATTTTTTGACGCGTCCGGCAGATGGAGCCTATTCTGCCTTTGACAGTTAAGGTTTCAGTCAGCAGCCCTTTTTCGCAGACAACCTCCGCCGGGTATTCGCTTGAAAAAGCCTTTTCGCCGCTGGTATAAAATTCGTGGGTTGGTTCATAGCGGTACTTGTCTTCATTCAGCGCGTTAATTCTGTTCGCAGGGCCGTCAGCCCCGGGTTTGATAACTTCTTTTCTGTTTTTCTTATCATAAATCGAGGTGATGCCGCCGCCAAGCGCCGGGTCTGCCGTGATTTTATAAAACTCATTTTCAATTGAATTTGATTTTTCCTCTTTTATTTCAATGTCTGTTTCTTTTTTGTTTTCGTTTAAATAAAGCGTTATAAAACCCAGCGCCGGCACGGTTAATAAAACTTTGACTGTTGCTTCATAGGTTTTTCCCTGTTGTTTTTGTTCCATCATCTCAAAAGGAACCGGTTCGCCGTCCCCTGTTTTGAATTCATATTCTCCGGCAGGTTTCGGCAAATTAAGTTTTATAACAGCCGTATCTTTCCGCTCCCATGTGTGGGTATTGAACACAACAACGGGGATATTGTTGCCGCCTTTCAGAATGATTTTTGATGAAATAAAGCCTGCCGCATTCTTCGGGATATTCAAGGCAAGCTCGATGGCTTCCCTATATTCCGCCATTAAATCCACGAAGGACATTTCATTGTGCGTCCCTGTTATAGAATCGTGATGCTGGCCGCAAAGCAGCTGCCGCCAGGCTTTGTCCAGCGCCTGCTCCGGATATTTCGCACCTAAAAGCGAAGCGATAACCGAGAGCTTTTCCGCAGCGATAATAAAATTATCCCCTAATCTGTTGGCGATTTTCAAATCGGATTTTGATATGGATGAGCCTATATGGTACCGGCTCATATCACGCGAAGTGGGCTCTATATTGGAACGTTTTTCCGCCATCACTTCGTTGTCGCTTTTGATGATAGCGTTGTGAAAATCCGACGGCACGGCAAATTTTACCGGGATAACACTCATTTTTGCCCAGTCCGCAGGCAGCTGTTTGACATTGCCAAAGTTCACGTTCGGAATACCGGTTCCTCTCGCCGCTTTCGTCCCTGCCTTTTTTGCGTACTCTCTGCCGAAATGGGTCTTGCGGTGGATTAAAGATGTTCCGTCCGGTGAAATATGTTTAAAGAGCGGGTTGAAACCCAGCACCTCTTTGGTCCATGTGACGGATGTGCAGCCGGCTTTTTTACAGATTTGCGACAGTTGGTTGGGGTGCCCGAAAACATCAAGCGGATTATATACAAAAGCCTGCCGCCCCAGAAAATCCCTGTGATAAATCTGCCCGTAAATCGCGTTGCGTGCAAGTCCTTCCGCCGAAGAGGTCAGTTCGTTCGGCTGATTATAAAAGGTATCGGATTCCAGCCGGCCCTCTTCAAACCCTTTTTTAATCGTATCTCTGTCCCGCGGGTACATGGAAAAATAGGGATGCAGGTAGTCTATTTCCGAAAAGCTGCCTTTGAAATCCGGGTCCCCGTTGAGATAGTCCACATACTTTTTAACAAGCCCGATAGCGCCGAGCGCGTAAATCCGCTGCTCCTCGTGATAGGTCGTGTCAAAATGAAAATGCGCGAGATCGTAATCCGCACCGTCGAAATCGTCAAGCGGAGAAACCGTAAATTCTGCTTTCCACCCGGCGCTCGCGCCTTGGCTTTCTAATGTGAATTCCAATGTTTTTTTAATTGGGTTGCTCTCAGCCGGAACCGAAAGCTTGGTATAGACAACATCGCCTTTGTTTAGATTCTGAAATTGCAGTTTTTCCTTATATTCGCCAACCTCAACAGAAATTGAGCCTTCGTTTGTGACTTCAAAAGTGCCGGCAAGCGTCTCAAAAACCTGCCTCGGGGCATCCTTTGAGCCGAAGTAGTAATGCGTCGGCTCAGGCTTTGTCATTCCCAAGCCGCCCGCTCCTGCGACAACGGGATGTATCACAACATTTTGCAGGGAAAACTCCACTCTGTCGGCAAAGTGGCCGGGACGCACTTTGAAAAGAATAAAATTTTCTCCCTTGTTTAAATGAGCCGGAAAAGCATAGTCAGGCGCGGGCAGCCCGCAGGCATAGCCGTCAAGGCATTCGTATTTCAACTCGCTGTTGACAAAAACTTTTACCCCGGAATGGCGGCAGGAGATGATAACATCCGTATCCGCTTCGCTGTCAACATATGCGCCGACATAATAGATACAATTGCGCTTGACGGTTCTGTACAAATCATCGTGGTCTCCGTCATAAAACATATGGCTCGGGCCGGTGTCAAACCGCATGCCGGTATTTTCCAACCCCATCCATTTTATCTCAGGTCTGCCCAAATATCTGTTTTCAACAGTATCTCCGATTTTCGGGCGGACATCCCGCTCGTTCCCCAAATAATCCTCATCCATGATAGCGCTTCGCTCAAAAATATGCTCCGCTTCAAAGGAGCCCTGGGTATCTATTACCCACGGGCCGTTTGTAAGCCACTCATTTATAATAATCGGTTCAACTTTTCCTAATTTAATCATTTCATCTTTTCCTTAAATTAAAATGTGCTTATCTCAATTACTTTCCTCAGAATCAAATTCTCCGCGCAATCAGTACATCAAAACCGTCAACGGTTACTTCGCCGCTGATGGTTTTGTTTTGCATAACATCAAAAAATGGAGCATCAAGGCTGAAGCTCTTTGCGGACTGTGTCATATTGACGGCGATAATAATTTCCTGCCCGTCTTTCACTCGGCTTGAGACAATGATGCCGTCGGTAGCATCGAGAATAGGCCTAATATCAAATCTTTCGGCAAGCGTTCTTGCCAATTCCTCATAGAAAAGATAGCCCGGGCAGTCGGCAGCATAATAAACGGCAAAGCCTTTGCCGAAGCTGTTAATTGTAACCGCCGGAAAGCCTTTCAGCCCCCCGCAGGTGAATTCCGCAAGCGGCTGGGCGCCGTGAAGCTCCAGCTTTTTCAGTTCCCGGTAAGTTTCAAACCGTTTGCCGTTTTTGAAGAGAATCGCCGGCGTTTCCCCTGTTTGCTTCGCCAGTTCGGCGGTGCCGATACCCGCGGCGGAGCTGACACCGCAGAGTTCTTTAAATAGCCCCGGTGTTTTTATTTCAAGTATGTTGTTGAATTCATCCCTCGTGCCGCTGTCAGTGTTGGTGACAAAGATGCCGCCGTTTTCGACAAATTTTTTTATTCGTTCGGCATCCGCGGGAGAAACGATTTTGAGGTTCGGCGCGATAATCAGCTTGTATTTTGAGAAATCGTCTTTAATGCCGATAGCGTCAAGATTCGTTTTCATGGCGTTTTTGAAGCCGCCGTGGACATTGAAAAAGTCCTCGTCGTAATCCCCGTCAACAACCCAGTTCGTGGCTGACCAGCTGCTGTCGTAAGAATAAATCGTCGCAATTTCGGACGGAGTCTGCGCGTTCGCAATCAGCGGATACACTTTTTGTATCTTGACCGAAAGCTCCTTGAGAACCTGTTCGGATTCACCATAACTGCCGTCAAAATCAAGGCAACTGCGGTAACCCTGCTCCTGCCCGCCGACCGGTGAGCGCCACTCGAAAAACAGCGTAGCAAACGCGCCGTGCGCAACATTCAGCCAGGTTTGCGCCCTGACTGCTTCCGGCACAGTGTTGGGGTGCGGCTGTGAAATCTGCTCGGCAATCAGGAATGTCCCATTTCCGCCTGACATTCTTCTGGAAAGGTCATGCTCCATGCTCGAGCGCAACCCCACCCGGTAATTTTCACCGCAAGGTAGGGGAACATAGTTATCCCATCCCGAATAATCCAGGTACGTTGTAGCCTCAAGGCAATTCACTGACCAGTTGGCGCCCGGCCAGTTGGTGTAAATAAATTTATCACTGCTATACTGCCGCAGTATCTCCGCCTGCATACTCAGCAGACGGTTGAAAATAAAGGAAAAGTAGCGGCGGTTGTCGAGCTTCATCCCGGGCGACCAGCCGCCCTCCGCAGCATGAGTCGGCAGATAAATCTCATCAAAATCGTTATAGACATTGGACCACATCATGGTAAGCCAGGCTTTGTTAAGCCGCTCAATCGTGCCGTATTTTTCCTTCAGCCACGCCCGAAAGCCCCGCTCGCAGTTCGCATCATAGCAAACAAACGGGTAGCCCGGTTCATTGTCCAGCTGCCAGCCGATAATATCCGGATTACCGCCGAGCGCCTTGGCCTGCTGTGTCACTATTTTTTCGGCATAGCTTAAAAAAACCGCTGAGCTCAGGCAGTTCCCTTTTCTGCCACCGAAGGTATAATTCCCCCCGGCGTCTCCGCCTTTTACCTCGGGATGCTTTTTAAAAAGCCACGGCGGGCAGACCGCCGTCGGGGTGCCCATGATGGTTTTTAACCCATATTTTCCCGCGAGGGCAACGGCGCGTTTCATGGGTTCAAAGTTGTATTCGCCCTCTCTCGGCTCATACCAGCTCCAGGCGAACTCACCCATGCGAACGACATTGAAGCCAAGGCCGGCCATTTTTTTGAAGTCGTCTTCCCATTGCTCTTCCGGCCACCATTCGGGGTAGTAAGATGCGCCCATATAGAATTTATCCATCGTATGTTCTCCTATGTTTATTGAAAATGTCGTCTGTTTTATATCGAGAAAATTATACTCTATTTTATGATTCATCGCAATGAAAAACGGGGCAGAAATTCATC
>Ga0118677_10006253_pt1 | contig 20276 bp, 15 predicted proteins | sample AliMusrvi5mmetaG_FD_86154 | JGI IMG/M metagenome (GOLD analysis project Ga0118677, IMG submission 86154)
GCCGGGTGACGCTTAACCAGCAGGAACTCGTCGGAGAGATTGGCCGCCGCATCTGGAACCTGATCTATACGAACTACATGGCGGTTGATCTGGACGACAAGTGGCTCAACCACTTCCGCAACCGCACGGATCGCGGCGGCCAGACCCACGTTTACTATGGCATCGGCAAGGTGTTCGACGCCGGCAGCCTGTTCGCCGCCTACACAGGTGATCTGAAGGTTTCCGCGCGCACGCAGTACATCATCGATGAACTGGTGAAGTCCCGCGACGCCGACGGGTACCTTGGGTTCTGGAAGGTCGAGCCGAACAATCGGCAGGACCACATCAACTGGATTCTCCACGAGCAGGAATACATTAACCTGGCGCTGGTGCGGAATTATCGCTGCACGGGCAATCCCCAATCGCTGGCCCACGCGAGGATCATGGGCGACTACATCCTCAAGACGTTTCCCACACCGCAGAATCCCTGCTACGACGCGGGCGAAATTTGCACGGCGGGCCTGCCGGAAGGGATGCTGGAACTCTACCGCGTGACGGGAGACAAGCGTTACTTCGACTTCGCCGCCGACGTGCCGCATGGGAATAACCGCGGCGAGGTCCAACTCGCCTCGCTGCGGACGTGGGAACAAGATTTCAGCCACCCCCCGCGCCATGTGTACGTCATGCTCGCGCGCTGTTACGCGCAGACCGAGCTGTACCGCCTCACCGGTGAGGAAAACCTCCTGCACATGAGCCAACTCATGCGAAACGAGTTGCTCAAGAGAGGCGAGGGTGGTCTGCTTGTCACCGGCTCGTGCTCCGACGGCGAACAGTTCTCCTACAACCAGAATGGAATGGTTGCTATCGGCGAATCGTGCGTCACCGCCTATGTGCTGCGATGGATGGACAGCCTACTGCGGCTGGAAGGCGACATGCGCTACGGCGATCTGCTCGAACGGACCATTTACAACTCCCTGTTCGCGGCCAACTCACCCGACGGACGCTGGATCCGCTACTTCACTCCGTTCACCGGCGACCGGCAGTACGACACCCGCGACTCTTTCTGCTGCTGCGGGAACTATCGCCGGGCGGTGGCGGAGTTGCCGCAGAAGGTGTATTACCGCACCCCGGAAGGCGGAATCGCTTTGAGTCTGTTCACGAACTCGAAAAAGCCGTTCGACGTGAGAGGGCAGACGGTCACGGTCCTCCAGGAAACCTCGTACCCGAACGACGGTGAAGTGAAACTGACGTTCTCGACCCCAAAGCCGGTGGCGTTCGCGTTTCAATTCCGTACACCACGATGGTGCGAGAAGATCACATTGCGGCTGAACGACGAAGCTCCGGTGACGATTGATCCGGCGGGGCAGAAACTCGGGTGCTACGTGCTGAACCGGACCTGGCGGGAGGGCGACGTGGCCAGAATCTCGATGCCGATGCCGTGGCGATTCCTGCGAGGCCGGGCGGTGCAGGATGGCCGCGTGGTGCTTCTGCGTGGTCCGACGGTGTTTTGCATCGGCAAAAACCAGAACGCCGAACTTCTCAAGAAGTGTCCCGAACCACGGAATCTCGTCATTGACCCTGCCTCCCTCGTCGGGGCGGCCAAAGATGATTCGATCCGTCCAAACGGCTTGAAAGCCGTCGCCAAAGCGTGGCTGAGTCAGGATCGCACCGGCGACACAGTCACTGTCACCCTGACCGAGTTCACCGATCCCAGCGGCCAGGAGGTGTATTTCCGAGTGCCGAACGTTGCGGACACCTCGCCAGTGCGGTTGGCGGACGATGAAATCGTGTCGTGGCCAAACGAGTTTGTGAACGCACACGTGCTGAAAGCGTTTTACGGGCCGAAAGCGACGGGGGACGTCGCAGCGCTGTTTGAAATCCGGGGGGATGTCGTCGCGGATCTGGCGGCGGATTACGTCAACCCAGCCGGCAAAACCGGCGTGAAGGCGGAATTCTCCGATTCTACGGGCGGGCGTTGGGGGTTCTACAACTGCAAAAACGGCGGTCTGCTGTCCACCGCCGCGGCCGACGATGTGAAGCCGTTAAACTCGCAATTCAAGGCGTTCGGCTCGCCGCTGGGTTACGCCTACGGGCTGGAAAAGCAGGGCGACGAACTTGGCTTCGTATCGGACTACGCCCTCAGCGACCGGCAGGAGGACGCCTGGCGGAATCACTACACTGTGGAGATGTTCGACCAGGTGCTCGCGGCCGCCGAGCGGAAGCATTTCCTCTACACGCACCCGATTGCCGACACAGCGTGCTACAACGTGTTCCGGTGGACGCCCTCGGCGGACGCGCAAAAGAAGGAAGTCACAGTCTGCGGCAAGCTATTCTCGAATCTGGGCAACGGCGTCGGACTCCGCGTCATCCGCTGGAACGACGACACCCGGCATGAGGTCCTGGGCACGTTCAACACCAAAGACATCACGGTCGGCAAATGTGGCACCACCGAGTTTGTCCTGCGGCTGCCGCCCGGCGAGGTGGGCCGCCACCTTGACTTCGTCCTGGACAGCGCTGGCAACTATATCAGCGACGCGACCGCCTTGAACATCCGGGCCTGGACCAACGTGCAGCGGGCCGCCGCCCAAATCGATGTCACGGCCAAGGTCCAGGCCAAATACCATAACCGCCTCGTCACGCCGCTAGGCCCGTACGCCCAACTGTTCGGTGAGGCCGCACCTGGTGAAGAAAAGACGCTCAAAGTCAAAGTCCACTACTGGCGGGAGGACGTGGTGAAGCACCTCGAATTCCCTCAGAACTCGGCCTTGGACTTGGCCCCGAAGTAGCGCCTCCAACAACGGTAAGAGACTGAAAGAAATTTGCTTTTGGCGCGCCGCTTGTAATTAACGCCGCGCAAGTGAGCTGCTTTTTCGGGCCTGGAATAATAAACGCCGATATAATTCGCTTTCCCCTGATTCCCCGGTAAAGTGGAGCTGGTTACTGGACCCAGGTGCAATCGGCGGATGATGGCCTCGTTTCATTTGCCGCATATACATCATGAAAAACCATATCGTATCGTTGCAGGAATTCCCTTTCACGCTCAAACCGGTTGCCATCACTAGTGGCACCCATCAGGGCCAGACCGAGATCCACATCCAAGAGAAGTTCACCCCCGCCAAAATGGAGGGGGAAACCCGCGTCGCCCCGGCCCGCGTCGGAGCCCGGAGCAATTCCGAAATGGCCCTCCTCCTCTTCCAGAAGAACGGATGCATTGTGGAAACCGATGCGCTCAACCGCCCGTGCATCGTGCGCACAGCCGACGGCTACGACGCCGGCTGCCTCAAGGGCTACCGTGGCACGGCGGAGAGCCTCTGCGTGACCATCGCGGACCTTAAGCCGCTCGCCGGCCGCAGCCTGGTCCTGGCCAGGTTGGGCGCCGTCAAAGCCAAACTGGCGCAGAAGTACGGGCGCTTGGCCGCTAAAAACCGCAGCAAAGAACGAATCATCGTTTTGACCCGCAAAGCGCTTACTTTCCGCGCGGCGGCCCACACTCAGTGGGTCAAGGCGTTCCGCAGCCTGGGCTTGGCTGCCGCAGCGAAACCCAAGCGGCGCAGCGCCAGTTGATCGGTCCTGGAAGATCCGGCCTAACCGCGGACAAAGCCGGATTCACCGGGGTCTCCCCGGTGAATTGACAAAAGTAGCCGCAAAGCCTGAAATGCGTCGCTCCAGGGAAGATCGGTCTATTCCTTGACAGTAGAGGTTCACGCTATGAATCGTGCTTCACAGCATGGAAACTCACCGCATCTCGCCACGGCCTCACATCCTCGACCTTCTCCCGTTGATACAACTGGTGAATTAGCTCCGACGCATGGTTCATCAATCGCATTGCCACCTCACGGGGGACGCCGGCCCGCCTGAGGCGGTTAACGGAAGTAACCCGCAGGCAGTGGAAGCAAAGGTGCGGTTTTTTGATTTTGATGAAGAAATGCTGCCACCGGCGCGACGGCTGAAAAGGAAAAAGGTGATTTTGCTCTCCATGAAATCGACACACGAACGAGGAATTCGAATTTCTCTCAACCGGCACCCCGCATGCAATGCGATCTCAGAAGCCCTATGCATCCACTCTTCCACGGTGCCTTTGAAGATATCCTGGCACCCGTCCTTGCGGCAGCAAGCGATTCCCCCTGCATGTCGCGGACACCAGAACGGACAACCCCCTCCCAGGCCACCCGCAGGAAATAGGAATTGGACTTCCATACAACATTGCGGTAATTTCTGCACATACAGAAATGACGGACGCAATGACATCGCTTAGCCCGGTCCAGCAGAAGTTCATCCTCCATTGGGGCGAGATGGGGACGCGCTGGGGCATCAACCGCACCGTGGCGCAGATCCATGCCTTGCTCTTCATCTCGCCGAAGCCGCTGAACGCCGAAGACATCGCGCAGGTGCTGAGCGTCGCGCGCTCGAACGTCAGCAGCAGTCTCAAAGAACTCCAGGGTTGGAGCATCGTGAAGCGCGTGCATGTTCTGGGCGATTCGCGTGATCACTTCGAGAGCATGAAGGACGTCTGGGAGATGTTCCGGGTGGTGATGGACGAACGCAAGAAACGTGAATTTGACCCCACTGAGCGCCTGATTCGCGAGTGTATCGCCGAAGCGGCAGTTCAGAAAACCGACAAACACACCGAGCAAAAGCTGAGAGAGTTGGCCGATTTCTTCGAAACCACAACTGCTTTATATAACCAGATCCGCCAGTGGCCTACCAGCGCGTTGACCAAATTCATTAGGGCCAGCGACAAGGTCCGTAAGCTCCTGGGCATCGGCGGTTGACCGCCTTTTTATTTGAGGATTGATTTCTGTGCATACTGACATTACAGACAACCCCGTTTGTGTCGCCGGCTGGCTGTTCTACGATGGCGAGTGCCGCTCGTGTTGCGAGTCGGCGCGGCGAGTGGGGAGGATCATGGCGCGACGAAATTTTCAGCTTAGACCACTGCAATCAGCCGACGCCCTGGACCTGCTTGGTTTGAGTGAGGGAGACATGCTTCGCGAATCGAACCTGCTGCTGGCGGATGGACGCACCCTTGGCGGAGCAGACGCCGTAGTGGAGATCGCCCGCCACATCTGGTGGGGTTGGCCTCTTTGGCTCCTCAGCCGGGCACCTGGCGTGAGGCCGGTCTTGCACGCGATCTATCGAGTCATCGCCGCAAACCGCCATTGTCTCGGCGGTGTGTGCAAAATCCCCAGGCGCCGTGGCGAGAAACCCACGCGCGCAACGGAGGAAAAACCAAAGCAATCCCGGGCGTCCGAGCCGCACCATCGTCACAGCGCCTTTCTTGAACTGCCATGAAAACCAAGATCATCCTCGCTGGCGGCACTGGGTTCCTCGGGAACGCTCTTGCGAACTTCTTCACCGCGAAGGACATCGAAGTAGTCATCCTTACCCGAACCCCCAAGCAACGGTCCGACGCGATTCGCGAAGTGCGTTGGGACGGCATAAGCCACGGCGATTGGCTCAAGGAACTCGAAGGCGCGCGGGCGTCGATCAACCTCGCAGGCATCTCGGTGAATTGCCGCTATCACGAGCGCAATCGCCAGCGCATGCTTGAGTCGCGCCTGAACTCCACCCGCGTGCTCGGTGAGGCGATTGGGCGTTGTGCGCATCCACCGCCCGTCTGGCTCAACTCCAGCACGGCGACGATTTACAAGCACACCTTCGGTCCGGCTTGGGACGAAGCGGGCGCAATCGGCGGATGCGCCGAGGCGAAGGACATCTTCTCGGTTCACGTTGCGACGGAATGGGAGCGCGTGTTCAACGAGGCAAACACGCCGCGCACGCGCAAGGTTGCCCTGCGCTCGGCGATGGTGTTGGGCCACGGCAGGAACAGCGTGCTCCCGAACCTGCTCCGGCTGGGGCGGCTTGGCCTGGGCGGCAGCCTGGCCGGCGGACACCAATTCGTTTCGTGGATTCACGAGGAAGACTTCTGCCGCGCGGTGGAGTGGATTATCGACCACGAAGACCTCGACGGTGCGGTGAATCTCGCCGCACCGAACACCGTAACCAATGGCGAATTCATGGCCATGATACGCAGGGTTTGTCGCGCACCGTTTGGGCTACCGGCGTCGCGCTGGATGCTGGAGATGGGCGCGTTCTTCCTGCGCACAGAAACCGAACTGCTCATTAAAAGCCGTCGTGTGGTGCCGGGCAAACTAATGGCTAACGGCTTCATCTTCCGGCATCCGCTCCTTCTGCCCGCGATGGAACAACTCGCCGCGTAACTAGCCTTCATATCATGCCGCTCATCGAACTATCCACCGTCATTCACGCCCCACGCGAGCGAGTCTTTGACCTTGCTCGTAGCGTTGACGCCCCTTACTTGGAACAGGCTCTGCAAATGCGTTCGTGCACCGACCCGTCTCCGGGCCGGACGGCTCACAACGATTTCCCAGCGGCTTCCACAGCCGCCGGGCTTACCGCAAAGAGTCTAATAAACAATGAACAGCAAACAAAACTATGAATACCAGCCTCAGCATCTACACCGCGTATTTCCTCGTCAGTCTTGGGATGACGATTTGGGTAGCGCGCACGCTCCACAAAAACGGCAGGCTTTTTCTGGTCGAAGCCTTCTCCGGCAATCAGGAAATGGCCGATTCGGTGAACCACCTCCTCTTGGTTGGCTTTTACCTCATCAACCTCGGTTTTATACTTCTCTTCCTTCGCGTCGGTCCCAAGCCGGCTGACATGGTTGAGGGCGTCGAGTACATTTCGACCAAGGTCGGCATTGTCATGCTCGTCTTGGGCGGGATGCACTTTTTCAATATCTTCAACTTCTCGAAGATGCGGAAGAAAGGTCTCGCTCATCGTCCGCCACCGCTACTAAGCGCAACACCGGCGAGATGAAAATCAAGACGAGGGCGTTGACGAGTGTCGCCTCTGAGTGAGCCATGAATTGCCTGAGCTACCATGCCTTCCAGCACGCTGACGCTTGTATTTTCAGGGTGCGCCAACGGGTGAACCCTGCTATTACATGCCGATAGCCAGTCACTATGAATTCCAACGTGCTCATGAAGAGGTGCCTAATCAATATTCTCCTAACCCCGCTCACCGCTGTATTCTGTGCCGGGACGATGCACGGCGCGGACAGCCTCGGTCTGTTTGAAGGCCAAAGCGAGGTCGGTAAAGCCAGCAAGGCCGGGTCGGTCGCATTTGACCCCGCGACGCAGGCTTACGTCGTGGCAGGTGGTGGCGCCAACATGTGGGCCACCAACGATGATTTCCACTTTGTCTGGAAGCGGCTGAGCGGCGATGTCTCGTTGACGGCGGACATCGAGTGGCTGGGCGCCGGCGTTGGGGACGCTCATCGCAAAGCCTGCCTGCTCATCCGCCAGGGTCTCAGCCCGGATTCCGCTTACGTGGATGTTGCGGTGCACGGCAGCGGCCTGACTTCGCTGCAATGGCGCGAGCAAGCGGGAGGCCAGACACACGAGGTCCAGGCCAACGTGAGCGGCCCGGCGCGGGTAGGCCTGGAACGGCAGGGCGACGTGTTCTTTGTGACGCTGGCGCCGAAAGGCGGGCGCCTCGAGAACTCCGGCGCCTACACCCGGATCAAGCTGGCCGACCCGGTTTACGTGGGCCTGGCGGTTTGCGCCCACAATGACAATGCCTTGGAAAAGGCCAGGTTCTCCAAGGTAGAACTGGTCCCCAAGCAGACCCCTTCCTCAGCCAAACCGGTCCTGCACTGCACGCTGGAAACCATACCGGTTCGCGCGCGAGACCGCCGCGCGGTTTATCATACCGTTGATCATATCGAAGCGCCCAATTGGTCGCGAGACGGCCAATCCTTCATCTTCAATGCCAACGGCCACCTCTATCGCCTGCCAGTAGATGGAGGCGAACGCGCGCTGGTGGAAACCGCCTTTGCCAACCGCTGCAACAACGATCACGGCCTTTCGCCCGACGGCACGCGTCTGGCCATCAGCGACCAGTCGCACGATGGGAAGTCGTTGATCTATGTGCTGCCGGCGGCTGGCGGCACGCTGCGGCAGATCACGAGCACCGGACCCAGCTATTGGCACGGCTGGTCGCCCGACGGCTCGACCCTGGCCTACTGCGCCGAGCGCAACGGCGAGTTTGACATCTATACCATCCCCGTCGAGGGCGGCGAAGAGAAGCGCCTCACGACCGCCAAGGGTCTCGATGATGGCCCGGATTACTCTAACGACGGGAAGTTCATTTACTTCAATTCCGAGCGGACGGGCACCATGCAGATTTGGCGCATGAAGCCCGATGGGAGCCAGCAGGAGCAAGTCACGTCCGACGACTTCAACAACTGGTTTCCGCACCCCTCGCCGGACGGTAAGTGGCTGGTGTTCCTTTCATACGAAAAGGGAGTGGTGGGTCACCCGGCCAACCAAACCGTCCGGCTGCGCCTGATGCCGCTGGCGGGCGGGCGGATTGAGGAGATCGCGAAGTTCTTTGGCGGCCAGGGCACGATCAACGTCCCTTCCTGGTCGCCGGATAGTCAGAAGGTGGCATACGTGACGTACGAATTGCTGAGTCCGTAAGTCAGTTTTGCGCGGGCCCTCGAGTGGGAACAGAGTCGTTAACGAAGGTGGGACGGTGAATCGCATTGGCAACCGTCTTCAAACGGTACTGGCGATCTGGGTGGTCCTGGTCTCTTCGTAACCAAATGGATTATCGTTTCGGCCTTGGCAGGTCCGCACCTTTCGTGTCAGGCTGCGGCACTAAACAAACCGGTTGGCTGCACGGATTCAACTAGTATGAGAACATTCATGAGAGGCTCATTGTTCGCCGTTCTGGCGGTGTTGTCAGGGGCTGCGCAAGGGGCGGAGGCGCCCGTCGGTAACGAGCACGCCATGAGCAAGGGCTACGTTGCCCCCAAAGATCCGGCCGTGCAAAAGAAGCTGGAGTGGTGGCAAGACCTGAAATTCGGCCTGCTGATGCATTGGGGAACCTACAGCCAATGGGGCATTGTCGAGTCCTGGTCGATCTGCCCGGAGGACGAAGGCTGGTGCCAGCGCAGGGGACCGACCGCCACTAATTATTTTGACTATGTGACCGCGTATGAAGGCCTGCGCAAGACCTTCAACCCAGTGGCGTTCAATCCCGAGAAATGGGCGACAGCGGCCAAGGGCGCCGGCATGCGTTACGTGGTTTTCACCACCAAGCATCACGACGGCTTCTGCATGTTCGACACGGCCCAGACGGATTACCGGGTCACAGCGCCCGATTGTCCGTTCCATGTCAATCCCCGGGCGAACATCGCCAAGGAGGTGTTCTCGGCGTTCCGGAAGGAGGGCTTTGGGATCGGCGCCTACTTCTCGAAACCCGACTGGCACTCGCCTTATTACTGGTGGCCCTATTTCCCGCCGAAGGACCGCAATCCCAATTACAGTCTCTCCAAATACCCGGACCGCTGGCAGCAATTCAAGGAGTTTACGTGGAAGCAGATCGAGGAATTAATGACCGGCTATGGCAGCATGGATATCCTGTGGCTCGACGGTGGCCAAGTGAGGCCGCCGCAGCAGGACATTGACATGAACGGCCTGGCGGCGATGGCGCGCAGTCACCAACCGGGGCTGTTGGTGGTGGACCGGACCGTGACTGGGGAGAACGAAAACTACTGCACGCCGGAGAACGAAGTTCCCGGGCAGTTGCTCCCCTACCCCTGGGAGACATGCATGACGATGGCAAACTCCTGGAGCTACGTCCCGCACGACAAATACAAGAGCCCCGGCACCATCGTGCGCCACCTGTGCCGCATCGTGGCCCGCGGGGGCTGCCTGTTGCTCAACATCGGGCCCAGTCCAGAGGGAGACTTCGACCCCGAGGCTTACGACCGCCTGCAGAAGGTCGGGGAGTGGATGAAGCTGAACAGCGAGGCGATCTATGAGACCAGGCCCATAAAGCCCTATGAGCAGGGTGACTGGGTCTTCACCGCCAAACGAGATGGCACTGTATATGCCATCCTGCTCGCGAAGGACGACCAGGCAACGCTGCCGCAACAGGTAGCCATGCCGGCGGAGATCCTGGGCGGAAGGACCAAGGTGCAATTGGTCGGCTTGGGAGAACTCAAGGCAGGCGGGACCGAGGACGGCAAGACGGCGTTCACGATTCCCGATGGGGCCCAGGGGAAACTCCCGGCCGGTTACGCTTGGGTGTTCAAGCTTGAAAAGCAACCCTGACTTAATGCCTTGGGGCGTAAGTCCTGTGACACATTATGACGGGAGATGGACATCCTCGGTCGCGAAGCTTTTGGAGTGCGCGCAGTTCGCTGCCACTTTGGCGTGTTGCCGACTCGATGAGAGCGGCAGCAAGCTGCGCACACTCCAAACGCTTCGCGCCTCAAGAAGGGCCTGCGCCCTATGCGCACCGTACTTATGGTCGCGTGCACTTATTCCAATTCGCTTTCAAGATGAGTCTAACGCACCGCACTAACCATTGTAGGAGACGAGGTGACGAGTCTCTGATCAGAGTTCACAGCACGCGAAAGAAGGAGATTAGAGACTCGTCACCTCGTCTCCTACAATGGTTAGTCTCATTTTGAGAGCGAACTGGAATTGGCTGACTCTATGAAACTGCATTCGCTGGACATCGCCATCATCGGCGTCTATTTCGTGACCACGGTCTTAATCGGCCTCTGGGTCTCGCGGCGCGGCACGAAGGACCTCGACTCTTATGTCCTCGGCGGCAAATCGCTGCCGTGGTATCTGTTGGGCATCTCCGACGCCTCGGGGATGTTCGATATCAGCGGCACGATGCTCATGGTGTATTGGCTGCTGGTTTACGGGCTCAAGAGCATCTGGCTCCCCTTCTTGTGGCCGGTGTTCAACCAGATCTTCCTGATGATGTTCCTGAGCGGCTGGCTGCGGCGCTCGAACGTGCTGACCGGCGCGGAGTGGATCCAGACGAGGTTCGGCCGTGGCACCGGGGCGAACTTGGCCCACCTGAGCGTGGTGGTCTTTGCCCTGGTCCAGGTCATCGGCATGCTGGCCTATGCCTTTAAGGGCATCGGGAAATTCGCCGTGGTGATCTTGCCCTGGCGTTTTACCGGCGCCACCGAAGGCCTGCTTTCCGACGAGAACATCTACGCGATCATTCTCCTCCTGCTGACTTCCCTCTATGCTATCAAGGGCGGCATGGTCAGCGTGGTCATTACCGAGGTGATGCAGTTCAGCATCCTGACGGTGACGTCGATCATCATCGGCTGCATCGCCATCTACAAGGTCTCGCCTGAGATGGTTCAGGCCGCCGTCCCGGCCGGCTGGTTCAGTCCCTTCTTCGGCTGGAAACTCGGCCTGGACTGGACCGGCATCCTGGACAAGGCCAACGACGCTATCCGGCAGGATGGCAACGAGTTCTTCACCATTATCTTTGGCCTGATGTTCTTCAAGGGCGTGCTGGCGAGCCTGGCCGGGCCGCTCCCGAATTACGACATGCAGCGCGTGCTGGCCACCCGCAACCCGCGCGAAGCCTGCATGATGAATGGCTTCGTCAACGTGGTGCTCTACTTCCCGCGCTACATGATGATCGCCGGGCTGACGATCCTGGGCCTGGCCTTTTGCATGCCGCAGATGCGCGCCATGGACAAACCGGACTTCGAGAAACTCCTGCCGATCGTGCTGACGCAATACGTCCCCGCCGGCGTGGTCGGCCTGTTGCTTGCCGGGCTGCTGGCCGCATTCATGTCCAATTTCGCGGCCACCATCAACGCCGCACCCGCCTACCTCGTCAACGACATCTATAAGCGCTTCATCAATCCGCATTCCTCCGCGCGCACGGACGTATTCCTGAGCCGGGTGGCCTCCATGCTGGTGCTGGTGATCGGGATTCTGTTCGGACTGCTGACGCGTCGCATCACGGATGTCATGCTCTGGCTGGTGGGAGCGCTTTACGCCGGTTACCTCATGGCCAACGTGTTCAAGTGGTATTGGTGGCGGTTCAATGGCTACGGCTATTGCTGGGGCATGGTCACCGGCATGGCTGGCGCGATGGTCGTGCCGAAACTCCTCGAATACTCGGCGGGCCATTCGGTTCACCCGCTTTACACGTTCCCGATCATCCTGGTTCTCTCGCTGGTGGGCTGCCTGCTCGGCACTTGGTTAAGCGAACCCGAGGATGAAGCGATACTCAAGGAATTCTATCGCACGGTGCGGCCCTGGGGGATCTGGGGCCCGATCCGGCGGAAGGTCGAACAGGAGCACCCGGGCTTCCAGCCCAACCGCAATTGTGGGCGCGACTGGGCCAACGTGCTGGTCGGCATCCTCTGGCAGTTGTGCCTGACGGCACTGCCCGTTTACCTCGTGCTCCGAAGCTGGTCGTGGGTCGGGACGATCGTTGCGGTACTGGTCGTTACGACGGTCTTCATTAAGTTCAACTGGTATGACAAGTTGGAGAAAGCGCGGGACATCCCAGATGCGCCACAGCGCAGCCCGGTCGAGATAGCCGGTTCGGAGCGGGGATAACGGCGCGCCGCCCTGCGAACGTATGCGGGGTCGTTTTCGTCAGGCTCGCAGAGGCGGAAGTTAGCGATGTGAAGTTCTAGCCTTTATTTTTCACACTCGCCTCGAAACGCCCGCAGGCCGGAGCGCCGGTCTCCGACCCGGCAGTGGCCAAATGACTGGGAGACGCCGGGTCGGAGACCGGCGCTCCGGAACGTATGAGATCTTCGGGCTAGTGGGCGCTACTGCCAGCGGTTCTGTGTTTCGGCACGAGTATTCTATGGAAGCAAGCGCCGGGCGCGTTGCGACCTTGGGTTTGGAGCCTTTCTGAAGAGATACGCTCGAAAGGGCCGACAGGGGCAAGAGCGAGAAGAGAGCCGAAAGCGACGGTAGTTCTCATATTGGCGAGGGGTGGGGCAGGTCTCCGACCTGGCGGTTAACGGAGTCTCCGACTCCGCCTGGAGTTTGGACGTTTTTTTCCGAACTCGGGGCCCCGGTTGGCGTAGATGCTGGGGCCAGTGGAACCGATCTGCGCCCAGGGCCGCACGCTCTCGGGCGATGATTTGACGGAGTTGCGCGCGTTAATCGCGCAGCACCCCGACTAGCATCGCACGGCGCTTTCGCGTCATCTGTGCGAGCTCTGGAACTGGCGCATACCCCCGAGCGGCGGCGGCGAGTCCGACAACTGCTGGCCCAGTACCATTATCGCGGTTTCCACGGCGCGGTCGGAGAGAACGTACAATATTTGGCCACTGATGTTCGCGGGCGGGAGTTGGCGGTGATGGTCTTTGGCGCGGCGGCCTGGAAAGTCGCCGTGCGGGATCGGTTCATCGGTTGGTCGGTGGCGCAGCGCCAGCAGCGCTTGGGAGCCCTGGCCAACCAACAGCGCTTTCTGATCCTGCCCTGGGTGCGGGTGGCCCAGCTAGCCTCGTACCTGCTGGCGCGCGCCACGCGCCGCTTGGCCGCGGATTGGCAAGCCCGCTATGGCCATCCGGTGTGGCTGGTCGAGACCTTCGTGGAGCCGGGCCGGTTTGCCGGCACGGCCTACCAAGCCGCGGGTTGGCAGCCCCTGGGACCGACTACCGGGCGGACCCGGCAGGATCGCCAGCGAACCCTGCATTGCCCCCGCAAATCAGTCTGGGTGCGATCGCTCCACCCCACGTTTCGCCAATACCTGACTACCCCATGAACTTACCCATCAACTTATTAACTTATCTCCTGGAACAGACCGCCCGCTGGGGCGGGGTTTTCCCGCAGCAACGCAGCCTCCAACGGGCCATCGCGCTGGCCTTTGGCATTCTGTGCGGCGTGGGCCGCCGCACCGTCACGCGCGCCATCAGTTTTCACGGCAACACCCAGAAGGACTGGTCGGCCGACTACAAATTGTTCTCGCGCTCGCCCTGGGACCCGCGCGCCTTGTTCCATCCCATTCTGGAGCAGGCCATCCAGGAGCAAAAGCTCGAACATATCGTCATCAGCACCGATGACACCCGGGTCTGGCGCAACGGCAAGAAAGTGCCCCAAACCCAATGGCATCGCGATCCGCTGGGACCGCCCTTCCAAACCAACTTGCGCTGGGGACACCGCTTTCTCCAGGCCAGCCTGGTGCTGCCGCTCTATCTCCAGGACGGGGAAAGTTCTTCGCGCTCCATTCCGGTGCGCTTTGAGATGGCCCCGGTGGTCAAAAAGCCAGGCAAGCAGGCCGCGGAGGCGGATTGGGCGGAGTATCGACGCCAGAAGAAAGCGAAGAACCTTTCGGTGCAGTTTGTCCAGATGACCCAGGAACTGCGCCAACACCTCAACCAGACCGGCCACCAGGCCAAGCGGATGTTCCAGGTGGCCGACGGCTCCTTCTGCAACCGCACCGTTTGGGGGGAGGATTGGGAGGCGCAGAACGTGTCGGTGGTGGCGCGCTGCCGCAAAGACATTGTCCTGTGTAAGCGGGCGCCGGGAAAGGGCCGCCGGTTCTATGGCACAACCAAATTCACCCCGGAACAGGTTCGCCGACGCGATTCCAAAGCCCGCTGGCAGAAGGCCCAAATCTTTCACGGGGGCTGCTATCGCGAAGTGCGTTTCAAGGAAGTGACCCGGCTCTACTGGCAAGGCGGCGCCCGGAAACGACCGGTTCGTCTGTTGGTCGTGGCCCCGGTGGGCTATCGCACCAGCAAAAACGGCCGCCAGTACTACCGGCAGCCGGCCTATCTGCTGACCACCGACTTGAAGACCGCCGCGCTGGTGCTGCTGCAAGCCTACTTTGATCGTTGGGGGATTGAAGTCAATCATCGGGATGAGAAAGATATTTTGGGGGTGGGGGAGGCGCAGGTGTGGAACGAGAAATCCGTCTGCAAAGTGCCCGCGCTGCTGGTCGCCATGTATAGCTGGCTCTTGCTAGCCGGCTTGAAATGCTACGGCCCCAAACGGACCGCAGTCTATGCGCCCTTGCCCAAATGGCGCCGCGCCGCCAAGCGGCCCTCCTGTCTGGACTTGGTCACGCTGTTGCGCAAGCAACTGGCCGACCACCCCATGACCTTTGCCACCGCCCAGACGCCCGCCACTTACCAGACCATGCTCGAATCCGCTGCCGCCTGACAAAACCAAAGTCCTTTCGCTCAGGTCGGGTCCTCCAGAATGTCCAAACTCCAGGCCGGGCACGGGCCCGGTGTGGGTGAACCTCACGGGAATTTCCGTGGGTGACGCGCCCTCCTCAATCTGCCATTGGCCATCCAGCGATTGCGTGGTCCGGCTCGCAGCGGCGACCAGCGAAGTGCCGAGCCAGCCCGCGAGCGCGAGGGTTGCGAGGGCGGTGAATGATTTGATTCGCATGGGCGTCGTTCGAGGTTGAGTTAAAGTTGGCGGAAAGGGTAGCATCTGCGCCTGTACATGGCGAGATCCTGATTGCGCAGCTACTGGCGACTTTTGCGCTCTTTCGCGGCTGTTTTCTTTTCCCTCGGTTCGAAGTTTGCGACTCAGGTGCCGGTATCGAACCCGCTTAAATCCGACCGACGGCAACGCGGGGACGTGGAACAACGCCACGAATTACCCGAGCGTTCTTGGGGTTCAATGTGACGAGGTCGTGGAACTCGTGCCGCCGGTCGGGCCTCCAGGGATCGCCCTTTATTCGCCTGTCTCGGCCGATGTCTTCTGGAAGACGGAGACCAACAAGACTTACGAACTGCTATTCAACCTGGATTTGCTGGCACCCACGCCGACTAATCTCGGGCTCGCAGTCGGCCTCAACGGAACGACCTCTCAGGTCCCGGCTACCGCAACGCTGCTATACCGTGCCTGGACCAACCTGGGAGGAAGAATCGCGGGTACCGGCGCCACCAACCACGTCATTGATCCCGCCGATCGTCCGGAGAAGTTCTACCATCTGATTTCATTTCCCTGAGGTCCCAGACCGGCGGCCCTTTATGGGGTTGATGACACCGGTGCGCGAGGTCAAAGAACGCACCATCGCCCCGAAGACCAATCGCGTCAGGGCGCGAAACGAGATTGCGCTGGGGATCGTCACCAAGAGGAAGATTTCGGTGAATGATCTCATCGCATTAGTGATCGATCACCCGGAGTATTCCAGCCCGGACGGCATTCACGCCAGCCCCGCGGGAATCACCGCCCAAGCGAATCAAGCGGCGGAAGGGATAGCGGTGCAGTTGAGTGAGATTCAATCACGCCGGACGGGGACGCAAGGAAAAGGCAACATTTTTAGATCGGCTCAGCCGGCAGAACATTGCCGACAGAAATGGAGGTGATGAACTGATAGTAGGAACTTGTTAGGTCGGCCTGATCAGGCTGAGTGCAACAGGGCAGTACAACCAAAAGCCGTGTGGGGATGTGGGCCCGGTCCCAGGACTGCTAAAACGTGCTGACCGACTGACGGGCGCCCTTTACCATGCCGACTGGGACGGACTTTGCCTGGGGGCAGGCTTTTCGCGCGTGGGGCAGGGCTGAGTCGACCTCTCGGCTGCGCAATTCCACCTGCGCCGTCCGCCAACGACCCGGCGCTTGGCGAACAGCGTCAGAAACTCGGCAATAATGTCTTGTTGTCGCCCTCAGCCAGGTCTGACAGGATGAGCGCGCCGTGAATGGCACCGAAAAACAATCCTCCTTCACCCGCGCAGCGTCAAGTGCAAGCGGGGCGGCAAGTAGCAAATTCCTGCTATCAGTTTTTCCCCTCACCCCACAAACGTTCCGCCGACTGCGAAGATCCGCGGTATTCTGCCTAGGTCTGGCGCTCTTTCTCTGGACTGCCTGGCCGTTGCTCCCCTCGCAGAAGGATAACCGGCCCCAGACCATTGTCGTCTACGGGTTCTCCATCCTGGAGCCGGTGATCACCGAGGATATATTCCCAGCCTTTCAGAAAGAATGGTTCCGGAAAACCGGCCGCAGGGTTGAGCTGATCAGCTCTTTCGCCGGGTCGGGCACGGTGGCGAATCAGTTGATCATGGGAGTTCCCGCCGAGATCGCCATCCTTTCGACGGAGCTGGACGCGCAACGGCTCACCAAGGCTGGAGTTGTACCCAGGGAAACCTGGAAAGAACTACCCCATAAGGGTGTCATCAACCGCACCCCGTTCATCATCGTTACGAGGCCTGGCAATCCCAAGAGCATTCATGATTTCTCTGATCTCGCCGGTCCGGGCGTCCGCATCATTCATCCGGACCCGCTCACTTCCGGAGCCGCCAACTGGGCCATCCTCGCCGAATATGGCGCTGCCGTCAGGCAGCCGGGAGCGGCGGCCGATGCCGGCAGGACGTTACTCCGCGGCATCTGGCGAAACGTGGTTTCCCAGGCGGGAAGCGCTCGGGCCGCCATGACCCAGTTCAACAGCGGCTTTGGCGACGTGCTCATCACCTATGAGCAGGACGCCCTTTGGATGCGCGGTCGAGGTTCATTCCCCTGCGAGATCATCTACCCGCGCAGTACGATCCTGAGCGAACACACCCTGGTGGTCATTGCCAGGAATGTTTCGAAATCACAAAAGAAGCTGGTCACCGCGTTCGCCGATTTTATTTGGAGCGAGGAGGCGCAGCGGATATTTGTCTGGAAGGGCTACCGCAGCGTTGATGGCGGTCTGAACACCGGCAACCCCGGATTCGGGACGATTCAGGACCCGTTTCTGGTCGATGACTTCGGTGGCTGGCGAAACGCGAAGAAGAACATTGTCGATGAAACCTGGAAGAATGGAGTCCTCAAGGAGTTGAATCCATGAAGCGTACCAAGCCGTTTGAGACAACCATATCGTCCATGCTACCGGCCGGTTTTCTGGTTCTGGTAATGCTCCCGCTGCTGCTGCTTCCTCTGGCAGCGGTTTTCCTCTATGCCCTGAAGGAAGGCCCCGCCAGTTTTGCGGCATCCCTGACGACCCCCGATGTCCTGTTCGCGCTCCGTTTCAGCCTGCTCATCGCCTTTGCCACGGCGATCCTCAACACCGTCCTCGGCACCTATGCCGCCTTTGTGCTCAGCAAGACCCGTTTTCCCGGCCGTGAACAGCTCGGCATTATCTTGAACCTGCCCGTGGCGATCCCCAACGTGGTTGTCGGCACCTCCCTCCTGCTGTTGTGGGGCCCTATTGGCTTCCTCGGCAAATTCCTTGAACCGCTGGGCCTGCAGCCGATGTTTACGCCGCTGGCCGTGCTGCTGGCCCACATCTTCGTCACTTTCCCCTACATGCTCGGCACCGTCAGGCCGATGCTGGACGATCTGGAAAAGACCTACGAAGAGGCGGCGTACACCATCGGCGCCAGCCGCTGGCAGACCTTCCGTCACATAATCTTTCCGGCTTTGAAAGGGGGGCTGCTCACCGGCGCCCTGCTTACCTTCGCGCACTCGCTGGGGGAATTCGGCGCTACCATAATGGTTTCGGGAAATTTACGGCTGCGGACCCAGACAGCGCCGCTCTACATCTTTTCCCAGTTCGAAAACGGCAATATTCAGGCAGCGAACTCCGTCGCCGCCATTCTGGCGATCATTTCCTTCATCCTGTTTTCGCTTATCCTGTACCTGGCCGGACGGAACGCGAAACGTCTAACCCGTTAACTCTGGAGAAGCGCCCATGTCAATTCACCTTGACCGGATACACAAGCGCTACGGCAAACACGCTGTGGTCAACGACGCATCGCTTGAGGTTGCAGAAGGAGAGTTGGTCGTTCTCCTGGGAGCGAGCGGCAGTGGCAAAAGCACTATCCTGCGCATGGTCGCGGGACTCATTACCCCGGACGAGGGGCGAATCTTGCTGAACGACAGCGACATTACCCATCTGCCCCCCCAGGAGCGCGGCTTCGGCTTTGTCTTCCAGAATTATTCGATTTTTCCCCATATGAGTATCGCCGAGAATATCGAATTCGGACTGAAGATCAGGGGGATGCCGGCGGCGGAACGTCAAGCGCGCAGCAGCTATCTGCTGAACCTGGTGGGGCTGCCGGGGCTGGGCTTACGCTCCTCGGGGGAGCTGTCCGGCGGGCAGCAGCAGCGAGTGGCCCTGGCGAGGGCCTTGGCTTACAAGCCGAAAGTGCTATTGCTGGACGAGCCGTTCGGGGCGCTGGATGTGCGGACGCGTGTCCAGTTACGTCATACCTTGAAAGAGATTATCCGAGAGGTCGGCGTGACCACGATGATGGTGACTCATGATCAGGAGGAAGCTTTCGAGCTGGCGGACCGGGTGGCCATTGTCAACGAGGGGAGGATCGAACAGTACGCGTATCCCTTTGACATTTACTACAATCCCGCGACCCACTTTGCCGCCGGTTTCGTGGGTGACATCAATTTTTTCGACGGCGAGCTGGCCGCCTGTTCGGACGAGCGGTGTGAGATCAGGCTGTTTGACACCTTGACGGTGTACCGGCGGGGCAACATTCTTCTTCAGCCCGGGCAGAAGATTCTCTACGGTGTCCGCCCAGAACAGATTCGGTTGAGCCTTCTGGAGCCGGAACCGTATGAGAATGGAGTATTCGGCGTTATCGAGAAGCGCATGTTTCTGGGAGATGTGACCCGCTATTCGATCCAGTTGGCCAACAGCAGGCTGCTGGATGTTCAAATACTCAACTACCTTGTTCTTGACGGCATGGTGATGCCCTATGACCTGAAAGAAGAGGTATGGTTGATCTGGAGCCAAGGATCGGGGATTATCCTGGCAGATTATCGTGGAAACGACAGGAAAGACGGGACATCATGACGACTATCGTCGAGGCGATCGACGCATCCAGCGCCGGTGCAGCGTGATGTAGCCGGCCGGCAAACACGTTGCCGACGTGGCGTACTTCATCGGCGAGGACACGCCGAAGATGGCCGGCAGCCGTGAACCGCAACTGCCTCCAAGCCACGACTATGATTTACATCAATTCAGGTAAACGGCCAGGACTAGCTTTGGCAGAATCGACCGAGCAGCAGAAAACTAATACGCACATAAACATAGATATGCCTCTCGAAATACAAATCCAAAAAGACGTCGGCCCGCAGAATACCGGCGCGATCACCGTGATACTCACCGGCAGCCTCGACACGACCACCGCACCCGAATTGCAGCGCCAGCTCACGCCGGCGTTGGTCGGCCCAATCAAACACGTGGTAATTGACCTGGCGCAGTTGAAGTTTATCAGCAGCGCCGGACTGCGGGTCTTTTCAATCGTCCGCAAGCAACTCAAGGAATGTGGCGGCCAGGTCTCCTTCGTTCATATGCAACCTCAGGTCCAGGAGGTCTTCGAGATCATCAAGGCACTTCCGGGCGTGGCAATCTTCAATGACATGGCCGAAATGGACCGTTACCTGGCAGCACGGCAGCGCTCGCATCAGGACCAGGGTTAACGGGGCGCCCAAACCCGTCACTCGACGCAAACTGGCAAGTGACCTTTGCGTCGTTTGCCCATTACTCTGGTGGAGAGAACGCCCCAACAT
>Ga0118677_10006254_pt1 | contig 20276 bp, 25 predicted proteins | sample AliMusrvi5mmetaG_FD_86154 | JGI IMG/M metagenome (GOLD analysis project Ga0118677, IMG submission 86154)
GTCAGGTATCCCGCCTACAAGGCGCAGCGCGATGAAATGCCCGAGGAACTCGCCGCCGCCATCCCGCATGTCAAGCGCCTCTGCCGCGCCTTTCATATCCCGGTGCTGGAGTTGGTGGGCTTCGAGGCGGATGACATCATCGGCACGCTGGTCAAACGCGCGGAACCCGCGGGTTTCGAGTCCTTCATGGTCACGCCCGACAAGGACTTCGCCCAACTCATCTCCGCCACCACGCGGATGTGGAAACCCGGCCGCAAGGGCAACGAACATGAAGTCATCGGCCCGGACCAACTCCCCGAGATCTGGGGCGTCAAGGACCCGCACCAGATCATCGATTTGTTAGGACTGATGGGCGACACTTCCGACAACATTCCCGGCATTCCCGGCATCGGCCCGAAAACCGCGCAGAAACTCATCGCCGATTTCGGGTCGATGGAAAATCTGTTAGCCCACACCGCGAAGCTCAAGGGCAGGCAGAAGGAACTCGTGGAAACCCACGCCGACCAGGCCTTGCTCTCGAAGGAACTCGCCACCATCCTCATCGACGTTCCGGTGGATGTGACCTGGGACGACCTCGCGCTCTCGCCGCGCGACGACGAAGCCGTCCAGTCCCTGTTCCAGGAATTCGAATTCCGCTCCCTCGCCAAACGCCTGTGGGGTGATGCTCCCTTTGATAGGAAAACAGGCTCCCAGCCTGTGAGGGAAGACAGCGCACCCCGCCTGTCCGCCAATGAACCGACAGGCGGGACGCCCGTCGGCCAAGACAGGCAGGATGCCTGTCCTCCCGCCGGCCCGGTCCGCACCATCCGCGATGTCGGGCACGCCTATCATCTCGCCGACACCCCGGCGCTCCAACAACAACTCTTTGCCGGACTCGCGCGCCAGCAGTCGTTCTGCTTTGACATCGAAACCACCGGGCTCGACCGCTTCGCCGCGAAGCTGTTAGGCATCGCGTTCTGTTGGCAAGCCGGCGAGGCCTGGTATCTGCCGTATTCCGACTTCCAGCTTACCGCCCTCCGCACCGCGCTTTCCTCGCCCGCCGAAAAGATCGGCCACAACCTGAAATTCGATTTGTCCATCCTGCACCACCACGGGATCGAGGTGACCGGGCCGTTCTTCGATACCATGCTGGCCGACGCCCTGGTCGCCCCCGAGCGCCGCCACACGATGGACTATCTGGCGGAAACCCTGCTCAACTACCGCCCGGTCAAACTCGCCGACGTGGCGGCGGTTTCCAACCGCCAAGCCACTCAATCATCCGATGACTTGTTCGACTTCGCTGCGAAAACCCAAAGCTCCAAGGAACTCGACATCGCCTCCATCCCCCTGCCGGTGCTCGCCGAATACGCCGCCGAGGACGCCGACGTCACGTTCCAACTCGCGACCGTGTTGCGTCCATTGTTGGCGAGGTCCGGGCAGGAGAAAATCCTGCGCGAGATCGAAGGGCCCTTGCTCCCGGTGTTGGTGCGCATGGAGATGGAAGGCATCGCCCTGGATCCTGCGGCTTTGTTAGTGATCGGCGATGAACTGCAAGTCCAGATTGACGAACTCGCGAAATCCATCCACCGCCATGCCGGGCGACCGTTCAATCTTGCCTCGCCGAAACAACTTGGGGAAATTCTCTTCGACCACCTTGGGCTGGCCGACAAGGCGAAGAAAACCAAGACCGGTCAATTCAAGACCGACGAACAAACACTGGCCACCCTCGAAGGCAAACATCCCATCATCAGCGACATCCTTGCCTGGCGCGAGGCCACCAAACTCAAATCCACCTATCTCGACTCCCTGCCGAATCACGTCGTTGCGGAAACCGGCCGCATCCACACCCATTTCCATCAGCTCATCGCCGCCACCGGCCGCCTCGCCTCGTCCGATCCCAACCTCCAGAACATCCCCGTCAGATCCGCCGCCGGCCGCCGCATCCGCAAGGCATTCGTGCCAAGGGGGACAGGCGTCCCGCCTGTTAGGGAAGACGGCCGTCCCGGCGGTCCGTTGTTCACGCTCCTGAGTTGCGACTACTCGCAGATCGAGTTGCGGGTGATGGCGGCGCTGGCCAACGACGCGACCATGATCGAGGCGTTCCGCAATCATGCCGACATCCACACCATCACCGCCGCCAAGGTGTTTGTCATCGAGCCCGGCGATGTCACCGCCGCGATGCGCCGCACCGCCAAGATGGTCAACTTCGGCATCATCTATGGCATCTCCGCCTTCGGGCTGTCCCAGCGCCTCGCCATTCCGCGGGCCGAAGCCGCCGCGATCATCGACGCCTACTTCCGCGAATACCCGTCGATCCGCGAGTTCATGGAGCGCACCGTGGCCGAGGCCACCGCGAAAGGTTATGTCGAAACCTTGTCGGGCCGCCGCCGGTATTTCCCCGACCTCAAGTCCGCCAACCAGAACATCCGCGGCAACGCCGAACGCGCCGCCATCAACACCCCCATCCAGGGCACTGCCGCGGACATGATCAAACTCGCCATGATCCGCATCGACTCGTTGCTACGGGATTTGCCGTACCAATCGGAAATGCTGCTCCAGGTGCATGACGAACTGGTCTTCGACCTATATCTATCAGAACAGGAGGAGCTGGTGCCGAAGATCCTCGACCTCATGAAAACCGCGCTGCCGCTCCCCCGTGGCGTGCCGATTGAGGTCGAGCACGGCATCGGCCCGAACTGGCTGGCGGCACATTGAATCACTCCGAGCTTTTCACGGCGGGAAAATCATGTCATGTTCGCATCATGTCCGACAGCCCATCAATCTCCACGCCACGCCGCCTCCGCAGTTCCTGTCTGGTGAAAGGGCTGGTCGGGTTGGCGATTTGCGCATTTGTGCTGGTCGGCGTGTGGGAGTGGCACAACCGGCCGATCCGGCCGGTGGAGTTGAGCGCGCGGGAAAAGGCGGTGGTTGCGGAGAAGATGGAAGCCATCCGGAAACCGGCGGGACCGGAATATGAGAAAGGCGGGAAGGAAATCGTGCTGACGGAACGGGAACTCAACGGCCTGCTCAATGACAACACGACGTTGGGCAAATCCGTGAGCTTCGAACTCGCCACCAACGAGGTGCATGCGCGGGTCGAAACCGATCTTGATCCGAATCTGCCGCTGGTCGGCGGCAAGCACCTCAAAGCCCGCGCGCGCTTTCTGGTCAGCAAGACACCCGGCAAGCCGGGACTGGTGCTGGATGATGTCACCGTGTGGGGCATTTCGTTGCCGAACGATTGGCTCGGCGGCCTCAAGGGACATGATTTGTTAGGAGAGCTGCTCGGCGGCAAGGGCGGCGGGATCGCGGGCGTGGAGGAGTTCAAGGTGGAATCCGGCCGCCTGATCATTCGTTTGGCGGAGTGAAACCCATGCTGAGAAATCATATTCCTTGAGGCCGTTGCGGACGGTGGCTTCATCCATGGCATAAGAGACACCGTATTGCCGCGGATTGCGCGGATTTTTCGGATTTGATTTGACGAGCGCTTTTCCCAAAACATGAGGCGCGGCAGTATAGTTCGGGTAGTGTCTCATTATTTTCGTGACATGGCGGCATCCGGCATATTGGATCGCGGGCAATTCTTTATTCCTATGAATACCTCCCACTCCCAGATGAATCATCCCGCATCCGCCGCCACGACCCTCATCCGTAGTCTTTTCCTCTGGAATCCCGCTGCTCCTTCCACGCCGGACCCAGGCTCACCGCGTGCAGCCATGGCAGGGAAACGGTTTTGCGCCAAACAGGTTGTGGTTCCGATCACGGCTTTCATGTTGCTGTTTGCCGTTTCCTGCGGCGGGAAAAAGGAAACCACTGCACCCAAGGAAAGAATCAATCCGGAAGTGCTCTTCAAGGCCATCGAAAACTCGGACGCCGCGAAGATCAAGGAAACCCTTCTCAAGGATCCCGAGCTTGCGAAAGCCAAAGACAGCGCCGGCCTCACCGCGTTGTATTATGCAGCAGGCAATGGCTGGCAGGATATCTGCGAGATCTTGCTGAATGACGGCGCCGATATCAACGCGGGTGACAGCAGCGACGACTCGCCACTGCATTTCGCCTCCATGAACGGCTGGACGGAAGCGGCGGAAGCGCTCCTCAAGCACAAGGCCAATGTCAACAAACAGGACAACGAGGGCTACCACACACCCGGCATCGCCGCCGCTCCAAACAGCGGAGCGCAGAACGTGACGACGATGAAACCGGCCAGTGCCAGGCCGGCGCGCGGGGTGGAGAGTGATTCGCTCATGCTATCGGGGCCTATAGTCCCGGGCAGGGATATCCTTCCTCCAGGCATAACAAGCGGGTGAAGTTGTCAACCCGGGTTGTGTCGAGATCCGGTCTGGCAGCCTTCAGCTCACTGAGGGCGCCGTCGAGGTATTCGCGCATCTCGCCCGAAACTGGAGCGAGCGACCGCTCGCGGTAGTCGGCCAGGCGTTCGTCGAGGCCCGGAGCGGCGTGGTCTAACACCCACTGGGCGATTCCGGTGTCCCCGGCCCCGCCTTCGATCGCCGCCTTGAGTTGGTCGGCATCGACCCCGACGACTCCGAGGAAGTGCCTGTCGCCGCCGCAGGGAAACGGCGTGTAGGCGCCGAGCGTGCCAGCCCGCAAGGCCCGGACTTTGTCGATCAATCTGGGCAGCCATGGCAGGCCGTCCAATTCCTCAAGCGGGCTGCGGGGGAATTCCTTGGTCAAATCTTTCGCTGTGATCGTGGGCATGGTTTGATGGTTCTTGCTTGCGGCGGGCACTCATTGCCCGTCCGCCGGACCCGATACACCTGCATTGACCCGGTTGCGAGGGAAAGTTGGGGGTTCGAGCGCCGATATTGCCACCGATAGGAAATCCGGCACAAATGGCGGTTTTCCAGTTGTGCCGACGGACATTGCAACCGCCAAAGCTGCTCTGAATATGGGCAATATTCGGAATACTCGGAATACCCGGAATACTTTTTCAGCCATTCTCTACCCGGCGCAGATGGCAACGTCATGGAGCAAAAAGAATTCAGAGAATTCAAAGTATTCGGGGTTTTCGGGTTATTCGGCTGGCCGGTCGTTGCTGGCAACCGCCCATGATTCTGCGCCTGCGCAATGCCTGAATCGTAATACACCCATGCTGACCGAGGGGGATTGGGGTGCGGGCCTCAATCCCCCTCCACGTTTGTCTCCGGGACGTGGGAGAAACTGATGCGCATGGGCACCTTGTCGCGGCTCTCCTGCACGCTGCCAAAGTAAACGACCTTGCGGCCGTAGCGGGTTCGGAGCTTGTCCAGGGTGGCGTCCGGGAGCGGACTGACTGCAAGGGAATTGCGTTCCCGGTGAAGGCCGTTGAAAGAGCCAGGGCCGGACCGGAGGGAGGGGAAATGGGGGTTGCTTTATTGACCCCACACATGCGTTTTTCAGTATCGGCGGCAGTCGTAACTGGCCACCCATTCGTCCCAAAAGTAGGGTTTTACCCCATGGCGGCGGATTGCCGCAGGGCGTAGTATCTATCAGTGAAGAGAGGAGCACTCACTTCAATCGACACATCACCCTAACAAACCAATGAGCACCGACTTCCACTCAATGCCACCCATGAACCAACTCCCAGAAGCCGCCAGGGAAATCGCCCGTCAGGCCACTGACATAGCCGAGGAAACCGCCCGCCGTGCCGCCGTCGCCGCAATGGAAGTAACAGGTGCCGTAAAGGACGCAGCCACGGATGCCAACGATGCGGCCAAGGACGCCTACAAGACACTCTCGTCGAAAGTCGGGGAAGGCGTCGAGCGCACTACGGAATATGCGCGGCACGCGGCGGATGCCACCATGGACGCGGCCCACCGCGCCACGGACACGGCCAAGGACATGTATCAATCAGCGGCGCTGAAAGCCGAGGACACACTGGCGGCCTCCAAGGAGTATGTGCGTCAAAATCCTGTGCTCGTTGTCGTGGGAGCCCTCGCCTTCGGTGCGGCCATCGGCTGCATGCTTATGATGGCCCGGCGACAGCCTACGTTCCGTGAACGGTATGTGGATGAGCCTTTGGACTCCGCGCGCGAGGCCATCCTCGCCGCACTCGCGCCCGTCGCGCAACGTCTTCATGAGGGATATGATTCGGCGCGGGATGGCGCGGGAAAAGCAATGGATCGAGTGCATCGCTTTAATCCGGGGCGCACCGTTGACTCCTTGTCCGGGCAGATCGGTCGCGTCGGCAGCAACCTCAAATTCTGGTAAGCCATGACCGGAACATCAAACCAATCGGAAGCGCCCCTGTCCATGGAGGAAGGGGTCAATATTTTGTTGTGCAGCGCGCGGCAAGGGATCCGCCACCGTTATCAGCAGTGCGAGAATCAGATTCGGAGGTCCCCGACGACATCCGTGCTCGGTGCTGTCGCGACCGGCTATCTTCTGCATCGGCTTCCGGTGCGTGCAATCCTTGTCACGCAGGTCCGCGTGCTTTCGGCGCTGGCACCACCTGCGTTGTTTCTTTTCGGGGCGGCGAAGCTCTACGAGTTTTTGCGGAGGCAGGAGATGGCCAAGCAGAATGTAGTCTCACGCACTGTGTAAGCAACCAAGCTTCGATCTGAAACAGAAAAACGCATCACCAACCAAACACCCCAAACATCCCTGAAAGCCAAATCCGTCACCCTCCTGTCAACCACGACGCTCGCCTTGAGCGGCATGTTGCTGACCACCCCATACGCCATGGCGGCCGGGAAAGACAGGGGTCCTGTCCTGAACCACTGACCATCCAACACATATGATCGCAATTGTAATACCATCCATTCTTGCAGCCGCAGGTTACTCGCTGATGTACCTCCTCGGAGGAGGAGGTCTTGTCGGTGCCATCCTCATCTTCATCGTCGCCAAAATGCTTGGCAAGTGAGAAGGCGCCGGTTAGAATAAAAACCACCATGCCGTGCTCGCAGAGACAGGTAGCCGGTTGCCACAATCCCGCCCAAGCGTCATAGCTCGGGTGTTGGGCATCTCATTAACACCGTCGCTCACTGAGTTCCTCTACAATTCCTCTATGCCGGCGGAGGCGTAGGGGCAACTGCTCCGGCCGGTCTGACGCACTGGCTCACGGGGCGATCTTCTCGCTCAGCCACTGGCGGGCCCGTTTGAAATCCTCCTTCGACGCGTCATGGGTCCTGCGGACGTCGGCTTTGAATTTGTCCCAACTCGACTCGGTGGCGTTGGTGGCATCGTCAAGCTGCTTGTTCAAGCGGGCTGTTTGATCACGCAACGCGTCAATTCTGGGTTGGGCGTCGGCCCGAACCGTAGCGGTGGATTTTTCGACCTTGGCGGCGAGTTCGTCCAACTCCCGGTTGAGGTCGGCGAGTTGGGTGCGCATTTTCGCGATAAACTCGTCTTTTTGCGAATAGGTATAATCCCTCATGTCCTGCGCGACATCCGCGGTCTTCGTCTGAACCCTGTCGAGTTGCTCGGAGGCGGTGGGCTTCTTGTCGCAGCCAGTCGCAATCACGGTGGCGGAAACGAGCATGAGGAAGAGTGCTTTGTTTTTCATTTTGATTATTCTGTTGTTGGTTGTCATTCGCCATGACTATAGCCACAGACCACGCCGCAGCGCCATAGGGTGTTCACCCCACAGCCCATGCAGCCTCCCGGCTTCAGATCCTGCCTAGCAAAAGCAGCACCAAGAGAATGACCATAATCAAGCCCAGTCCGCCACTCGGGGCATATCCCCAATTCCGGCTGTGCGGCCAGGTTGGGAGCGCACCAAGCAACAACAGAATAACCAAAACCAGCAGAATAGTTCCTAGCGACATAATGTTATTTCAATGATTGCCACCGACGCACCGCCAGCGAGCCTTCGCTGTCTGATGTCCCGTTTTGGCAGAGTCGGCGGCGAAGCGGGACGATGACAATAGAACCCGGATGCCGACCGCTTGCCATGGGGTAAAACCCTACCCGGGTGTTGCCTGGCCCAAAGTGGATGGAGGCCCGCGATCCTATGGTCCCCGGTTTGGGTGGCTTGGCGGGCGTTTGCATGGGGATGCTGTGCCATGTCATCCAAGGCTGCCACTGTGGACTTGACAGCGGATGCGCGAGAGATTTCCGCATCCGCTGGCACCACCGGTCGGCCTATTTATGGCCGCAGTCGGCGCAGGCTTCATTGATCGCCTTTTCGATCGCTTCCCGGCTTTCGCCGGTGCGCTTCTGAAGGCGCCCCAGCAACTCGTCGCTTTTGCCATCGACGTATTGGAGATCGTCGTCGGTGAGCTTGGCCCATTTTTGTTTGAGCTTGCCCTTGGTGATGTTCCAGTCGCCTTTGATTTCGAGTTTGGTCATGGTGTATGTTTTCCTTGGTAGATCGCCGCCAACGCCACACCACATGTGTGGGATCTGCGGACTGATAAACTAATCTACGGCAAATGTGGCGCTGATCCTATGGGGCATAAACCCCAAGCCCGTCCTGGTTCAGGCCGACCGCGTCTTCAGCACCCGCTTGCTCTTCCCCTTCGCCTTCTTTGCCTGCGGCGGACGGATCCGAGTTTTCCCCGCACCGGTCTCCACACCGCCACCCGGCAGCAACAACTGCCAGGTCTCCAGACCGTGCGCTTTCGCCAGCCGGTCGAGCGTCGATACCCGCTGCCCAGCACCACTACCGACGTTCTAGGCCACACCACCACCTATCATTATATCGCAAGCCCCAACTCTGTGAAGGACCGCCTTCCCGATACGATCACGGATTCCCGTGGCCGGGCCATGGTGCTGGATCGCGACGCCTTTGGTAGCACGGTTTCGTTGAATACCAGAATGGTTCCCATGAGGTCCGCATCACCGATCCCAGAGGTTTCATTACCGTGCGGGACTTCGATGCCATGGGTCGTCTCACCCGGATCATCACGCCGAACAATACCCGACTGCCCGGCACCGTTCCCACGGCTGACGGCGATTACGTCACATCCTTCACTTACGATAATCTCCAGTCTCCCACCCAACCAATAAAAGTAACCGATCCGCAGGGATATCAAACCATCTATAAATACGATGGCTTGGCACGCCTTGAGGAAACCTTGCGTCAATATGCGATCATGGGGGACGGAGGACTCTATTCAGGCACAACCTACGGCTTCAATGCGGACTCGGGCTTGCCAGACACGATCACCGTAACGCGCGACCCGTTGGATTCCGGGGGCGCTGCCATTGACACCAACGCCACCTCCGACTCGCTGATTAGTACCGTTTCCTATGACCTGCTCGACCGTCCGAATGACTCCGTATTCGCGAAGAACACGGATAAGGAAATACACACCCGCATGTCCTACACTTCCACGGGCATCCGATACAAGAGCGAGGTCTGGGATCCCGGCACTGACGATAATACCTCTCCGCACTGGAACGCCTCGGAAACGGCTTGCGATGGCCTCAGTCGCCCCATTCATCAGACCCTGCCAGAGGTCAACGATGCCTCGACCACAAACGACATAATTGCGGGTCCATCCACCGATATCATCTATAACGCCTATGGACAGGTGGAGAAAGTTAGCGACGCATATCACAACGAAACAACCTTCCGTTACGATCTTCTTGGCAGGCTCGCCTATAGGAAATCACCGCCTGTATTGGACGCCAAGTCTAGCCAGATCCAGTCACCCGTCACGATTTACCATTACGATGCCGTAGGACAGCTTGTGCGCATGGTTGATCCTCGCGGCTAGTTGCAGCGGGTAGCAGAGCCGGTCCAGACTTCATTGCCGCTGCCGATGGCAGTGTTTTTTCTGTACCGAGAGGTGCGACAGGACCACTCCCGACCCGTGCCCCTGGAATGCAGTTTACCGGCGGATCTGGCGGGAACGGGCTTGATCCAAGAGTGACGGGAGTTCGATTCATGGATGCGAATGCGAATCAAGGAGCTCGGGCTGTTTATATGAATCAGTCCGGGCAAACCGTGAATCCATTTACTGGACGCACGGTCCCGTATAGCGACCCGACTGCTCACTTTTACTTTAACCCCAACCCGTGATGAGTAAGGATATTCAAAAACTTTCAGATTTGGTCGGTGAGGAAATCTCCGCCGTTTGTTTCGTGCGGGATTACGTCGAGTTCCATTTTGACGGCCCTATACTTCGTAGCCTTTCCAATCCGGTCACCAGCGACCACGGAACGGAACATCGTTTCCCTGAACCGGGTTCGCGTGATGCGCTGTGTGGTCTGATAGGTTCAACGGTGCGTGCAGTAGATCTGGAGGAACACCGGGCTTTGAAGGTGATTACCTCCGATGGCTGCGAAATTACAATCCAGCTCGATGCCATGAATCGCGATGAACCGGAAGCGATGCATTTCGTTCCACAAATGAACGGGCCTATTCAAGTGTGGTAAATGCACACCACCTTGAAACCACGGCGTCGCCGGGTTTAGTTGACCCAATATTGGGCCAGCTACGTTATCGGGTCCCCGATAACTTCTGGCAAGGGGGGCACTCCCCCCTTTGATCCCCCTGGAGGCGGCCCACCCTTGACAGGTGAGGCGGTCGGACGAACCCGGGCGCATGATCGCGCCCTCTCGTTAGAGTCATCAATTTGGCGCGGCTTATGGGATGTGCCTGCCGGTTTCGCGTTGCCGCAAAATCCGGTTTTCAACGGGGTCCGGCGACAATGGAATGGGACGCGCAGCACACCGGCAACCGGTCTTTCCGCAACGTGACGGCAGGCGGGAGCCGGGTGGCGGATGGGCGCGGCAGCGCACGCCGCCCCGGCTCCTAACCTTGTCTGTAAGCCGTGCTCGCCTTCATGCCCGAGGAGGAACGCGTCAGATACTCCGCCCTAACAGGACAGGCGCTCTTCTATCTGGGCGAGCAGGACATCCGCCACAAGATACTGGCCATTGGATGTTAGCCGTTGCCGTGGGGTTCGATGGCGGCGTGGTTTTCCTTGTCCGAATTGCCCTCGCGGAAATAGAGCGAGGTCATGGTGTAGGGGCTGGTTGTTTGGATCATAATGTTATGTTTTTGGTTGATGGTTGGTGGTGGGTTGTTGTTTGGGGGGAGTGGGAAAATCGAGGTGACACCAATTGGTGTCAGTCACCCGCCATGGAGCCGGGGATGTAACTCCATGGCGGCCCTGTCATGACTCGGACGCGCTTGGACGTTTCGTGCGGACGTGCGGTGGGTAATTCGGCTATGGCGCTTCCTTCAGGAGGCCGCCGGTTCATCGGGGCCGCCTTCGGCAGGGTCATCGTATCCGAAAACCTCGCTGGCGATTTTCATTACCTCGCCGTCGTCGGACGGAGCATCATGTGACGTTCCCGCTTCGAAGGTGGCGTTCCCGGCGAAGTTGTTTCCAAGTTCGCAATAGGTCAGGCCGAACAAATCATCCGGAAACATAGCCGACAGCTTTTCCTGCGCCGCAAGAGGCGGACTCCATGCGGTGTCGAAATACGCGGTGCCCACGTCGAGCAACTCGCGGGCGACCCGCAGTTGGTCGGGTTCGTCCAGATCCCACTTGGTTCCCCAGGCGTCGATATACAGTTGGATGACCCGCATGGGTTCGGAGGATGGCGCCGGTTCGGCAACGGGATGGATTTTGTCGAACGAGAATCCGTTCTCTTCAAGGTAGGCGCGGAGTTCTGGTGTCGCGCGGGTCACCGTCAGTTGGTTGTGGCACCAGTTGGGCATAATCGGGTTGGTTTGGATGGTGGGGTGGGTTGTTATCGGGGGGAGATGGAAACGGAATGGCGCCAATTGGCGTTGTTTGGCCGTGCGGAAGGCGCGGAGACCCGGTATACCTGAAGGCAGGTACGGGAAGGGTCTCCGGAAAAAAGGATTGCAGCAATTCGGCACGTCGGAGCTTTGAGCTTGGCGTGTCCTGTGTGGTGGGTTAGAAGCCTGCATTGATGAACGGTGTCCCAGAGAAATTTCTTCCCGGCGGTTGTTGCTCCCTGTTCGGAGACGGAAGAGTGACGTTGCTGGGAAAGCCTGACGGGATTCTGGGATACGCAATTCTGTTCGTCTTCGTTTGCCACACGGGAAATTTGCGTGCGGATCCGCCTCCGGGCAGCCAATGGGAACCTATCCCGGAGTTGACCGACGAGTTCGCAGGCGACAAGCTGGATTCCGCGAAATGGCATGATCACAACCCCGGTTGGAAGGGTCGCGAACCCGGATTCTTCTCGCCCGACAATGTTGCGGTCAGTGACGGCAAACTCCACCTGACGGCGCGGCTTGAGAACCTGAAAGACCTCCCCGCGGGATACCACACCTTCACGACTGCGGCGGTCAAGAGCCGCGCCCTGGTCAAATACGGGTATTTCGAGATCAAGTGCCGGCCCATGAAATCCAAGGCGTCGAGCGCATTCTGGTTCTATGACATCACGAAAGAGGAATGGACCGAAATCGACGTTTTTGAAATATGTGGCGCGGGAGATAAATGGAAGAACACGTACAACATGAACGCCCACGTTTTCCATACGCCGGCAGAAGGGACGCACTGGTCAAAAGGTGACACCTGGAAAGCGCCATTTGATTTCGCTGACGGCTTCCATGTCTACGCGCTGGAATGGGACAAGGAGGTCATCAAATGGTGGGTGGATGGCAAAGTGGTGCGGAAGCTGAAGAACACGCATTGGCATCAACCGCTGAACATGAATTTTGACAGTGAGACCATGCCCGAGTGGTTCGGGCTTCCGGAGAAGGAGAGCCTGCCTTCCACATTCAGCATCGAGTATGTCAGATCCTGGAAGAGGATTGGGAATCCCGGACCCGGCACCGAAGGCGGCGGCCCCAAGCCCGCGCGATAGCGCAAATGTCGAAAGAGCCATGCGCGAGGTCCGATACATCACCGGTGACGCAACCGCTCCTCAGGGCAGCGGACACAGGATCATCGCCCACATTTGCAATGATATCGGCGCATGGGGAAAGGGTTTCGTGGTGGCCATATCCAGGAGATGGCCCGAACCTGAGGTGGATTACCGCCGGTGGTATTCCGAAAGGGAGACCAACGATTTCGCACTCGGCGCGGTTCGCCTCGTTTATGTCGATGTCGATATTTCCGTCGCGAACATGGTTGCCCAGCGGGACATCAGGAGGAGTGGCGGCAGGCCCCCGATCCGGTATGACGCGCTGCGCGACTGCCTGCGCACGCTTGCGGGGATCGCCGAATCATTGCACGCAACGGTCCACATGCCAAGGATCGGTTGCGGACTTGCCGGAGGCGAGTGGAGCGAGATCGAGCCGATTATCCGATCAGAGCTTTCCACGCGGGACATCCAAGTGACGGTTTACGATTTCCCATGATTCAAGAAACACAGATTTGTAAACCCGCCAATGGCATTGAAGTCATCTCCATGACCCGGCGGCAAAGTCGTTCACTCTCGGGTATGAAAATTTCGGGTATAACCAACTCCGTCGCCATCCTCTGCCTGCTCGCGGTTTGCGCGGGTTGCGGCGGACATCCCAAGATCAGGAAGCTCTCGCCGTCCTCGGTCATCGTCGCCTTCGGCGACAGCTTGACCTTCGGCACCGGCGCCGGGAAGGCGGAGAGTTACCCGTCCGTGCTGTCGGGGATGATCGGATGCCGGGTGGTCAACGAGGGCGTGCCCGGGGAGGACACCACATCGGGCCTCGCCAGGCTTCGCGGCGTCCTGGAAAACGATCATCCGGATCTCGTCATCCTCTGTCATGGCGGCAACGACATGCTGGACGGAGAGGATCAGGGCATCACCATCGCGAACCTCAACGCCATGATCACCAAGGTGGAGAACGCCGGGGCGGATGTCATCCTGATCGGCGTTCCGAAACCGGGACTGCTCCTCAAGCCCGCCGCTTTTTACCGGGAGATCGCGGCCAAGCAAGAGATTCCAATTGAACCGGAGGCCCTTGCCGAAATCCTCTCGTCCCCGGCGCTCAAGAGTGATGCAGTCCATCCGAACGCGGCCGGGTACAGACAGCTTGCGGAATCGGTCAAAACATGCATCATCGGAAGCCAGGGGAAATGACGACACGGGACGCGCCATGGCCCCCACTGATTGGATCCGCCCAAGGGCGGCAAACGAAAAACTGACGAAAGGAAACCACATGAAAAGAACAAACATTCAAAAGGCGATCGCCATGGCGGCGTGTTCGGTGTTGCTGGCGGCGGGACTCGCGCGGGGCGGGGAACCGACGGTGAAATCCATGCCCCCGTCCGTGGTCAGGACGCTTCCTGAAGCCGGTGCCGTGGACGTGGACGCGGCGGCCACAACGCAAATCAAGGTCACCTTCAGCAAGGACATGAAGGACGGGGCCTGGTCGTGGTCGCAGGTCGCGAAGGACACGTTCCCGGAGATTGTCGGCAAGCCGAAGTATCTGGAAGACAAGAGGACCTGCGTGATAGACGTCAAGCTGGAGCCGAAGAAAACTTACGTCATCTGGATCAATTCGCAGAAGTTCGCGAATTTCAAGGACGCGGACGGGAATCCGGCCGTCCCATATCTCCTGGTGTTCCAGACCAAGTGACCGGCTGATAGCATAACTGTCGAACACTTCATCCGATCGAATGGCCGTTCACCTATACCCATCCTCATACCGATGTGATTGCGGGCATGATGGACTCGAAGAAGTCCTTGGGTCCCGGCTCACGTCCTTCGGCGTATGCCTCGAGCAGGGCGTCGATGAACGCCGCCTCGATTTCCGCTCCCGTGAATTGTCCGCTGGCACGGGCCAGCACCACGGTATCAAAATTCTCGGGCCGGCGACCGTGGCGTTTGATGACGATGTCCTCTGCGGTCTGGATGACGGATCTCAAATTGGCCTCCGACTGGCCGACGATGCCGCCGAATACACAACCCATATCGAGGCGTAGCAATGGCAGCCCGAACGCCCCGGCCGTGGCCTTGGCAGTGAGCGACTTTCCGGTGCCGGGGATGCCGACTATCAAGAGGCCCTTGGGTGCGGGCAATCCATACGCCTTGGCCGACGCGCCGAATGCTCCGCTGCGGCGATTCAGCCATTCCTTGAGGTGATCGGGTCCGCCGATGTCGTCGAGGCCCGTGACAGTTGATACAACCTCAATGAGGCCGTTACGCTTGAGCGTATGGGCCTTCTCGCGGGCGATGATCCGGTGGTCGATTCCATTGGTTTCAACAACCGACAGGGCGAACGCGTTTTCGGCTTCGGTGGTGGTGAGGCCGAGCGCGCTCTGCAACGCCGCTTCCCGGATGGCATCATGGGGTGCCTTGAGTTTGGCGGATTTCAATATGCCATCCAACACGGTTCCGAGCTGCGCGGGATCGGGCAGACTGAAATCGACGCGCGTGATCTTGTGGTCGAGTTCGGGCGGCAGTTTCAGGCGACAACCCAGCAGGATCAGCGCGTGACCATTGGCTTTGGCCAGGCGCAGGATGTCCTTGATGCGGCGAACCAACATCGGGTCGGTTTGATCCAGGTGGAGTTGCAGGTCGCGCATGAGCACGACATGGCGCGGGTTGTCGTTGCTGAAGAGCCGGTCGAGAAGCTGGAGGGCTTCGAGCGGATCCGGGCAGGGTGTGACGCGGCCTTCCTTTGTGTCGATCAGGCCCTCAGTAGATTACCCCTTGATTTTGACACCTGGACTCTGTAGAGTATGGCCGTGAAAGCGAAGCAGACCCCTCCCCGCGATGATTCGGCCACCAAAATGGCTTTCTCCTATATTCGGTTCTCGTCCAAAAAACAGGAGCACGGTTCGTCGCTGGCGCGGCAACTTCAGGCGACACGGACCTACTGCAAAGCGAATGGATTGCTTTTGGATGAACGCCTGTCATTTCAGGACCTTGGCGTCTCGGCGTTTCGCGGTAAGAACCGTGAGCGCGGCCTCGGTGAGTTCCTGGCAGCGTGTGACGCCGGACTGATACCTCCCGGTTCGGCACTGGTGGTCGAGGCGCTTGACCGGATTTCCCGCCAGCGCCCTCGCGCGGTTGCCGGGTTGCTATCACAGTTGCTAGATGGCTACGGGTTGGAAGTCCATCTCACGGGAATCAAAAAGGTCCTCTACCCTGACTCCCCGACGGCGGCGGATGAGGGGATGGATTTACTCCTGGTGGTCATGCTGGCGGTCAGGGCCTCGGAGGAGCAGGAAACCAAGGCTGAGAGGTTGAAGGCAGCATTCGCACTGAAGCGCAAGCAGGTCAGTAATGGCGAAATCCTGATGGAAACCAACCCCGGCAAAATGCCATGGTGGATCACCTGTGTTGTCGGGGAAAAAGATTCGAAGCTGGTGGTGCCGAAGGAGCGAGAAAAAGTGGTCAGGCAGATTTATAAATGGACAGCCGATGGTGTCACCGCGCCAGTCATAGCCCGTCGGCTTCGCGAACAGGGCGTCGACACCTATCGGGCGCGAACCAAACAATGGACCGTCGACCGTGTGCGCGACCTGATCCGCTCCAGGGCACCCGAAGGTTTTTTGGAACCGACAGTGAAATCGAAAAGGCGCGGATTGGAGTACTCCATACCAGGCTATTATCCGCTGGTGATTGATACTGAATTGGCATCGAAGGCGAGGTTGGCGATGAGTGGCAATCGGAAATTCGGACGCACACATGAAATCAGGGGAACAGGTGAACGCCCCATCAATTTCCTGCGTAAGATTATCCGCTTGGATGGGCGCTGGTGTAATTATCAACCCCACCCGAATGGTAAGGACGGCGTGATGAATGGCTACTATACGTCCTACGACAAAATATCCGGGAAATACATGGGTACCATTTCGGCCATGTTGCTGGAACCCACGCTGCTCGCTGGCTTGTCCGAGCTGAAGCCGGAGGATATGGCTCCAGAAGAAAACAAGCTGGATCCTGCCGCCCTTGAAATTGTGCGGCATCAGTCACGCCTTGCCGAGGTCAAAAAAGGACTGGCGGGAATCCTGAAAGCCATCAAACAAGCGGGCTACCGCAAAACCCTAACTGACGAGATGATCATTCTTGAAGGTGAGGAGGAGGAGTTGAAAAAGAAAATCGATTCCTTGTCCATCCGCGTCCGGTCGATTGCGGCTGTGGGATCCGGCAAAATGGAACTCAAGGAACTGAAATCATTTCTCGACGCGGACCTCCGGGATAATGCCGTGCGCAAGCAGATCGCGGACTTGTTGAAACGTCTCGTCGAACGAATTGACGTGTCCTGTCAAATTCCGGATCAAGTCCGCGGTCGTGCGATTCGGACATTGGTAGCGGGATCGGCGGTCTTGGTCCCAGACCCGGTGCCAGCCAACTACTGGCGCAGGGTGGTGTCCATCGTTGTGCATTTCCGCAGGGGCGGGCGTCGGGTGATCCTACGGCTTCCGGATGCCTCGATGGCCAAACTCAAGGCACCAAACATGTTGTTCAGCGGTCGTCTCAATTTAGAGTAGCCGGGAAAATAGGAACCAAAAATTGGGGTTACTCCGACTCGCCAAATCCGGCATTTGCAGTCAGATTTTCCTGACATGTCCATGAGCAATGGGGCCGAGTTCAACGTCCACGTGGCAGCCGCCGTCTTCGCTTCCTACAGTTATTTGAATGGGTTCTGGATTCACCCACGCCTGTGCTACATCGCCCTCTACAAGAGGCGGGATGAAGTCGCCTTGCCTGGTTTTCCCGACATCATCCCAGGGAAATCGTTTCGATGATGGGCAGATTGCCGACGTTGGGCGAGGTATGCCAGGTCGCTGTCCGGGCCGCCAGGTTGAGCATGATGTGGTTGGGGATGCCGGACTGCATTGCCTTCCGCTCCGGGTGGTCGCCTACATGAAGGATTTCGGCGAACAGGCCTATTTTCTAACCTCACACCACCAGTCACTCGAGAAACAGAAGACTTTCGGTAAAACCCCATGGAAAGGGCGTGGACCGTTAGGATTAAGAAATTTCTGCTTCGCCAGGTTAGCCGGATCGCCCGGCGGAATACGACCTCTCATTTGTTTTTGGAATGGGGCCAAGTCAGGGTAGTCTTCCGGCGGGGGCGAGGGGCGCGGAAGCTCGTGCTCCCCGTGCGGTTAAATTCGTCGGTGGACACGATGATCTCAAGCCACTGCTCAAGCCCGGCGGCGTCGCTGGCGGAGACGGACCACCCCGGCTTGTCGGGATGGATGAGGACAAACCCGGGGCGGGCGGCTTCCAGGCGGTCGATGATGGACATAGTGGACGTTTTCATGTGTGTTTGTGTGTGTTGGGTGCCTGCAACGCTGCGCCCTACGGCGGTGGACCTAACCGCGTCACGCAGACAGTGTGACATGGACTAATGTGGAAGCATTCCTGGCATCCGTCAACCAATTCTAATCTAATTGTCCGCTAGTTGTGAATCCATCAACAGGCACTCCAACACACCCCCGCATCACACATTCCCGTCATGTCCACCTCATCCGTCTTCCCAGCCACCACTCCGCATAACGCCAACCTCAAGCGTTCTGACCTCGACCACGACTTCGTGCGCGTCGACTCCACGCAACGCCGCTGAAAATAGACGGGTAATCATGTGAACAGTGAAACATTGCCTGTTTCGTCCAACGCAGGCAAGCCGAAAGTTCGGGAAAAGTCGCGGGCCGCCCCCTCGGACAGCCCGCGTGTTTCACAAGCGGTCTAACACTTACTCCTGCATTCCCGCGAGCTTCCTGGCTTCTTCGATCTTCTTCTCATCAGCAGCGGACAGGCCGAGTGTGATGACGGCTTTCTTCAGTTCGCCTGTGAACTTGAAGGGCGTGCGGTAGTCTTCGACGACGGGCGTACCGGTGTCCTCGCCGCAATCCAGCGTCTCGTCGAGCGAGATGCGGAAGGCCAGCGTGCGTTCAATGCGGCCCGTGGCCACGGTCTTGCCGTCCACTTGGATCGTGCCGGTGCCGCCTTTGCCGAGTCCCCCGCCATCATATTTGAAGTATGGTGTGCGCGCCCGGCGCGAGCTTGTCCTTGCCGGCAATGTTGTAGTGGGCAACGCCAGCAAGGTTGTAGTTGAAGACCGGCTTGCCTTGCGGGCGAATAACTTCTTCTGGTCGGCGCTAAGGCTGTCCCACGCGGGAATGCCCGCCGAGCGCTCCGTCAGCTTCGCGTCAGCCGGGATGATGCCGGCCGCCTTCTGCCGTGCGAATGTTTCCTCCCGCACCTTGTCTCAGCCCTGGTCGAACTTGCCCTTGAATTTCGCGATCCACTCCGGCGGCGCGTGATGCGGCGCATGGGTGGTGCCAGTGGCATAATAGCACACTGCGAATCAGCGAATTGGATGAGGCATCGGCAAAGCCGACGCCACTGCCCCTGCCGATCCAACGCAAGCGGCATAGTGAACCATAGTACTGGACATTCTGGTATTCGGGTTGCCAGTCTGGGGATCACGCCGGTTGCACGGAACGAGAAGTAGGGGGCGATCCGGTTGATAGTTCCGGGCCGGAATCGCAGGTTGATTGCCATTCTGGCACCGATTTTCGCGTCCCGGCGGGGCGGCAAACGCCCGACCCTCCGGCGGGTGGCTGTCGAAGAACTGCCTTTGGGAAGGATTCTCCCCGGATGTTTCGCCGACGGGCCGGCCGACAGGAGGTCGCGGCAATCCATACCCTCCGATTCCTCCATTATCCGCGCCAGCAGCGACAGCCGGCTGTGCTTCACTCCGGCCCGCCGAGCGAACGCCCGCTCGAACGCGTTCTCCTTCGCCCCTAAATCCCCTCCAAGGACTTCTCCCCTCCCGGCCCCAGGGGAGCGGGCCTATGGTTTGTCTTGCCTGTTCTCCGCCACGCCGATTTACCTGGCGTGGCGGTTGATCATTCCGAGAGGAATGAGGTTGAGTACCTGCTTGAGGACGATTACGTTGCTGCGGGCTGGTGTTGAGTTATTCATAACACCCTACCGAGTGGCATGATTTTTGACCTCACACTATCCCGTTTTCACACCTCAAGCTGCTGATTCTGTGGGATGGCAGTGAAATATTGTAATTTTAATTATGACTCAATCAAATGACCTACCAAGAGACTATGTGGGAGAGTATAAGCAAGCGTACCTGGATAAATATCCAGGTATTGACGCATCTGACATACACATCCCATTGGAGATGGCGAACCAAATAATTAAGCAAGGGGAAGCCAATGCCATTGCCATGGCCGAGGGTAAAGCCACCGCGAAAGCAGAGGCGGCAAGTGACCCGAGCATAAAACTGCCGAATTTTCGCATTTTGCGTTTTTTGCAAGGGAAAGCCTGGAAAGCTTGGCTAGCCCGTGATGCCGATCTAATCATGTCTTTGGTTGATCACGAGGAGCGGGGCCGATTGCTGAAAGATAAGCCTCATCCGCAGAATCAGTGGGCGATTTAGTTCTCTAACGTGTGTTTGCAATGGAAGTCTCGATGACAATGAGGCGAAGCCTCAAGCTCTTCAGAAAGTTGTCCACAACAAGCTGCTT
>Ga0118677_10006257_pt1 | contig 20268 bp, 22 predicted proteins | sample AliMusrvi5mmetaG_FD_86154 | JGI IMG/M metagenome (GOLD analysis project Ga0118677, IMG submission 86154)
GTCCGCGCAGCATATAGTGAATCATGTTCCGTGAATATTCGTTCCAAAACCATAATACGGCAACTTTTAGGTGGGTCAACCTAAGACCAAGAAACGGGTGAACACATTACCGGTGGTGGCACCGTTGAGTTGATCGGCGATGGCAAGGACTATATTTTCCCCTCAGTGAGTGGAAAACGAGGGCATGTTTCAGGGAATGCACTCTCCCAAGCAATAAATCGCGGCTACTTGAGCGATGAAATAGTTAAGGTCGTCGGCAACCGGAAAATCAAGGCAAGGAAGGAACCCTACTTCGGTATGAAGCCTTGGTCACCTCATGATCTTCGTCGCACCGCTCGCACAAATATGGCTAGAGTCGGGGTGTTGGATGAGGTTGGCGAGGAGGTTGTAAACCACACAAAGCCGGGAGTTGTAGGGGTGTACAACAAGTACCGCTACGATAAGGAGAAACAAGATGCTCTCCTGAAATGGGAAGCCCTACTGCTTGAGATAATGAAAAATAAGCCAGTTGTCGAGTGAAATTACAGAAGTCGAGAGTCTATTTCTCCGAACCGACTGATGTCTGTTTCCGTGACACCAGCACAGATGAACTCTTCCTTCCAGCTGGCCACAGCTTCGAATACCTGTTCTGACACGATCTCCGCGTTACGGATACCCCATTTTCTCCCCAGACTCTCAATGGCCTGTCGCCCAGGATAATAAGCACCCAAGTCGAAGAACAGTACATGCTCCCCCCGTTGTCCCACATCGGGGATCAGATCAAAGGCCGGAGAGAGTCGCCATCCCTGCTCACGATCATGAACCATCCAAAAGTTCTTGAGATGGTCGTCCGTATTGCCAATCAGGGCATTGAAAACCATTTGCCGGTAGAGCCGCTCTGAATCTTCCTGCGGATCGTTGCTGTATTTTCGTACGATGCCAAGTAAGTCCTGATACCGGAGCTGATAGTACCCGTGAGCCTTCAAGAGGGTTTGGAAACTGATCATGTGCCGGCGACCGCCAGGAATAATGTCGAAACGGCGGACAAGGAGAACGGATCTGCTTGCGCATTGGACAAGTCGAGTAGGAGGGACAGCGAGGCCGGCCTTTGCTGCCAGATTCATAGTGGCAGCCTCGATCTTCACCACATCCACTTGATCCTTAATGCTAGGGAACTTGGCCAGGTAATGAATTGTATCCCCTTCGTCGAACACCACTGCTTTTGGACGTGCGCCGCCGGGCGAACTAGCGGCACCCAGGAGAAGGGAGAATTCAGGGTCCCGCACTTCACCGCGTTCAAACATCTCGGCCGCAGCTACAAGTGTTGAGAGGTGGAGAATTGAGATGTCCGAAGACGGCGGATGAGGCTTTTCATGGTCAGTAAAAGACAATGCACCAAGTCCCGTGTTGCCGAGGGCTAGAAGTAGATTCGGCAGGTTCTGCTCGTGCCGGGGAATTTGGCGTTTACGAACAAGCAGCCTGCGCCCCCAATCATCGGGGAGGCTGTCTTCAAAGACGCCAAAGATGCCGGGATGGTCGATTAAAAAGGAATCCGGCTTCAGGGGGAGAGATACCGGGTCCAATGCGAAAGCGTCATCCCGTTCCAGGAACTCCCGATCATATCGGAACGCACCTTTGCCACGACCGTTGTCGGCAATCTCACATACCATCTCACCTACAGTTCGATGTTCCTCTCCCGTTCGCTCCCAAACTTTTATAAGGTGGATCATGGCGTCCTCCGCGACGCCCGTTTGCGTACCGGAGCTTTTGTTTTTTCGTATTTGGCGAACAGATCTTCTGTCTCGGCAAGGATTACATCGATATCTCCAGCACGATCGAGCACATCCAGGGCTGTTGCCCAATGTCCGATAAGGACCGTGGAGTCGCCGGCTTCCATTTTACGCAGAGTGGGCGCACTTACGCCGATACGGGCGGCAAAAACCGCCTGAGATTCATTCCGCCTCAACCGCTCATTCCGCAGCCTGGAACCAAGGTTCTGCAGTTTTTGTTCTACAAGGGACATATCCACACCAGTCAATAGAATTTATAATTTGCAATATAGTCTATTATTCAATGTAACACAAACTATAATCACTATTAACTGCTACCATAACTTCAGCGTATTGATTGCAATACTCTTTTCAAATACATATATAGGTGATGCTCCGGCAGATCCTGGGGGTTACATGGATGAAAGTATTTCAGCTCACAGAGTTTTGTCACCTTGCCATGCTTCCCCCGGCAAACGAGCAATCAGTGAACTTATAACTATTTCCACAGCCTTCTGAAAGTCCCACCCGCTGTTATTCATCAGGAGCGGACTGATATCCTCCAGGAAACGAAGGTCCTGAAATTTTTCACTGAGATTCTTTTCGAACTCTGCACGGGAAACCCGGTGGCCTTCATGCTCCATGTACTTCAAAAAGCAGTTGATAATTTGCGTCGGATCCACATCGCTTATGACAAAGGCTTTCCAGAAATCGAAAAGATCGCGGCCTTTTTTACGCTGATATAACGCCCTGACCTTGGTCCCCAGTAATTCATCAAGCCGATAGGTCAGGATGGTGGCACCTCCGCTAAACCAGCGTGACTCGACAGAAAACTGTCGCCGGTCGAATCCGAGTACGGTGAAATGTTTCCGGGAATTGATCTCAACTTTGAGTTTCAATGGCAGGCCTTCCTCCGACTCCATCCGATAGGTGAGAGTATGACAGTGCTGCTAACGATAGCAATTTCGGTATTGGCAGGTTGTGGCGTAGACGGAGAAAGTGGCATAAGTGCGAATGCGGGAAATGCCCCGACAAGTTATTCTGTATCTGGCAACATTGTTGCCAACGGCATTCCATTAGCAGGTGTGACGGTGAATACTACCGGCGGCTCGGTTCTCACCGACTCCAACGGGAAATACGTTATTAGTGGTCTGAGTAATGGCACCTATATCGTGACCCCTGTAAAAACAGCTATACATTTATTCCAGTGAGCCGGTCTGTATGCGGATTCCGCACCAAGTCGGCCACTGATTCCGTTTGAACTCGGCCACCCAATATGATTGAAGTCTGTAGTGATTAATGTCACTGATATGCCTGGAAATGATTTTTCAGGTACACTGGCATCAACTTCTGGAGGTCAAGATACAGCTAATTGAAGGAGTCTCCACCCTTGGAATTACTATGAAGCTGTTTAATACCATCATAACCACCTATTATTATTTGTTTATCCTGTCATAATTGACCTTTCTGGGGTTTTAGTCAAAACCACCCAAGATGGAAGCAATTGCCAATCCTCAAACCCGCAGTGTTACCGGCATGACAGATATCAGATCGATACTACACGCATATGACCTATGCCATTTCTATTCTTATTCTTTATAACGATATCTACATCTCGTCCAAATAGTGTGATGAAATGGCAAAGCTTTTCTACAGAGAATCCACGTAACTTTCCATTTTGAATCAAAGAAACTTTCGATTGTGGAATTCCTAAAATTGTTGATGCTTGTATTTGCGAGAGATGACGCTTTTCTATTATATTATTGATCTTCAAAACAAGATTGCTTTTAACCAGTAGTTCTTCTGCATCTGGTAAACCAAGATCCATAAAAATATTGCCACTAGATGGTGTTACATTAATTTCTTCGTATTTATCGTCTTTTAGTTCTTTAGTTCTCATTTGAGTTCGCTTTCTTCGATTGGTATTTTTGAGAGAGAGTTTCGCAAAAATATAAGTATTGGTTTCATGAGTCGCCACGGAAGTATTTTTTAGACACCTGCTAATTCCTTCGCCTTATTAAGTCTGGTTAAAATAATAGCAATATCAGCCTTAGGCGTTTTAATTCCTTTTTTTGACTTTTTTTGAAAAGCATGCAGGACGTACACTTTCTTGCCAATCTTGACAGTATATATAACACGATATGTGTCTCCGTCATGATCCTCGCATATTTCCACAACTGTTGTTGCACCACCGCCAAGGCTTTTAAGCGGTTTGGCATATAATACTTTACCTCCTTCTTGTGCAACACGAAGAGCATGTCCCATGCTGATTCGTGTCTCGTCTGGGAAGCTTTTAAGGACTTCCCTTGAATCACCCAAAAACTCAATTTCCTTAGACATCTTTACCTCTCCGCATCATCTCTCGCAGATGACAATTTGATATTATACCCATATTGGTATAACGTCAACCCAGTAAACGATCCACTCTGTTGTTAGAAACAACGCAATTTGCAAATCACAGCGATAATTGCAACAGGTACCCGAGCCGCTGAACCCAGGCTACGGGAGAATAACCGGCCACTTCTATAAGGCGTTTGCTATCGATTTTTTCCGCCAGTTCGGCCAGCACAGTGGCTACGTTGTCGAGACCTGCGCAATGGCGAACGTAGCCAATCAGGTCAAGCGACGTTGCTTCGGGAGTAGATATTTTCACAATACCAGCGGTAGTATTCCTCGGTTCGGTCGGGATATCGGCAGCATTCTTCCTGAGAATGAACTCAACTCTTACCTGGCCGCACTCAATGGGGCGACGGGTTTTTGCCACAACTACCTGAAAGACTTGAGGCCGATGATGGGCTGCGCCATGGAACTCTGCTGCGCTCAGTAGGCCGGCATAATAGACTTCTTCAAGGTGCTTCATCAGATCCGGAATGAACTGTTGTGGCGGCAAACAGCCACGATTACGATGTTCGGGAGGGAGGATTACGTAAAACTCCTGATATGGAAGGGCCAGCACCCCCTTCTTCTTGAGGCGGTTCAGTGCAGACTTGATTGCCACCGGAGAAGCATCCAGCCTTTCGAGCATTTCGTCAAACGAAAAGCAGTAACGCCCTTCCGCTGCAAGCTCGTCAATAAATTCCTGATACATCGAAACCACCTCGCAATTATCATGTGCAATAAACACCGCATTTCGATACTTTTTGCAATTATAAATAAATAGATATGGTTCAAGATGGCAAGCCAAGGTTAGACTCCAAGATCTTGCAGTCATTCATGGGACCAAGCCAACCATCAAATCAATAGAGGAGTCTGTCCCACCCCATAATGCTGCACGACGCCACGACCTCCCCCTTCGGATATTTACATTGGTCCCAAATGTCAGCAAAACAGATAGGCGCCCCATCTTCAAGACTGACATGGAGAGGGGCCTTCTTGCCCCCCTCGACTTTCCAATCAAAAAGCCCTGAACTGGGTATGATGCAGCGATGGTAGCGGATCGCCTGACGAAAAGCAGGCTTTTTGTGGTCCGATTCCGACCGGGCGTTTATCAACTTGTGACCGAGATAAGGTTCTTTGCCCACGAAGGAATGAGCCCCAATTTCAACATAACAAATTCCCGATGCTCGTTGTCGGCAGATGCACCTTCCCCCCCTCGTGATTATATCAATGGGGGAAATATGCGTACTCTCATCCCGGCGGCACTGCTGCTGACTATTACCAGTTTTACCGGTGCAGCTCACGCTTTCTGTTTTGAGGAAGCAGGAGCCATGTACCGCATCGCGCCCAAGCTCCTCCGAACCATTTCCAAGGGAGAGAGCAACTTCAACCCCGCCGCTGTCAATCACAACACCAACGGAAGCTACGATTTCGGTCTCATGCAGATCAACTCATCTTGGGCACCAACTCTTCGGAAGATAGGTATTCCCTGGGAAATGCTGGCCGATCCCTGTACTAACGTCAAGGTCGGCGCCTGGGTACTTGCTCAATGCATAAGCGATTATGGCTACACATGGTCTGCAGTCGGTTGCTACAACTCGCGCACCCCGTCAAAACGGGACAGATATGCGTTCAGGATCGCCCGGCTGATAAGTAAAGAAACGGTAGTAGCATTCCAACAACCCCGGTTGGAACAAAGACAAGCGGCAACTGCAAACGATTCTCTTACAACATCTCCTTGGGAAACGGTATTCGGCCATGATCCCCGCTGAACTTTTGACAAAATACGGGCTTCAAGAGGCCGAAGCATTACGAGCCATCGAGTTCGCGATTGCCAGGACTCTGATCATAGCCTTACGAAAGAACCTCGCCGTCAGGATCGAGGACAGGATGGAGATTACGGTATTCCCGGATCAGGGAGAACCTATTGAGCTACCTTCGCTGATGATCAAACGCAAGCTGCGCCGCCACATCATCCACCAGGTCGAACTGGAACTGCAAAAGCGGCAAGTCATACGCGAAGCTGAAGAATTGAAGGAGCTGCGTGGAAAAAATATCACGGGAGAAGTTTCCCGGATCGCCAACGACGGGACCCTGTACGTTACCTTGGAGATCGCCGACGTTTTTCAACATCTGATCCTGGCCGGCGAATGCCCGATGCGCTTCCAGCCTTCCCATGAAAGGGGCCACTACCGTATCGGCGATGTACGGGAGTTCTTCATTTCAAGTGTACTCCCGATTGTCGCCAACGGCAGGTCGGCCCGCGTCCGCATCCGCCTCAACCGGATCACGAAGGAACTTCCCGCACTACTTTTAATGGAGAGTACCGGGGTAGCCGGAATCATCTGCCGACGGCGGGTCGCCGGTGGCTTCAGCGATATCGTCACCCCCGTACGCATTCCCAAGGATTCAATCAACTCAGTCGGAAAAGAACTGGGAGAACACCTGAATGTTTTTATTTCGCAAGCGTCCACAAGATGAATTTATGACCGAGATCGGAACCGGAGTCAACATGGATCAGCCGACAAAGATCGTTCCCCTCTCCATCCCCGACACCTACCGGAAACGGCATATGTTCGTGTTCGGCACGACCGGCGTCGGCAAAACGAGGCTCTGCGAGAACCTTATCGAACAGGACATCAAAAAGGGATATTCAGTCGTCTACTTCGACCCCAAGGGGGACCAGCAGATCTTCACAAAAATCTACGATGTAGTCCGGAAAGCGAAACGTCTTGACGATCTGATGCTGGTCACACCCATTTTCCCGGAATACTCGGCCGTAGTGGATCCGATGGCCTACTACTTCATGATCGACGAGTTGGTCGGGCACGTCATCTCCGGTATCCAGGGAGGTAAGGAGCCGTTCTACCGGAACATAGCGAAGGAGATCACCACCGCCGTCATCACCGCAAACACCATCCTGGCCAGGGAGGAAGGGCGCCTGCCGGTCATGAACATCGATACCATCCGGCAAAGCATCCGCCGTGACGCTCTGGAGGAGACGATGAGCGCCCTGCGGCGAATCGGGAGCCAAGAGGCTCATCAGACTGCCGGCATGCTGGAGGACATACTGAAGTCCCCTCTGGAATACTACGCCAAGGTTTCCTCAACACTCAGAACCGCCCTCATGGAATTATCTTCCGGCAACATAGGAAAAATCATCGGCCAGGCAGACTCAAACCGATTCATAAAAAACCTTGAGGAGGGAAAACGGGTAATTCTTGTGGTCCATACCGGGGCGATGATTACCCGCGAGGCCGCAGCCACCCTTGGCAAGGTGCTCCTCTCAATGATCCAGTCATTTGTCGGCCGGGTCTATCAATCAAACAAACAGAGGGTTGCTCCCCCGCTCTCCATCTTTATTGACGAGGCCCAGAGCATCCTCTACCAGGGAGTTGAGGATCTGTTTGCAAAAGCCGGGTCAGCGGACGTGATGGTAACGGCCTTCGCCCAGTCGGTAAACCAGATCTATGCGGTTATGGGTGAGGAGTTCGGCAAGAGCATCCTTGACAACACCAATACGAAGATCTTCATGCGCTGCTCCGACGCCGAGACCAGCGAATATGTCGTCAAGCACTTCGGGGTACGAAATGTTCTGACCGGGATCTTCGGGTCGAACCAGGTGACGACCCGCGAGGTGGAACAGGACAATCTCAAAATCCAGGATATCCTGGGACTGCAGCCCCGAGACTTCTACATGCTTACCTATTCGGGAAGGTTCAAGGGAAAAACCATGGATGCGCAGCCCCCTTTGGTGAAGATCAAATTCCCGGAAGCACCGGCCGCCGTCTCCGGGTTTGACTCTCACCGCGATCAGGATGCAGGGACCGCTTCATGAAAGAGTTGTTCGATGCTGCGGCCATTATCGGAGCGGGATTTGTAGCCGGAGCGGCCTGGAATTTTTTCCGCCTTGGAGCAGATAAAGAGCGTTCCGGAATGGTTATCCCGAAAAGTATCAAGGAAAAGCCCCTGGCCGATGCAAGCTGGTTCTGGGCCGAAGCCGTAATCGACTTTCGGGAGATTGCCAAAATCTGGCGTGAGTTCGAATCGGAACAGACCGCTGTCCCCGTACTTCGCCCGGCTTTCAAGCACGGGGAGATCGAGCGGTTTTTCTCAGAGATGATAGAGAAACGACGCACGATTAAAAGCGCACGCAAGACGGTCATCGTCAAGCTTCTCAAGATGCTCGACGAGGAGGGGGATTGTCCGTCAGTCGTAAAAATGAACCCGCTGGAAGCGGAAGGAAAATTCCCGGAAGACACCTTCTCCATGCTGGCCACGATCCCGCTTTATCAGCATACCCTTCAGGTGGCACGGAAGTGCGCGGCAAAGGTCCATCAGGAGGTCATGTTGCCGGATATTTTCATAGTCTCCCTCGCCCATGACATCGGCAAGATACCGTCCTACCACGACAGGATGTACTCCACCGGGGACCATCCGCTCATTTCGGCAATCATCCTCAATGGGATCACGGAATATGGCTCTCTGGCGAACCGGGATGAACTCGACAAAATCATCAGGGAGCACCATCTGATCAAGGCGGATTATCCTCTATCGAAGATGCTCAAACAGTGCGATCAGGCCGTGCGTAAAGAAGAATTGGCCGTGCTCATCGGCGAGGCGGTTGAGCGGGATAAGACCTCAACAAAAAGCAGAGATACCACGCCTCAAAATCCTGTGAGTATCATTGTTTCGGAAAAACCGACCGCAAAGAATGCCGCAGCCCCCGAAGATCAACAGTCACACCCTTTGGGAGAGTTGGAATCGCAGGAGTTCCCCGACCCCGTTGCACAGAAACTACCGCCATGGTTTGACGCCGAAACGATCCTCTCTGCTATCAAGAAAAGAATCAACCAGTTGGAAGCTACGCCCAAGGGTCAGCGATGGTCAGCTGTGTCGACAAATCTGGAACTCGTCTTCGCAAATCCCGATGGCCTGTGGGCCGTCATCAAGGAGGTGAGCGGCAAGGATCCGGATATTCTCGCTGCCGACGCCGATGAAGGAACGAAAAGGGATCTTCTCTACACCATCGTGTGGGAGCTGAGCAGGGTTAAAGACGCCATTGCTACCGAGTACGTGTCGGGAAAATATTACACGACCAAGGCAACTATCGTGACCGGCGCTGGAAAAGGTTTCACGGCGCTCCTCGTACCATTCAGAGCGAAAGCCTTCGGAGAAAACAGCATAACACTGGAAGTCCTGAAATCTCCCTTGCTGAAGAAGATGGTCAGAGAAATAAAACCGAAACAGGTGGAGGTTGAAACGTGCGCCATTTGATTGCAGCCCTGATGCTCGTCTCCCTTGCAGCCACAGCCGGAGCTGGTTACTACACCGATTCCGGGAAGGGTTGGTGGTGGTATCAGAAAGAGCCTGAAAAAAAGCAGGAAAAGGCGAATGAGCCGAAAAAGGCGAAGAAAATACCAGCGCTTTCTGACTACTCATACGACGAGATCTGGAACATGCACCCGGACGACTTCGAAAAGTTCGCCGAAGGTCTGAAGAGGAAGGCGGTACAGAACCCGTCCGAGGAGAACGTCAAGGACTATTATGAAGTTCAGGAAATCGCCCGAAAGAAGGCCCTGGCATTCACGAACGTCGCCCAGTACGTCTGGCAGAAATACCCTGAATTGACAACCGCAAAGGATTACCCGATTGCCACCCCTGGTAATCTCAGCCGCGTCAACCAGATCCAGGAGGAAAAGAACCGGAAGCTCCGCGACAACCGGGAGGAATTTGCCTTAGTCTATTTCTACAAGACCGACTGCGGTTACTGTCAGCAACAACAGCCGATCATCGACTGGTTCACCAACTCCTCCGGATGGCAGGTGAAACGGATTAACATTGATGAGAGTCCAGGCCTTGCCGGTAAATTCGGCATCGAGGTAACGCCGTCGATAATCCTGATCCAAAAGGGCAATCAGAACTCCTTCCCTGTCTCAAGCGGACTGATTACAGCCGAGGAGATCGAGGACAAGACTTACCGTGCGGTGCGCCTTTTGAAAGGCGAGATCACCCCGGAGGAATTCAGCCTGTACGATTTCCAGAAAGGAGGTGGCTTCGATGTCAGGAAAAGGCCGTCAAATACCGGCAGAGAGCCGAGGTAAGGACAACCGAAGAAAGCCTGAATCTCAGGCAGGAAGGTGGTGAACCAACCATGAAGCGAAAACAAATAAAGAAAACAATCGCAGCGGCACTCTCGTTGGCGATTGCAACAGCACCCGCTCTTTCCTGGAGCGGCTGGGTCGACGACTGGATGACCCAGAAAACCTCGACATCCCCCAGTTACTTCGAGGGGGCAAAGCGCGGCTACTACACCGGCGGCAGTTTTTCAGCGCGTTGGCCAAATGGCACGGACTACCCCATTACCGTAACTTTACCCAGCATAAAGTCCGGTTGCGGCGGGATTGACGCCTTTCTGGGAGGCTTCAGCTTTATGAATGTCGATTACCTCGTTCAGAAACTGCAGCGCATCCTGTCGGCGGCACCGGCAGCGGCTTTCGACATCGCCATGAAAACTCTGGCCCCACAGGTTGCCGACACCATTAAATCCCTGGAGGCAATTGCTGACCGATTGAACAATATTCAACTGAATGACTGCAAGGCGGCAAAAGCCCTTGTCGCCGTCGCATCGGAGCCGTTCTCGCCAATCATGAGCCAAAGCGTGAAGAACGAAATGAGCAACTCGATGAACGACTTCATGGTGTCCAGCGGCGTCAATGACCTTTACCAGACCTCGAAAACCAACCTAACTTCGGTGATGAATTCCGCCATGGGGAACGCACCTCCGGTCGGCAACGCTGTTTCACAGGCGTCACAGGGAGGAACTGCAGGATGCCCCAGTGATATCACCGATATCTTCGGCGGCGGCTCGGTACTGGACAACCTGGCCACAAAGAAGGGGATGAACGCCAACTACGTGAAGCTCATCAGGGGGTTCATCGGCGACGTGATGGTGCAATCCCCCATCACGACAAATAGCACCTATGTCGCCAGTTATATTCCCCCCTGCGACAAGAATACCGATTTCGATACCTTCATCGACGGATCTGCCCAGGGAAAAGATTCAGCCGGAGTATGCACGACCATTACGGATGCCAACGCGAATCTTATGCAGTACGTTTCAACCCGGATGCAGACAATTTCAACGAAGATGAAAGCAAAACAGACACTCGACACGACCAATGACGTTCCGTTTCTCAATGCAACTCCGCTTTCCATCAGCCTTGTGCTGAAAACCGCCATCGCCACCAACACTGAAGGTGAAGTAATCGGCAAGCTTTCAGCGGTTACCGCCAGGGCATTCGCATACTACATGCTGCTCGACCTATTGCAGGAGGCGACACAGCTGCAAAACCTCTCAGCACAGATTCAGTCACAAAACAAGGACAACAAGGCTGGAGCCAGTCCCAGCAGCTGCCAGCTCACACTGTTGTTCGACGGGATGAAAAACGTAGATCAATTGACCAACAGGACACGGGTTCTCCTGACAACAGCTCAACAGGGGTACGCCAACGTCATTAACGAAATAAACGCAATCGAAATGCTGGTCCTGACCATGAAGAGATTCGACGACACCGTTTTCTCGGAACTGGCAGACCGGTTTGGAACGGGAGTGGCCCGCAGGGCTACCGGAAGAAGTTAACCAGGAAAGGAGTGAACATGACTGACAAGAGTATGCAAGCAAATGAAGGACCGGGAGGCAAAAGACCTTCAGGAGGCAAGACGTGGCAAGAACGGAAGTTGGAGAAGGTGAATCGAGACGATATAGACGTCATATCCCGGAAGACCATGGACCAGAGCGACTTCATCGGTATGCTCAACACCCTCGATAATGTCCTCTACCAGTTGCGGATGAACATGGGGCGGAACAAGAACATCAAGTTCGAAAAGGCTCAGGAATTCATCGAGCGCAGTCAGAAAATCAAAGAGGAAATCAACCTCCTGAACGCTGAAATGTGCCAGGAGATGGGATGGGATTACCGGCCGCCTAGAGGATTCACTAACCCTCTTGACGAGGTTGAAGAAAAGGGAAAAGGAAAAAAGGTGGCCGCAGCCAAATCTCCTGCGGCTGACAAGTTGCCGGAGGCTGCCGTCGCGACAGGATGAAGTGATGTCGTATGGAAATAGGGGCGGCCGTCAGTTGGTCGCCCCTCTGTTTTTTTGGGGGACACAAAAAGGAATATATGTCCGAACGGACTGATTATATGGGTTTCATGTATAATTACGTCACAATATGTCCGTACGGAAAATACAAATTGACATCTCCCTTTAAATTGACATAATATGTCCGTACGGAATAAATAAATGAGGCAGATTATGGATCTTAATCAAGAAAATATCAGTCAGGAACCCGCCTACGGAAAAATATCCACCCCCGAAGATATTGGCAGGATTATCCGCTTTAAGCGGAAAGAAATCAATATTCGTCAGGAAATAGCGGCCGGGATGGCCGGAGTGGGTACGAAGTTTCTTTCCCAGCTGGAAAACGGTAAAGAAACCGCAGAAATTGGCAAGACGCTGCAAGTACTGCGAAAAATGGGGTTGGAGATCTACATCTTCCCTCGTTCCGCCAACCCATTCAAGGAACGGTAAATGTCAGGAACTCTACATGTCTATTGGAACAGCCGCCTCATTGGGGAGTTTACTCAGGATGGCGCGCGGCTGAGCTTCCGGTATGATGATGGCTATCGCTCTCAGCGTGCGGCCTTGCCGCTGTCACGGCAACTTACTGTCAGGGATGTGCCATTCGATGACTCCGCCACGCGGGCTTTCTTTGCCAATCTCCTCCCCGAAGGGGATATCCGTCGTCAGGTGGCGCGTCAGCTCGGCGTCTCGGTGGATAACATCTTTGCCTTGTTGGAAGGTATCGGTGGGGACTGCGCCGGAGCCGTTTCCATCCTTCGCCCCGGCGACATTCCAGGTCCCTCCGGGCAGTACCGGCCAATTTCGCCGGAAGCGCTCGCTCTGGAGCTGGCAACTCTCCCGTCTCATCCGTTTCTTGCCGGTGAGGAAGGTGTGCGACTCTCCCTGGCCGGAGCACAGCACAAACTGCCTCTCTATGTTGAGAATAGTGCGTTCTTCATCCCCGAAGGGAATCGCGCCTCGTCGCATATCCTCAAGACAGCCATTCCACAACTTGAGCAAACGGTGATCAACGAAGCATTCTGCATGAACCTGGCGCACAAGGTTGGCCTCCCGGTTCCATCTGCACAGGTTGTCGATATTGTTGGACAGCAGGTCTACATGGTCGAGCGGTACGACCGGAAACGGATCGCTCCCGGAGAAATAGAGCGCCTCCATCAGGAAGACTTCTGCCAAGCCCTTGGCGTAATCCCGGAGATGAAATATGAGCAGGAAGGGGGTCCCGGTTTTCAGGACTGCTTCAAACTGGTTGAAGAGTGGAGCGATGAGCCGATCCTCGACACCTTGAATCTCCTCACATGGGCTTTATTCAACTTCCTGATCGGCAACGCCGACTCCCATGCAAAGAATCTCTCCTTTCTCTATGCCGACGGAACAATTCGTCTGGCGCCCTTCTATGATCTTCTCAGCACGGCAGTGTATAAACGAGTCAGCAACAAGTTCGCCATGAAGATGGGAGGACAAAAAGACCCCCGCTATCTGGTGGCGACACATCTGGCTCGCTTTGCAGCTGAAACCGGGATCGAACTGCGAACAATCAAAGCGCAACTGTCGGAACTCTGCGGCAAGGTGGAGGGGGCAATCGTGCCGCTTGCGGAATCCTACCGGGAAGCTGACCATCGTCCGATCATCGTTGAAGATATCATCCATGTTGTTGAACAACGGCTGAGAAAAGCACAATCCTTGATCGTCTGATACATTGTTCCGTTCATCATCCTCGCTGCCATTCGCTACATCATTATCCGCGCCGGTTCCTCGACTGAAACAACATGAAACACTTTTAAATACAGTGAGTTATTAAATTATTATGCTTGACTGAAACATAATAATCTGGTAAAAGATGAGTCATATTTTACACTCTTTCACCGAAAGAGACTCCGCGCGGGCATATATTGTCCCCGGTGAAACTTTTCTGGATAGCCCAGAGGAGAAACGCCCCGGCAGGGATGAAATTCAGGGAAAGATACGGCGCGCATTTCGCTCCTTTCCCGGTGAGCTTTACGAGAGTGCTCTTGAGCACCACGTAGTCGGCTTGAGCAAAGACGACTTTAAACAGCAACAATATAGGTGCGTCCGGAACTTCAGGTATGAAGGATGAAGGTAGAAGGCTGAAGGAAATTCAAAATCCAGCAGCGTGACTTTCTTCATTATTGATGGCGCATCGTTTACCCTTTACAGACTTCAGTCTTCAGTCTGACAACCTGATTATTTTCACAGACCTGTTTTGGCCATCGCGCTTAATCAGGTTTTTTTGTGTCCGTACCCCGCGACAAGCCTTATCAGCGGCGGGTAATTCATTCCGATTTCAAATCAAAGATGATATCAAGGCAGCGAAGATGAGACGACGGAAACGTACATGGTAAGTACGTTGAGGAGTCGAATTCGAAGCAACGCTGATAGCGCTTTGAGTTGGAATTGGAATAACCAATCCCGATCGGGAGACTAAACCTCTCCTCTTGGGATAGGTGATTGTCTCTCTGTTCGGGAAAAACAACACGGAGGCAGTCATGGCAAGTTTGAACAAGGTTCTCTTGATAGGGAACACAGGCAAGGATCCGGAAGTTCGTTACACGGCATCCGGTACGGCGGTCGCAAGTTTCTCCCTTGCAACGTCGGAGAAGTTCAAAAACAAAGGGGGAGAATGGGAAGAGCGAACCGAGTGGCACAAGGTCATCCTCTGGGGCAAATTGGCAGAAATCGCAGGAGAATATCTGACCAAAGGAAAAACCGTGTTCATCGAGGGACGTTTGCAAACGAGGAAGTGGCAGGATCGGGACAGCACGGATCATTACACCACGGAAATCGTCGGTGAAAAGATGCAGATGCTATCCAGAAAAGAAGGTAACGGTCGCACTGAAGAGGCAGCTCCAAGCCATGAAGATCAGGCACCCTTGCCAAATGACGATGATGTGCCCTTCTGATAACAGCTCGCAGTAAGAACGGAAAACTAACCAGCCCGGACAGGGGAGACAACCTTACCCTGTGGGGTGGTTCGTCTCCTCTGTCCTGGTACAACCGACAGAAAAGGAGATAAACCATGGCATTTGTGAAAGCAGTCAGAAAAAGAGCGAAAGCACGTATCGGTATGTGCGGCCCCGCAGGTTCCGGAAAAACAATGTCCGCCCTCAAGCTGGCATTCGGAATCGTCGGACCTGGTGGAAGGATTGCAGTTCTCGATACGGAAAACGAAAGCGCGTCGTTGTATGCTCATCTGGGCGACTATGACGTAGATGTGATCAAACCACCCTTTACCGTCGAAAAATACATCAACGGCATCAGGGAGGCAGAAAAGCAAGGCTACGATCTCCTTATCATCGACTCCCTTTCCCATGCATGGGCCGGGACCGGAGGTATCCTTGAGTTCGTGGACGCCAGAACAGAATCGGCCAAAGGAAACAAGTTTGCCGGGTGGCGCGAAGCAACCCCCAAGCACAACTCCCTGGTCGATGCCATGCTCCAGTCGCCAATGCACGTCATCGCGACTATGCGTAGCAAGACTGAATACATTCTCGTTGAGGATGAAAAAGGCAAAAAAATCCCCAAAAAGGTAGGCATGGCACCGGTACAACGGGAAGGCATGGATTATGAGTTTTCACTTGTCTTCGATGTTGATCAGGAACGGCACATCGCCACATCCAGCAAAGACCGGACCGAGTTATTCGATGGTTTCTTCGGGAAACTGACGGAAGAGCACGGAAGATCAATCCAAGCCTGGCTGGATTCGGGAGAAGCGGTACAACCATCTTCCGGCAAATCGGAACAACAGCAACCAACAGGGCCGAAGTTCATCACCAAAAATCAGGTGAAAGAACTTGAGGAGATCATCAGTACCGTGGGAGCCGATCGCGACAAATACCTCGCCTTTTTGGGGGTAAAGAGTCTCGAAGTGATTCCCGCCGAACGAATGGGCGCCGCAATCAAAGCCCTCGACGCAAAAACCAGGAAAGGCGATGCAACAACAAGCAACGTGACCGACATCACATCCGCACTGCTTGCCCGTCGTATCCCGTTCGAGATGAACGAGGAAGTCGGTGAGGTTCATGCCAAACCGTCGTATCAGGACAGTTCCTCAAAGGAGTTCCTGAAGCAGAAAGGCTTCCGCTGGCAATCCTCCGAAAAGGCATGGGTCTACAAGAAAGCAGCTTGAAACAAGCCTTTCAAAACCATGTAAAAAGGAGAAAACCATGCAACCAACCATAGCACTGCTGGGCCTACGCGCTTCGGCATCAATTTTCTGCAGCAACCTGATCCTGGACAACGACAGACTCATCGTTTTGTTGTCAGCATACGGTCCGTCACAGGAGGTTCGGGCGTTCGCTCAAATCCTCCACGACAGAGATGCCCCTCTTCTGGAAATCCCCGACAAAAAAAGCAACCGTGTTGCAGTGGGAGGTACGTTGAGCCTTATCAGCAAGATGGATAATGGCTACTCGGGGTTATATATCCTTCCCGACCGACACCGTCGCCTCATTATCGGGAACAGCCAGGAGGAATGTTTCGCCATCTACTCCCGCATCCTGGACCAGCAGCAATTTGTACACCGGGACTGGTATCTGCCTCTGTTTGAGATGGCAGAGGAACTGGCCCCCGTTATCGGCAAAAAGAAGTGCTACCGATCTATCGAGAACGTTTCCGATGAAGTCAGGAATCGCATCAGATATGGCGGATTTGCGTTCCCGGAACCTACGGCCGACATTACGATCGAGGTAAAGGAACCGGCAGCATAGCACTAACTACATCATCCATCCCCAACGGGGCAGGCGGTAAACACAACCACCTCCCCAATCAGGGGAGTCTTCTGTCCGCCTGCTCCCTTTCACGAGGAGCAGACATGGAAATCATTGACAAAGTCAATCAACATTCCCGCGTAAAAGGCAATGAACTGGCGAAGGGGTTTTATCCCACTTTCCCGCGCGACGTGGAGCTGGTCAATAAGGTCGTAAGCGTAAGCTTCGGCTGGGACCAGAAAAGTGTTCACGAGAAACAGGTAACCATCTTCGACCCGTGCGCCGGAGAAGGGGTGTTCCTGTCCAACATGGTTCGCCATGCGAAACAGGCCGCCAACAAGTCGAGCGTCAAGAACACAGGCATTGCATCTTTTGCCGTGGAACTGGACGGTGACCGCTTCAAGAAGATCCGCGGCGCCGACCAGAAAATCAATACTTCGTTCTTCGATACCACCAACACCGGATCGTTCGACATCCTCCTGCTCAATCCACCTTACAACAGAAACGGCGGCGAACTTTTACGCTGGGTCGAAAAGGCCGCTCCCATGGTTGCACATCGGGGTGTCATGGTTCTGATCATCCCGGAGTATGAGCTCAAAGGAAAAATGATCGAACTCCTGCGCGGAAGCTTTACCTACCGGTATGCTTACAAATCGGAGGAATACGGGGCTTTTAAGCAGGTGGTCATTTTTCTCAGGAAGAATGTCGGAAACGAACAACCATCGTATCGAACACCCTACTTTCACAACTTCGACAACCTGGATAACAAGGACAAGGACCTGATCCAGACCCATGCCGAAAACCCGACAGTCAGCATCGATGTCGAGGTAAGCAGGGCAAAGACCAAGCCAATGCTCCAGAGCAGGGACCTTACAGAGTTTTACCAAGACTGTGAGGAACGGTTGGACAAGGCGATATCGGTGATGCTGGACAAGGAATACCCTGCCAGCTACGACACCAGCATTCAGCCGGTTTCCACACTACGCACTGCCCATGCCGTCCAGCTCGCCGCAATGAACAGCCAGATTGAGAGCGTCACGATAAATGGCGTCTATTATCTGGCCAAGTACATGCTCGTCGAAAAACCGGAAACGTTTGAGGATTACGACGATAACGGCACCAAGACGACGACTATTCTCCATAAACCAACTGTTGAAACCTTTCTCATGGACAAGACGGGCGAAGCAAAAGCAGCCCGCGAACTGGGTTTTGATTACGTGGAACTCAATTCACAGTTGTCCACCATCCTCCTCAAGAAGCTCACCACCATCTACAAACCGCTTCACGAAATCGGCCGGGATGAAGAGTATCTGGCCGCCGAACTGAAGGAGATCGGTTTGAAGGCCCCCCAAAGGGAGGCGGTGAAGGCGGTCATGAAGACGTTTGCTTCCGGGAGGAAAGGGATCGGCATACGGGCAAACACCGGCACGGGAAAAACCTGGATGGCCAAGGCGGTGAAGTATATCGCCGGCGCTAGGAGGTCGATCATGGTGACGGAACCGCAACTCGTTCCCCAAATGGTAAAGGAATACGAAAACGAAGGATTTGATGTCCACGTTATCGACTCCTGGGAGCGGCTGCGGGAACTTGCCCGTGCTCGGCCGAAAGGACTCTACCTCATCGCCTACACCCGTCTTCGCATGCACCCGGACTTCGTGCCCGTCACGAAAACCAGGCTGGCGCGGACCAAGGAAGGACCAAAGTACACCGACTGCTGTCTCAACTGCCTGGGCGAGGTAAAGAGAATCACCAGAGGGAGCAAGGAACAGTGCCCCGTCTGCGGTGACGTCCTCTACACCTACGTTCCGGAAAACAAGCGGCTACCCCTTCGTTACCGGCAATGGATCGCCGACATCGAACGGGACGGCACGTCAGTCGAGGTCAAATCCCACAACAAGCAGCTCCCCTACATCCGTTACCTGAAGAGAATACCCTTCGACCTTGCCATCTTCGATGAGGCACACAACGCGGCCAACCTGATGAGTAACCAGGGTACCGCATTCATCCGCCTGGCGGCTTCCGCCAAACGGGTGCTCTGCCTCACCGCGACCGTCACGAACGGTATGGCAAAGAGTCTTTATAATCTGCTCTGGGGGATCAATCCGGTGCAGATGCGGGAAGCGGGCTGGGACATGAAATCAGCTACCGACTTCCAGGCAAAGTACGGCGCCTTCAAGGAGGTCAGGAAAACCGATGAAAGAAACCGCCACCGTGAATCAGAAAAGGTTGCTACCTACGACACGGCGGGGATCTCACCGGCGGCACTGGTCTACACGCTGCCAAACTTCGTGAATGTCGACTCGGAGGATTTCGACGATCTCCCTCCGGTCGAAAGGGAAGTAATCAAATGCATCCCTCATGCTGAAGTTGAAGAGTGCATGAGGACCATCGACAAGATCATTGATGACGCAGAACTGCCGATTGAGGACAAAATGCCTGCCGCAAGCGTCAGAACGGCGGCGTTCCTGCGGGTGTCCGACACCTTCAGACACGCCGACGACGAGATCCGCTTGCGTGGCACTCTCCTCGGAACATTGTTGAGACGGCCGGTTGATGAGCTGCTCGAGAAGGAAAACGAGCTGGTCAACATCGTCCGGATGGTCGTGAAATGGGGAGAGCGGTTGCTGGTATATACCGGCAATACGCAGAAAATCGACATGCGCGGGCCGCTTAAGCGGATCATTGCCTACAGCGTACCCAACGTGTCCATCGACGTGCTCCCCGATTCGGTAGCTCCTGAAAGACTGGTCGCGTGGTTCGAGAAAACCACAGCCCGGATCGTCATCGCTTCATACCACCGGGTAGCGACCGGGCTCAACCTCTCCCAGTTCAACAACCTTGCCTGGTTCGATTACACCGACAACACCAGGATGGCTGAACAGGGGGAAGGGAGAATCCGGCGCGTGAATACCGCTGACATACACCGAATGGTTTACGGAGAAGTCCGTCCCTGCCGTTATTGGTATCTCACCTCTTCACCGATCCAGGAGGCACAGCTCGCCTATACCCTGGAAAAGAGGATGATCGCCAAGCTCGCGGAAGGAGAAACGCCGGACATCGATCCTGCGGAATGCACAAGCGGCAATCAGTCGTTTTCCGCCCTCATCACCAAGGCGCTCAAGGAAGGGAATATCGACTACCAGGACCCAAGCGCCCTGCTCAAGAAGATGACCCGCTCCGACAACGCCAACGTGAGGGATGGCAACAGGATTACCGTATCATTACCGGCAACAGCCAAGATCATACCTTTTCCGCATCCGGAACCAATACCATCG
>Ga0118677_10006259_pt1 | contig 20267 bp, 14 predicted proteins | sample AliMusrvi5mmetaG_FD_86154 | JGI IMG/M metagenome (GOLD analysis project Ga0118677, IMG submission 86154)
CTTAAATATCCACTCATGTTTCCCCAATTACCTATCCTGTTCCTCCAAGATTTACTCACGTTTCTTCAGTTTTATATCCTGTTTCTTAAGTTTTTACTCACGTTTTTAAAATAGCGTATCATGTTTTCCAAAAAACTGCTCATGCTGTCTCAAAAATGTATCATGCTCCTTCAAATTCGGCTCACGATGTCTCAAATTCGGCTCATGCTGTCTCAAAAACGGATCATGCTCCTTCAAATTCGGCTCACGATGTCTCAAATTCGGCTCACGATGTCTCAAAGTCGGCTCATGCTGTCTCAAAAACGGATCATGCTCCTTCAAATTCGGCTCACGATGTCTCAAATTCGGCTCATGCTGTCTCAAAAACGGATCATGTTCCTTCAAATTCGGCTCACGATGTCTCAAATTCGGCTCATGCTGTCTCAAAAACGGATCATGCTCCTTCAAATTCGGCTCACGATGTCTCAAATTCGGCTCATGCTGTCTCAAAAATGTATCATGCTCCTTCAAATTCGGCTCACGATGTCTCAAATTCGGCTCACGATGTCTCAAATTCGGCTCATGCTGTTTTAAATTCTACTCATGTTATTCAAAACTTGCATCATGTTTTATCAATTTCAAACCTGGCCCCACAAACTTTTAATCACCCCCTCTTAGTTTAAATTCATATTACTCGATTTTTTCAATCTTAGATATAAATTTCTGGTCACAACCTCACCTTAAAGTATAATTCTCTTAAAGCCTTCCTTAATAAATTATTTAACGATCTGATGATTCTGAATAAAAATCTCGAGTCATTCTCTTAAATTTATTTCCTCATCTCTCCCAATTACCCAAACTTTCCTAATTTTGAAAAAAATTACCTCATGCGTTTTACCACCGGATTGATATTGCTCCTTTTGTTTAGTATTGCCGGCTATTCGCAAAATTATGTGCAAACTGTCAGAGGCTCATTGACAGATAAAGATTCAAATGCTCCACTGTGGGGTGCGAGTGTGGTAGTGGTGAACTCCTCTCCACTGATAGGCACACTGACCGATTCATCAGGGAATTTCAAACTTGTCAAAGTTCCTGTCGGCAGGCACACGCTCAAAATTACTTTCATCGGCTACGAAGATATTGTCCTTCCCGAATTGCTTGTCAGCACAGGGAAAGAGACTGTGCTGAACCTTGAGATGAAAGAAAAAGTGAGCAGCATGAAAACTGTAACCATCAGCGCCGATAAATTAAAAGATAAGGCAATAAACTCCATGGCCACTGTGAGCGCCCGCTCTTTTAACGTTGAAGAAACCGGTCGCTATGCAGCCTGCATCAACGATCCTTCACGCATGGCTCAATCCTACGCCGGTGTTGCATCAAACGGCGATGAGACCAATGAGATAATTGTCCGTGGCAATTCTCCGCGAGGTCTTTTGTGGAGGCTCGAAGGAATAGAAATTCCTAACCCCAATCATTTCAGCAATGGGCAGGGCGATTCTGGTGGTGGTGTGTGCATGCTCAGCAACACCCTACTTTCGAATTCTGATTTTTTCACAGGCGCTTTCCCCGCTGAATATGGCAATGCATTGTCCGGTGTGTTCGATATAAATTTGCGAAAAGGCAATTCCGACAAGCATGAGTATGCTGTTCAACTTGGAGTGCTGGGCATGGAAGCTTCTGCCGAAGGGCCTTTCAGCAAGGGTGGCAAGAGTTCTTACCTTTTCAATTATCGTTATTCAACTCTTGATTTTCTTTATAAATTAGGATTGAATGTTGCAGGAAATATTGTGCCCAAATATCAGGACATGCAGTTCAATATTTATCTTCCTACAGCGAAAGCAGGTAAATTCAATTTTTGGGGACTTGGTGGAATGAGCAACACAGCAAACACGCCCATTTCTGATTCCACAAAATGGGAAAAATACAGCGACAAGTTAAACTACAATGATATTCAGAGAATGGGAGTGATTGGACTTTCGCACACTCTTCCGTTTGCAGATAATAAAACTTATGTCAAAACAGTGATCGCATTTTCCGGAGAAAGGGATGTGGATACCGAGGACACTTTAAATGATGACTATGATCTGCGCCCCATTGCAAGGGATACTTTCGATAATTATGTTGCAAGAATTTCAGTTCTGATAAATCATAAATTCAGTGGTAAAAATGTTCTCAGATCAGGGTTTATTTATGGAAATTATAACTACTCTGTTTCAGTAAAACAACTTGATGAGAACACAGGGAACTTTGCAACTTATCTCAACAGCAAAGGAAACACAGGCCTTGCTGAATACTATTTGCAATGGCAGCACCGGCCTTCGGAAGATTTTACCATCAACTCAGGATTGCATACCATGTATTTTCTTTTGAATAAAAATTATTCCATTGAACCGCGTTTTGGTTTTCGCTGGCAATTCAACAAAAGCATGGCGTTTACCGGTGGCCTTGGTCTGCACAGCAGGATAGAATCCATTGCGAACTACATGGCTGAAAAGATTGATTCAAATGGGAACATCACACATCCTAATAAGGAAACCAACTTCACAAGGGCTTTTCACACTGTGCTTGGTTATGACTTTACCATTCGTGAAGACCTGCGCCTGAAAGCAGAATCATATTATCAGTACCTGTTTGACGTACCTGTGCAGGACACTGCTTCTACGTTTTCCGCACTCAACGCTGTAGGTGGTTTCACAAATATGACTTTAGTGACAAAGGGCGTTGGCTACAATTACGGGATTGATATGACACTGGAAAAATTCTTTACCAAATCTTTTTATTTCCTTCTTACAACTTCGTTGTATGAATCGAAATACAAAGGAAGTGACGGTGTATGGCGCAATACTTTTTTTGACGGAAATTATATTTTCAATGCACTTGCAGGAAAAGAATTTAAAATCGGTAAAATGAAGAACAATGTTTTCAACCTGAACTCACGTATCATCTGGAAAGGAGGAAACAGGCTTACACCAATCAACCTGCCACAATCAATTGCAACGAACCAGGCAGTCTATAACGATAACGCTGCCTTCTCCGTCAGAGGTCCCGATTATTTCCGGATTGACTTTCAAATCAGCTACCGCAAAAACAAACCAAAATATTCATGGATCGTCTCACTCGACTTTGAAAACCTTACAAACAAAATGAACATTTACGATGAATATTATGACAAGGACACAAAGAGTATTGAGAAAAATTACAACCTTGGAATACTGCCAATACTCAATTTGAAAGTAGAGTTTTAGAAGGGTTAGTTGTTCGTAGTTTGTGGTTTGTGGTTGTGCTTCGATTTAACAACTAACAACAAACGACTAACCACTAACTAGAAACTAAAATTAACTCCCAAGCTAGGCATGAACGGCAACTGGTTCACCCGTTCGTTTGTGATGCGGTCCATGTAAAAAATATTCTGGCGGTTATAAACGTTCGTTGCGCTCAGAATAGCATCCATGTTGGTATATTGTCCCAGTATGAAATGTCTCTTGATGGTGATGTCAAGCCTATGATACCAGGGAAGTCTTCCTCCGTCAAGAACATCGTAGATAACGCCTAGCTGTCCGTTTTCAACAGGATAGTTTGTGTTGATACCATTGGGGAAAGTAAGGTTTTCATAATAACCCTGTGTGAGTGTAAATGGTAAACCCGAAGCAAGATTCCATCTGACGTCAACACCCCATTCGAGGTTTTTTCCGAAAGTGTAGGATGTAACAATGTTCACAGTGTGTCTGCGATCGTAAGGTGGAACATAATTTACGATGCCATCAAACCTGTGAATATAACCCAATGAATAAACTGCCCAGATGTAAAGTTGTTTGTAGTCATACTTAATTGACATGTCAATACCTTCGGCATCGCCTGATTCAATGATGAAGTCTTTTTTAAGATAATCAGGCTTGTTTGAATTCTCACTGTTGTCATCAAAAACCTTGTTGGTATTGATGTTGGTGAGTTGAGGGAAGTATTTGTAGTAAGCTTCAACATTCACTGTGATATGTTTTGCCGGATCAAATTCAACCCCGCCGATCAGATGGTCCGAAAGCTGCAATTTATTGGGCAGTTCTTTTCCATCAAAAGTAGTCTGCAGGTTTTCTGGACCTGACAAAAATCCATAGAACAGATTCACCACATCCCTGTCAGAGTTTGCGCTGATAAGGTTCTGTGAGTACATTCCTGATGCAAGTTTCAACCTGACATTTTTACTTAAATTATATTTCATAGAGAACCTTGGCTCTGGCCACATGGTTTGCAGAGAAGCATAATATTGCGCACGAAAACTTGGTTCAAAGAGAAATTTCCCGAGTGTCCATTTGTATTTAAAGAAAGCTGCTGCCTCGGTGGTGTTTTGATTATAAGCGATCTTAAGATTAACGGTATTGAAATAATTAAAGTCTGTTTTAAAACCCAACATTTCTATACCCCAGCGTGCTTCATTTTTGCCCATATAATAGGTGAAATTTAAACCCATGTTGAAACCACTGATATCGCTGGTGCGTGGTGCCATGTTGGTCTCATCAAGTGCGATCTTGTATTTTGAATAAGCAAAATTTCCCTGGAAAAGCACGGAAGAATTTGAAGGAACCAAAACAAAGTTGGTGCCTGCGCCAAAAGAATTCCAGTTGAAATCAGAAATAGCTTTATAGTTTACCACATCACTGAAATCAAATCCGTAGAAATTTATTTTATTGCCGTTATCGCCATTCACAGATATCTTACCATAAAGGTCAGTATAATTGAAAGGTAGGCCGGCTGTGTCAACATAGTTGTAGAATATTTTGGACGATTGTTTCAGGTACGAATTTTTTGCTGAAAAAATAAATGAAGTGCTTCCACCACCAACTTCCTTCTCTCTTTTCAGCGGTCCCTCGACCAATATCTTACCACCAAATGGGCTAACTGAAGCTTTTCCTGCTATCCTTTTTTTATTTCCGTCACGGGTTGAGATATCCATTACTGAAGAAATTCTGTCACCGAATTCAGCGCCAAAGCCACCTGTATAAACATCAGCATTGCGTAAAATATCAGTATCGAAAACTGAGAAAAGTCCTATTGAATGAAAAGGATTGTATATCACCATACCATCAAGCAGAACCTCATTCTCAATAGCAGAACCTCCGCAAATATAAAGCTGTCCACCCTGATCTCCGGTGAACACAACACCCGGAAGTACCTGTAGATATTGTGCAAGGTCAGGTTGTCCTCCAATAGAAGGCATTTGTGTAATCTGTTTAGCTGTAATCTTAATAACAGCCGTTTTTGTCTCAGTTCTGACATCTTCTTTTTCGCCTGAAACATTCAGCGTTCTCAGTGAAACGTTTGATTTTTTCAGCTTCAGATTTTGCTGGATAATGTCATCTTTCTTAAGTGAAACCGGAACTTTAATTGTATCGTAACCCAGGTAAGTGATCATAAGTAAATAATCGCCGGCAGGAATTTTAGAGATCACATAATAACCATTCACATCAGTGACAGCGCCAAATGTAGTGCCTTTCAGATAGACACTGGTAAAAATAACAGGTTCGCCTGTTGCCTCTTCTTTAATGAAACCTTTGATGCTTGCAGTTTGTGAAAAAGAGAGGGAACTGATCAATAAAATCAGAGAGGGTATGAGGAATAATAATTTTTTCAATTCTATTTTTTTAAAAAGTAATAACGAAATTGGCTGTAAAATTAAATAAAAATTAAATACAAGATGGATTCAATTAACAAAACATGTTGAATATAGAGGACAAAAGAAATTTTCAGTCAGTGAAAAAGCAATTCATTTTCAAATGAAAATTTACCTTTTTGCCTCATCAAAAATAAAAAAAGCCAATCATTCACCTTCTTTCAAAAGGAAAATGATTGGCTAAAAAACTTCAATTAATTTTAATCGTCAATAATGACAATTGACAATTGACCATTGACTAATGACTAATGACCATCCTTTTTGTGATCCTTTCTTTATTGAATTCAATAGAATAAAGATAGACTCCTGATGACCATGAGTCAGTGTTCAGTGTGATCGTGTGTTTGCCATTCTGTTCTTTAGTTGTTGTACTGTAAACGTTGCGTCCAAGAACATCTGTAATATTAAACACCACATCACCGGAAAGCGGAATGACATAATAAATATCTGTTTGCCCGTTGGCCGGATTTGGCATATTCTGACTAAGTATAAGCCCGCTTGAGAGTGTCTCTTCAATACCGTTGCCGATAAGGACATTCCTGCAGAATTTATCATTATAAGGATTCGGATCGTTCACACACGTGGTATATGCACACAGGTTATATTGACTAACGGGTGCGTTAAAGGTAGTCGCGAATGTAAAGGTCGTAGAATCTCCGGGCAGAAGAGTGCCTGTCCATGGTTCTGTATGTGGTGTTCCCAGGTTTATCATGTAAGAAACATTCATTGCGGTGAGTGTTGATGTTCCATAGTTTTTCAGTTTCACTGAGACAGTGACCAGACTTCCGGCAGGAGTTGCAACTCCGGGTGTAATGATCCTTACGACACCTGCATCAATAGGTCCGGGTGCAGTAAACATGTAAACACAGGAAGTGTCATTGTACGTATAGGCATCACTTGGAATCTGGGTATAGGAACATAATTTGTACTGCAATACCGGCGACACATAAGTCGTGGGGAATGTATAGGCAACTGTTGAATCCGGTTGTAGTGTTCCTGTCCATGTACCCGGAACAGCGGTACCATTATTCACTTTATAATAAAGTGGTATTGTCGAAAGTGGGTTTGTTCCAAGATTCTTTATTTGCACTTTGACTGTTACGTTCGAAGCCATAACAGTAGGAGCCGATGGAAGAATGATAGCTGAAACACTTCCGTCAATTGGCATCGGTGGAGCTGTGACTGAGAAATCATCTATTGCCCAACCATCATAACTATTGGTATAAGAATTAGAATAAAAATTAAAACGGAACTGTATTGGTGTGGCAAAATTATTGAATTGTGCTGTCTTTGCAATCTTGTAGGTAGATTTCACCCATCCTCCCGAAGAACCGGACCATCCCGGTTTTCCATTGATCATGGAGTTATACCAATGGACACCCAATGGGTCATTTTGATATCCCAGCGTGATCCATGTAGTACCACCATTTGTGGAATATTGAATATTACCTCCATCCATGGCACTTTCAGTTTCATACCAATGCCAGACAGTCAAAGTAGCGGTATCAGGTACGTAGATAAAATTCAGCTTGGGAGTATAAAGATTGTCGTTGCTGTTGTTGGAATAATACCCGTCAAGATTGGTCTTCCATGCAGTCACGGGTGAGTGGGCTGAATTGATCGTTACTGATGATGGTGTACCTCTTTCCCATGTGGCATTGCCATCGGAAGAAACAAAATAATTCGATCCTTCAAAATTGTCAGTGTAGCTTACATAAAAAGTTGGTACTCCCACCACTGTTTTGCAGGTAGTATCGTTCATGTGATCACCATCGTTTGCCAGGTTTGTATAGGCACAGAGATCATAGGTTCCGGCAGGTGAAATATAAGTAGTCGGTATCAGATAAGACACTGTATCGCCCGGATGCAAAGTACCGGAGTAGGTAGCATTGATAGGTGTATTGGTGCCTACCTGATAAGAGACCGGAATACTCGTCAATGTATCCATGCCGAAATTCTGCAGTTTCACTTTCACATGAACTGTTGATCCTGCACTGACCTGCGAAGACGGCAGAGAAATGCCAATTACCCCTGCATCTTTATGCTGTGGCAGTGTAATTGAAAAATCATCAATTGACATTCCGTCATAAACTACTGATGCATCAGAAGTGAAAACAAATCTGAATTGTACGGATGGTTTTCCGTTAAGCATAGGCAGCACTCTTTGTGATTTTATCCATCCGCTGGATGTGCCATCCCAGCCGGGAAGTGTTGATGAACTAAGGCTTGCTGATGTGTACCAGTTAACGCCATTAGGATCATTTAAAACTCCAAGAGTAACCCATGTTGCTCCGTTATTAATACTATAATCCAATCTTGTTCCATCGAAACTTGCTTCAGTGTACCTGTTTTGCCAGAACGTAAGTTTTGCATTTACAGCATTTGAAAAGTCGAATAATTGGGTGTACAGTATTGAATTTGCACTAATGTTATAGGCAGTGTTCAGATTAATGTCCCATGCATTAGGTGCAGAGTGTGCACTATTTGTAGTTCCGTAGTTTGGTGTACCAAGTTCCCAAATAGTATTTGTTGGATTTGATACCTGATACCATGCTACAACAGGGCCATCAAAATTATCATAGTAGGGAAGAGTATCCTTGAACAAACCAAATGATGCCGAACAGGTGGTATCATTGGTATGGTTCCCGTCGCCGGCAACAACAGTATAAGCACAAATATGAAATGCCGCTGCAGGCGCAGTGAAATTTGCCAGTGTAACATTCGAAGTTCCACCCGGACTAAGTGTGCCTGTCCATGCCTGACTTACAGGTGTGCCATTATTGATGGTATATCTCACATCCATGCTGGTAATGGGATTAGCGCCAAAATTCTTAACAGTAACCTGAATGGCTGTGCTTGCTCCTGCCACAACCTGAACACCCGGTTGATTGATTGATGTAACCCCGCCATCCTGCAATGGTGTACCATAAAACTGCAGACAGGTTTTGTCATTGAAAGTATTGCTGTCACCGGCAAGAACAGTGTAAGCACAAATTGAATTAAATCCTGCGGGTACAGTGAAATTAGCCAGTGTAACATTGGTAGTAGCCTGTGGTATCAGCACCCCTGTCCAGGGTTGTGAAACAGGTGTTCCTGTGTTTACATAATAATCAACGGACATACTATAGATCGTATCTGTACCAAAGTTTTTAACTGTAACTATTGGCGCTACAACAGCAGCTTCAGTTTCAAGTGCCGTTGGCTGAACAATGGCTGTGACGCCTGCATCGTGTGGAATTAAGGGCGCAATTCTTACAAGGTAATCTTCAGTTTCGCCGTATGAATAAGTACCGCATGGAAGTGTTGTCAATGAATCTCCGTATTCCAGAAGCACTACACGCATTCTGGCAAAGCCCACAGAAGCTGTCATAGGAACAGAGACGGTTCCTGTTACTGTGGTTTGAGTTGCAGATGTAGCTCCACCAAAAACTCTTTCTGTTGCAAAATCAAAAGTACCATCCCTGTTGTAATCAATAAATGCAGCAACATAACCATCGTTAAAATACGTGCTGTTATTGATCTGGCTTACTGATAAAGGATAATTAGTTCCCGGTGTGAGGTAAGCAGGTGTTACAGTTCCTGTGAAATCAGAATAGGTATTTACACAAGTGGTATTGCTGTAAACAGGGTTGGGATTTCCATTGTTCAGATTGTTGAAAGTGACATTCCCGATATCGAGGTAATAATTATAAAGGGCTTCTGAAACGCAGTAGGGCATCATCTGATTTTCTACTGTTGTATAGGCGGTGTCATTTGCATGAGTATTATCACCTGTCAGTGATGTGTAGGCTTTGAGTGAATAAACACCATAAGCGGAAAGATCAACTGTGTGTGCAAAAGTGTATGTAATTGTATCGCCCGGATTCAGTGTTGACGAATATGTTTCGTTAACCGGAAGGTAATTATTCAATTTAAAACTTACAGGGAATGATGAGATAGGGCTTGTGCCATAGTTTTTAATTTTGACCCGCACAATTTCATTTGAAGTAAGATCATATCCTGTGACAGGCTTGTAGAAATTAACAACACTTGCATCCAGCGGTGGCATTCCTGTTACAAATACTGTCACCGGTGTTCTGGCGCTTGGGCAACCCAATGATGTAGCCTTGAATTTAATGTTGGGTCTCTGACTAAACGGATTGGTATAAGATGGTGCGCCTGTTGTGCAAACGCCTCCTCCATCACTGTGATAATCGAGAGATGAAATATAGGAGGTTGCAGTTTGGTTCAAAATAGCATTGGATGTATATCCATTGGGATAATTATCAAAACAGGTTTCAATAACAAGATTGCTGACGCCGTCCCACACAAATGGAGTTGTAAAAGTGTGTGTGTTCCATCCTCCAACAGACGTATATGTAGGCACAGAATAAACAGTGGTCATACCTGCAGTTACCCACGTATTGAGCGCCGTTTGTGCAGTTGTTCCGATCTTGATATTGAAATCTATCAAAGCTGTATTGACTGGTGTTACAACATCAAAGTTTATCCCTTCAATTGCACCTCCACTCATTCCTGCTGCTATCATTTCGGATGCGGGAATAAGGAATTGCTGCCTTGCACCATTGTAATACTGACCATAAGGACAGGGATAAGTGTAAGTGGTGTTTTGAACAGTTCCTGTGCCAACAACAAATTCAATTCCCGGAGTTACCTCTCTCGCGACAGCATAATAAACCGTGGTGTCATACAGTACCGGAGTTGTATAGGAAGTTGAACTTGCAATCGGTGATCCTCCTACTGGCACACTATACCAGAAAATTGAATCGGAGGAGGTGGCATGCAGGGTTGCTGATGTTGCATAGGGTATTGTCACATCTGATGAAGTTGGCGAAGGAGGAACATGTCTTGAAGTGATTGTTTTCTGCATCGTATCATTCGTATGGATTGTATCTCCTGTTAATGTTACCCATGATTTTAAAATGAAATTGGAATCGCTTGTGGTGACTGATAAATTTACAGGAGTTGTAAATGTATAATCCAGCGTATCGTTTGGCAAAATCGTACTTGTGGTAGCTTCCGTAACTGTTGAGGATCCTCCAATCAGTTTATAGCTGGCAGTAAAGCCTCCGTTGATCGCAAGTGAACCAACATTCTTCACTTTCACTTTCACGGTTTCATTGCCAAGCCCGCAACCGGTGGTGGGTTCGTAAATTTTAACCATTGCTGCATCGTGGTCGGCTGGCCTGTAGATTTTGATGTTGTCAAGGTAGCAGGTGTTGCCGTTAGGGCTATAGTTCCAGGGATAATAAGCCTTTGACTGGAATTCTATGGTAAGTGTTTGAGCCGGTAAAAATGGAGTCAGCAGGTATTCCAAAGTGGTGTAGGGAGTAGATGATCCGTGAGGGGTCAGGTGTGGTGTGATCATGGTTCCGTTTACCATCACCCTGAAATCCGTGTTAATGTCACTATACAGATAATTCAACTTCAGGTCGAATTTCAGCACAAGATTTGTTTGTCCTGCTGAGTTAACGATCAGTCGTGCCTGCGCATATTGATTAGGGTTGATCGTTGGCGACCATACATAGTACGCAGAGGTTGTATTCGTATCAGGCGTATTTGTCCAGCCTGTATATGCTGTTGAGCCCATCACAAGACCAGCAGCACCCTGATTTGCACCGATAGAATTTATATCAGCATACCCATAAGTGCCCGTTGAGATGCAAAAATCTGCAAGGTTTGCCGCAGCATCAAGTGGGTTGTAATAAGGCAGAGCCAATGGGACTACCATATTGAAGTTTTCTGTGGTGGTATCATTCAAAGCATTTCCATCAGCAGTAAGATCGGTGTAAACTTTTATCACATGATTGCCGGCAGTGGTGTTTATCAGTGTTGCAAAAGTAATGGTGTCGGTAGCTGCAGGAACTATTGGTCCTGCAAATTGTTCTGTCACCGGTGTGCTGTTGTCAATCTGGTAGCTCACGTTGAAAGGTCCTACGATATTCTGTGTTCCGAAATTCTTAACCACAACTTTCAGTGCAGGTGTTCCTGCAATACAACCCGGAAATATAGGATAGATGATTGCGTTCACTCCTGCATCCTGTGGTGAAGGAAGTGTGATGCTGAAATCATCAATTGTAAATCCGTCGCCAGTGTAATAAGAGGAATTAAAAACAAACCTGAATTGAACAGGGCCTACAACATTGTTCAACGCTGATAAAAGATATTCTGATTTTATCCAGCCACCCGAAGTTCCATCCCAAGCAGGCAATGACGTGGCATAAATTGAAATGTTGGTGTACCAGTTCACACCCAGCGGGTCGCCCACTGTTCCTAAGGTTTGCCACGTTGTACCATTCGTAGTATATTCAAGCCTTACACCGTCGTAACTTGCCATGCAATTTCTGTTTTGCCAGAAAGCCAGTGTGGCATTTACTGCCGTGGAGAAATTAAATACCGGTGATAATAATGTGGCATTTCCTTGAGCTTGGTATGAAGTTGTAAGATTCACATCCCATGCATTGGGCGCTGAGTGTGCCGAGTTTGTTGTGCCATAAGTTGGTGTTCCAAGCTGCCAGCTGGTATTGGCAGTAGTTGTTGACGCTGTCCAGTTATTGAAACCATCGAAATTATCGAAGAAAGGAAAAGTTATTCCCGAACTTGCAACAAAAGAATTGCAGCCCGACACAGGCGCCACCGCTGAATTATGATTGGGTGAAGCATCCTGTGCATAGACATAATAACAAACAGTGTCGAGATTGGAAACAGGAGGGATGTATCCCCTGAAAGTATCAGTATTTAAAACCGACATGCCAACGGCAGTGTATGCGCCATTGTTGATCTTGTAAAATATTTTAGCGGTATCTATGCCCGATGCGTCGGTGATCACAGCCTTGACAGGGAATGGCCCTATTGAATAAACGGTTCCTGTGTAGAATGGCGCCACCAGCGTAATCACAGGAGGGTTCATTTCGGAATAATTCATTGTCACTTTTATGTCGTCAATCACCCAGCCCCAGTTGCCACCTGCTCCGGTGCCATTGCCATCAGAAAGTTTGAAACGCACTTTCACCTGTGAGCTGTTGGCGGCAAATGCAGAGATGTCGAACTGTTCAGTTTTCCACCATGCATTTGTTGGCATTGACATGGGTTGGCTTGGTAGCCAGTCGCTGTATGATGTTGATGCAAACTTGTTGCCGTTGGCAGTGAATTGTCCTGTTCCCAGGTATTGCGTGCCTGTCAACTGTGTCCATGTTGCACCGTTATTGTTCGACACCTGAATGATGGCGTTGTCATAAAACTCCACTTTGCAGATGTGCGAGAATTGCAGAATAACAAAATAATTTCCGACTGTGCTGAAAGTATTTGTCGTCAGAAAAGTTGAATCATTTTGTGCCACTCTTGAGGTATCTGAACGCAAACCGGAGTTATGCAGAAAAGTGCCAACATGCCATCCGGGATTACCGCTGGAAACAACGCTGTCAGCAGCCGAAGGCAGTTCGAAATTTTCATGAAAGGCTACTGTTTGCGAATAGAGAAGACCGGTAAAAAAGATGGCGATCAGGGTAAGGGTTAATTTTTTCATAAAGCTTGTTTTTAATAAAAAAATTGGGTGAATAGAATTGAGTACAAATATAGAATAAAAAATAAACAGTATTATGCAAATTTTTAAAAAGAAATATTTTAGCAATAATACCGGGAAATGGCTTCAGACTACAAAAGTTTTTTTGAATAACCACAACCATACCAGTATGAAAAGCCCCAAAATTCTTTTTTCCCCGTGCTGTCTGTAAATTTTGTTTTCAACAACAATAAGTTTTCAATAGCATGGACAACCGTAATGATAATCAGTAGCAGTACCTTATTACCTTAGTAAAAAACTGATATAGAATAACATTGACCTTATTACCTTATTGCAATTTAATAAGCTAATAAGGTTACGCCCTCGTTGCATTATATTGTTACTAAGGTAATAAGGTTTTTCTTTCCAGCACCGGAAAAAGAACTTACCAAATTAATTAACCAGGTACACTAAATGATATGCAATATGGTTTTTAAATCTTTTGTAGTCTTGCTAATCTTGCGAATGTATCCGGATTCAACAACCAATCAAATCTTCGAAACCTTTTTCACCACAAAAGAATCTCCCGCTTCCACTTTAATGAAATAAGTCCCTTCAACAAGATTGGAAACATCAAATGAATAGTTCAGGCTTTTCAAACTTCCCATATCTACTGACTTTACAACTCTCCCGATCACATCAAACAATGACAGCCTGATGTTTTTTTCTGTTTCAATATTCAATTGCACAGTGAAATTATCCTTTGCCGGATTGGGGAAAACTGTCAGCAAATTGTTCAGTTCATTTTCTTTTACATTAACCACAGTGTAGAGCGCCGATTCCCATATTCCTCTTCCGAAAGTAGCGGCTCTTATCAGCCCTGCTGCATAATTAATATCAAGCCACGACACGCTTACATTAGGCAGGTTGCTGTTGTAGGATGTCCAGTTGGCCGAAGTGGAATCTTTGTGGTAAATGCCCACCTGTGTCCCCAGGTACAGATCATCGTTGGCGCTTCTCTGATGAATAATGCAGTTAAATCCCAGGTTTGTGAGGTTGCCTGTAATGTCAGTCCAGGTGTTGCCGGCATTGGTTGAAACATAAACTTTGCTGGCGCTTGTGCCTGTTCCGCAAATCCATAATTTTGAAGGATTGTTTTTGTCAACAGTGATCCCGGTAATTGATATTGAAGAGTTGGGTGTTTTTGTAGCCCATGTGGTTCCGCCGTTGGTGGTGACATACAAATCCGAGGTGTATGCTGCATAAACATAATTTGCATTCGATGGAGCCGAAGCAAGAGAGGTAAGACTGCTGCTGCATAAATTGTTTGAAATGGCCGTCCAGCTTGAAGTTCCGTTGGTTGATTTATACACATCATTGAATCCCATGAACAATAAATTGTGATTGGTGGGATGGATAAAATAGGGAGTGCACCATGCACCTGACTGACCGGAAGGTTGTACATCCGTTGACCAGTTATTGCCACCATCCGTTGATTTCATCATAGATCCGTTGTAAACTTCAGCATACATGACATTGGAATTGGTGGAATCTATTGCACATTCAAAGCCATCGGCGCCATAAAGCTGTGACCATGTTGAGCTACCCGAATATTTATTGATGCCATTGTCCTGCATCCCTGCCACAATGAGGTTTGCATTTGCTTCAGTGCCGCCCATTGCGTAGCATTGTGTAATACCCAACCCGCTTGAAATGTTGGTCCATGTAGAGCCTCCGTTGGCTGAATAAAAAACACCTCCATCAGTGCCTGTGTAAATTTTTGTTCCTCCGGCGGGATAGATCATTTCGTGAATATCGCAATGAGTGTATTGTCCTGCAACGTTGGGAGGATATGTCCAGTCAGTAAGATTTGTCCAGCTTGTTCCACCGTTTGTTGATTTCCACTGATTGATGGACCCCAGATAAACTTCATCGGCATTGGTTGGCGAAACTGCCATACTCAGGTCGTACCAACCCTGTCCGCTGTTATCGCTGCCGTCAGTGGCATAGCCAAGAACATTGGGAGTTGTTGACCGTGTGGTAAAACTTGTTCCGCTATTGGTTGACCTGTATAGCCCTTTATAAGTATCATCGCTATTGTTGGAAGCCACCACGTAAACGTATGTTGCATTTGCAGGAGTCACTGCAATTTCATACCTGTCGCACGAAGATGGAAGCCCTGAAGTGATGTTGGTAAATGTCAAACCGCCGTTGGTTGATTTATAAAAAGCCCCTCCTGTTGCAGCATACACAATGGTAGTGTCGCCCGGCTTGAATTCCACATCATAAAACTGTGCGCTGCTGCCCGACCATTTTGTCCATGTTGCACCTGCATTGAACGATTTCCACATACCGTCGCCGCATGCAGCAATAATACTATTGGAATTTTGCGGATTGATAAGCATCCTGCAAACAACCACACCGCTTGACGAATTGTCCATTCCCGTCATATTCCATGTTGCGCCTGCATCCGTTGATTTCAGGATACCTATTCCTGCACAGTCGCTGGCATCCCTGTCGCCGGTTCCTATGTAAACAATATTTGAATTGTTATGATCAACCGCTATGGTCGAAACGCCTATCCTGGGCATATAATCACTGCCGGTATTCCATGTGGCTCCTCCGTCAACGGATTTCCACACACCGCCCGAAGGTGAACCAATATAGATCACACTGGGATTGTTGGGGTCAACCGTAATGGCATTAACCCTTCCGTTGCCGGGACTGTAGCCGCTGTTTCCGCATGTCCAGTTTAAAAGGCCAAGGGGAGTCCAACTGTTTGTAAGAACATCTTTGTCCGGCTTTTTTTCAGAGGCATTGAATTTAAGGTATTCGTTCCAGTATTTTAAAGGCGAAGGCAGCTTGCCATCGGGATATGATATTGCAGCATTTAAATATTCCCAGCGTTTAAACTGAAAGTAGCCTCCAAGTTCGCTTTCCTTGCTTTCGTTTTTAGCATTGTTATCATTTTTCAGGTTACTGATGGGCCTGTCACCCCAATATTTGTAGAAGGCTTTTTGAATATCAAAGAAATTGGCCTTTGATTTATTTTTACCAAGATACACTGAGTCCATCCATGGCTGTGCATGAACAGTGTGAATGGCAAGACCGATTAACAGCATCAGAAAAATAGCTTTTTTCATGGGATAAGGGATAATTGTTATTGTTAATTAATTACATTATTTTTTGAATTCACTTCTTATTTTGTGGGATTAAAAATCCCGGTTTAAAACCGAAAGGATTGCAAATACTTTCGGACGCTACAAATCAGGAACGACTGAAGTCTTATGTGATTTTTGAGGGATCAACTGATGCCGGATTATTTAGTGATTGATTAATAAAATTGTCAAATAGTTCAATATTTAAAAATCCTTTTGCTTTTAAACCCTCAAATAATTCCTTATCCCTTGTTAATAGCATAATATCAAGTTCAATGGATAAGGCAACATAAACAGAATCTTTTATGTCAATATCGCGGCATAATTTTTCTGCATAAGTAAAAGATTTTGTTGAAATCAGAAAATCCGGAACAACTGTAATTCTGGAAAAAATATGAAGGGTAAAATCTCTCAAAGTTTTAGCCTTAAGTTTTGTTTTTAACAGTATTACTTGTTTGTATTTACTTAATTCAAGAAGAGCATAGTCAGGAATATAAAAATGATTTTCTTCAAAAAGCTTTTTATAAATCACTTTTTGACTTAATACTCCGCTGAAAATTATATTGGCATCAAGGATATAACCTTTCATGGGGTCTCTATTTTTTTCTGTTTTTCTTATAGATTTTATAGGCTTCTTCCCTGCTTTTTTCAAATTCTTTAGCCCATTCAACTGCAGGCTCATTAGCCATTCCTTTTTGAATATCTTCTTCCAACAAGCGAAAGCGTTGGTATTCCAGTTCTTCTTCCATTATTTTTTTAATTTTTTCTACACCAAGGATTCGAATTAAATCGTCCTGTACAGGAAGCTGAATTGTTGTCATTTTCTTTTAAATTATTTAATTGGCTTATCTAAATGCAAAATTACACAATTATTTCAAATTAAAACTTTGCCCTGATGGCGCGTTTCTATGTGATTGCAAATTTTCTTTACGTTAAAAAGGAGGTATTGAAGCAATGCTAAATTATAATCCATCCAATTCGTCAGATTTTTCTTTGTACATAATACTGTCCGCAATAATCCAGGAATCCTTTTCATAAAAATATTTTATTGAAAAAGTATCTTTTTTATTCATTACCGATTTGTTGGTCTTTGGATCATAAATTCCTTTCTCATGATGATAATTCAGCATCAATACATTGTCCTTAAGACGAAATGATGAACTTAAAAATGTATGATTTTGACCAAAAAACGAACTTGAAGAAATTGGTATGAGAAGCATGCTATTTTGTGCCATTACATGTTTGAAAACATAAATATACTCACCACAAAAACCTGAGCCAGTTGAAGAAATAATAACGTAAAAGAAATTTCCTGTCTTTTGAAGTGCCTCATAACTTTTTGTATGAAAGCACAAATAGTTACCATGCGCAATTCTTTCTTTCTTTATAATTTTTTGCTCATTGTTGCCTGAATATATTTCGATAAGAAAATGTGACGCTCCGGAATATTCTTTTCCAAAGTCCGATATGTAAAGAATAAACTTGTTTGGTGAAATCATATAATACTTACCAATTGTGTCAAGTAAAGTAACTTGCTTCCAATATGAATCTATTGTGTCAGATAATGATTGAGCAACCAAAAATTCCAGTCCTTCTCTTTTAGTGATATATCCAGAATCCTTGTCAAGAGTCAATGATGCTAATTTTTTTGAAACAATATCTTTTTTTTTCTTTTGAACACATTGTTGCAACAGGAGAAAAGAAATTATTGTCAATATTAAGACTATCTTCTTCATTTGAATGACTTATAATGTAAAGAAAATTGTAGTAATTTTTTCAATTAATGAAGTTTTTCAGCTACCTGCTTTATGATCTTTTTATACTTCTTTTTCCATGATCATTTTAAGTTCCATCTTATTCCGTTAGTTGTCATTGCTCCAACAAATCCTTGTGACACTGAATAAAAGATGGTTGAAATTGTATTCGTTGTATTAGTCAAAGGCTGGGTTAATCCATATACGGAATAAAACTTTTTATTATTAATTGTCAATGAATCATAATAGACAAGAGGAGAATCGCTGTTCAATTGATAAATCTTTCCGGCATTAAACGACCATTGAGCCATAAATGAATTTGCTCCCGGAATACCAAATGGTTCGAAACTGATGATTTTTTTTATAGGTGGTTGAAATGGAGAAGAAAATCGTAACCAGATGCTGAATATACCATTAATATCAATTACCTGAGCAGCTTCAGCCACATAATAATCTTCGCTGTCAATATTATCATGATTGATATTATGAGAGGGATTGTAATCATTATAATTGCCAATAAAACGTGGACATTCAACATGGTATTGTATCGAATCTCCTAATGAATTAATCAATGTAAATGTTTCACCCCCGTTATACGGAATGATTTGAAGATCCTGAGCGGTAAATGAAAAACTACCAAGTTTCTTCCCCTCTTTTTTACACTGTAAAAAAGTCAACGAGAAGAGACCTACTACTATAATGAAAATGTTTTTCCTCATTTTATGTAAGTTTATTGGATTTTTGCACTATTGCAATGTGGTAAAATTGCTGTAGTTTTTTCAATTTTTCAATTTTTTAGTTATGCTTTTTCCATTTATTTTTTCTTTGTCTGTAAGATGTAATTTCACCAATACTTAACCTCCCATTCTGTTATAGCCTGCGGTTTCCCGTCCAGATAGGTTGACATACTTGTGCAATTCCCTGTCGCGTCATAAGTGTATTTGAGTTTGTATTTAGAATCAAGACTACCATCCCTCTTATAACTGGCTGCTTCGGACAATGTATTTTTATCGTCGTAAGTACGGGTGCATGTTGACAATAAATTATCCTTTCCATCATAATTGCTCCGCCGGCAGGGATTTGCAATCCCTGCCGTTTTACTATCAGGGTTTTTAATCCGTTTTATAAAAATTTCACTTGAAACATTAAGATTATTGGGTACTAATTTTCCCGTTGTAAAATTACACAAAATAATTATTGACAATGTCAATTAGATAAAAAAAATGTTCCACATTGCCGCACATTTCTTATAGTGCCTCCGTCCACGATCCCCGAAATTCGGGATGTAATCCTGGCACCTTACAAATAAAAATAGCCCCCGTCCCCCGGAGTCTTTCTTGGAATTTTGAATTTGAAATTTGGGATTTTGATTTTTTTTCAACGTAGCGTTCATGCAATCACCATACATGATTATTTATTTAATTTTGGTCCTTAATTAAACTTTAAATCATGAAAAAAAGTACTTGTAGTGTTGAAAAGCTGAGTCTTGAAGAAAGATTCCTGATCGTGGAGGATGATCATTTAAAAGGTGCGTATAACGGCAAATTTTACAATTTCCCGATAGATGAAGTATGTTATGTGTTGTCGGCAGGCGACCGAAGCCTTTGTTTTCTGAAATCAGGCGAAAAGGTTTTGGCCGGACACAAAACAAGTTTATTGATGAAGGAATTTGCCAATCACTATTTCGCAAATTATAACAAGGGTGGCTTTGTGAATCTTATTCATGTCAGCATTATTTTGCCACTGGAAAAAGGTAACAAGCATCATAAGCTTTTGCTGAAAAACGGCGTAGAGCTTGAAATTTCCATATCGAGATACAAACCATTAAAGAAAATTGTCAATGCATTTTGCTAAAAAATTATCATGCTATAAATTAGCGCGATAGAGCGAAAATACCTACTTTAAGAAATTTGATCTTATATTAATATTCCTTGAAATATCTTTGTATTGCGTTTTGATTATATGGTAGCGCATATAGAATTTAAAAAGTTCAATTAACATAAAGTTTAACTAATTTAAAAAATCAAAATCATGGCAGTACCCGTAAGAGCAGTTTACCACACAACTGCAAAAAATTTCAATGGCACAAATGCCCTTGCAAAACGAATTATTTTATTGAATTAGGCATTTAGATAATAATTAATTTATAGGGGCATGGTTCTGCCTTCATCATCCTTTCCAAGAGGTTATCGAAAATATTTCCTTTCATC